>Ga0207678_10000478_pt1 | contig 36328 bp, 32 predicted proteins | sample KBSC63metaG_FD_184319 | JGI IMG/M metagenome (GOLD analysis project Ga0207678, IMG submission 184319) | Corn rhizosphere microbial communities from Kellogg Biological Station, Michigan, USA - KBS C6-3 metaG (SPAdes) (version 2) | ecosystem: Host-associated > Plants > Roots > Rhizosphere > Soil ... | reverse complement strand
TCGATGGATGGGCTGTTGGCCGGAATCTTCACGTGATCAGTCCTTGCCTGCACATCACCGTGCGCAGGGATTGCGTTGGCGGACAGGCTGACATTGCAGTTTCTTCCGACGAGCGCAGCATTGCATGCGCGAAAGCGAAGTGATTGCACACAACACGAAATCATCGCCGAGCGGGACTGGTGTCGCGTCAAGCCTCAAGTGTCGGCTGCTAGCTTGCTCTGGAAGCGCATTGCGGCGTTGCGCTCCGACAGCGGCGCGATCAGCCGACACTTGAGGCTTGACGCGACACTAGGACGCGCCGTCGACCGACGGGGCGGCGTTGGTCATGAGGCCAGTCTCAGGTTCGCGACGTGATTGCTCTGTGCCCCCTTCACATGGCAAACGAACTTTTTGCGTCTCGTCTCGGGAAAGCGAACTGCATTTCGCCTCTGCGGATGAGGCCGCGGCGGTTTTGAAAGATCGTAGAGGTGCGCAACAAGCCGCGCCAACCAAGGAGCCAACATGTCGCAGTCCCTCATCATCGCGCTCGCCGTCTCGTTCGTCGTCGCACTTCTCGAATGGCGGCTTCTGAGCAAGATCCATGGCCGAAAGATCTCTTCGATGCGCGAGCACTATCGAGCCGAGGCGCGCGTCGCAGCGGAGTTGCTCTCGCAGTGCCGCCACCAGGTCATCCAGCTCAAGAGCGATCTTTCCAACGCGACGGCACTCTCTGCTCGTCTCTCCTTCAAGGTGGTGAGCAACTCGGCGGTGCCGCATGCGCAAGGGAACGACTTCCTTTCGCACGGGCCACATCCCTCGACGGTATTCCAGCCGACGGTATTCTCGGACACGAAGGTCGAGGAAGCCGATCCGGTGCCGCATGCGCAAGAGAGCGACATCCTTTCGCACAGGCCTCATGCCCCGACGGCATTCCAGACGACGGTATTCGCGGACACGACGATCGATGAATCCGATCGTCGCATGTTGGGTTGAGCGGCGTCAGCACCACGGGCGGTCGGGTCTTGATGCGGCCAATCTCATCGGCGTGGGTCTTGTCATGACCGCGATGACGCTTCAGTGACGATTAAAAATTTCTCGGCGGCACAAATTCACGAGGCCAGTGAGATTTGATCTGAACAGGGCAGGTCATACACGTGGATGCCGAAGGAGCTGATACATAAGGACGGTTGTACTTGTCCCAGGAGCTTCCTTGAAAGGCCCCAGTTCTTCCGCCAGTGCGCAGGCGAACTCCGATCTGCAGCAATCGTTCAATGAGACCTATCGCGAGTTGCGGAGGATCGCTCGCTCTCGTTTGCATCGGAATGAGCGCTTCACGCTCCTGGACACCACTTCGCTGGTTCACGAATGCTTCCTGAAGTTGTCCGGTGGCCACGTTCCGGAATTGAAGGAAAGGTCCGAGTTTCTTGCCTACGCCGCCACAGTGATGCGAACCGTGGTGGTGGATCACATTCGACACCGCCATGCAGAGCGCCGCGGCGGAGGAGTCGCCGACGTCACGATGGGGACAGAAGCGGATCATGTCGCGATCCAGTCGGTGAACGAAATTCTGGAGGTCAATGAGGCGCTCCAGTCTTTGGCAAAGCTCGACCCCCATCTGGCGCAGGTGGTCGAAATGCGCTACTTCGGCGGATTTTCGGAATTGGAAATCGCCGAAGCCATGAATCTGAACGAACGAACGATCCGCCGCCACTGGGAGAAGGCCCGCGCATTGCTGCGCGTCTCCATGGGACGGTGACGGCGTCAGGTCATGCCGTTACTCAATACAGAGGATCTCGCAACGCTTGCCCGTCTTTGGGAGGAGGCGCAGGACATTCCAGTTGCGCAGCGCGCAGCTTGGGCGGAGGGGCACCCTGACCTGCAAAGGGAGCTCAAGGATGCACTGAAGGCAATGATCGCGGACGGGGACGAAGCGAACAACTCAGGCTTCCTGAGCTCATTGCCCCCCATTGCCGGCCTCGATAGTTCCGAGATAGTGACGCCTTTGGCTCCTGGGCAGGTTGTCGGGATCTATAAGCTCATTCGGGAGTTGGGCCGCGGGGGCATGGGCTCAGTCTGGCTAGCCTCCCGGCAGGACGGGCTCATCAATCGCCTTGTGGCCCTGAAACTGCCGCACGCCTGGATGAGCGGCGCCAAGCTATCGCTGCGCTTCAGCCGCGAGCGCGAAATTCTTGCATCGCTGACCCATCGCAACATCGCGCGTCTATATGACGCTGGCGTCACGAACGATGGTCGGCCCTACCTTGCGCTCGAATACATCGAGGGCCGAGCGCTTCTGGACTACTGCAACGACCTGTCGCTGGGCGTGAAGCAACGCCTTGAGCTGTTTCTTCAGGTTCTCGCTGCCGTTGACTACGCGCACCAGCATCGCGTCGTGCATCGTGATCTGAAGCCGTCCAACATGATGGTGTCATACGACGGGCACGTGCACTTGCTCGACTTCGGTATTGCCAAGCTGCTGGAAGATGGCGCGGGCAACGTTCACGACACGCAAATTGGAATTCCCGCGCTGACGCCGAGCTATGCCTCTCCGGAACAAATCGAGGGAAAGGACGCCGGCACGGCCTCGGACGTCTATTCGCTCGGCGTCGTGCTGTACGAGCTGCTCACCGGCCGACGCCCTTATCGCGTGGATCGCCCAACGCGCGCAGCGATGGAAGAGGCCATTCTTCGCGCGGAAATCGAGCCGCCGAGCATCGCGGCGCGACAGTGCCGCCAGCCCGAGTGGTGGGGAACCTCGGCGAAAGGGCTTTCCGCCAGTCTGCGCGGCGACCTCGACACCATCGTATTGACAGCCCTGCAAAAGTCGCGTTCGCGGCGATACATCGGCGTCGCACCCTTCTCGGACGACATCCGACGGTACCTGGACGGCCAACCGGTGCTAGCTCGTCGCGATGGCACGTGGTATCGGTTTGAGAAGTACGTGCAGCGCAACCGGGTGGTCACTGTGTCCGCGGTGCTCGTGACCATGAGTCTTTCCATCGGCCTCGCCGTCTCGATCGATCAAGCGAAGGAAGCGACGCAACAAGCGCGCCTTGCGCTCGAAGGCAAGCGCACCGCCGAGGCGGCGATGAGCTTCATGGATGGGATCTTCCGCGCAAACGCAATGGGGAAGCCTGATCCGGTCGCCGCGCGGAACACCACAGCGCGAGAACTGCTGGATATCGGCGCAAAGCGCATCGATAGCTCGCTTGCGGACGCCCCAGCTGTGAAGCTGACGCTCTATCGAACACTCGGAGACATGTACAAGCAGCTCGCGCTTGGTGATGATGTCACCCGCATCCAGCGCAGCCGCATCGAGCTGGCACGCTCGCATCCAGATCCGGGCCACCGCGAATTGATCGATGCCTTGCTCGACTTCAGCGAGTCGACGCTGGGCACAGCAGACACCGCCACGGAGGAAGAAGGCCGGCGGGCTCTCGAAGAGGCGACCAATCGGCTGCGTGCCAACGATTCGCACGAGAAGGAGGACGTTCTGCGACTTGCCAGAGCAGAATGCTTGTTGGCACTGTCGGTCAGCGCGAGAGATGTGAGCAAGGCGCTGGTCCATAGCGCGAATGCGCAGGAACTGCTGAAGCAATATCCATCAAGCGAGGAGTATGTGAACTCGCTGCATGGAATGGCGACTTTCCACCTTCTTCTTCGCAACTACCAGCAGGTCGAGACCACGCTCGGCGAGAAGGAGTTCGTCGAGTCGCCCAACCCCATTTACCGGATTCTCGGCAATCAACTTCACTGCGTTGCACTATCGCATCTTGGCAATCCGCTGAAGGCGGAAGCCGCGTGCCGGAAGGCGTTTTCGGAGGCCACGCGCCTGCTCGGAGCCGGCAATCTCATGACCGAACACTCTGCATATTTCTTGGGAGAGTTTCTGGTAATGATGGGGATGTTTGACGAGGCAGAGTCACTGCTTGTCGAAGAGGCTGATGTCGTCATCAAGGCAGGCAGGCTGAGTCCCATGCGAGATGTGGCGAGCCTTTACACGCTTTTAGCCAAGGCTGACGCGGATCGCGGCAGGTATGACAGCGCGCAAGCCTGGCTCGACAAGTACGCAGCACAGGTGGCTGCCGGCAATGAGCCTCAACAGGGTCTGCAAAAGTGGCTCAGGCCCGTCCAACTGCAACTCCTGATCGCGCGTGCCCGCTACACGGAAGCGCAGGCATTGCTCGAGGCGAGTCGGCAGCTCATGATGCCAGGACACAAGGAGGCGCAAGCACTTCGGCTGGGATCCGCATTGCTTGCACTTCGTGAGAGGAAGGTAGATAAGGCGGCGGTGATCCTCGAGGCGTTGAACCATGTTGAAGGAGACAAGTTGAGCCCTTTGTCTCCCGATGTGCTCACGCAGGACATCTTGACGGCGGAACTCCGGCTTGCCCAGGATCGGCCCAAGGACGCGCGAGTCATCGCCATGAGCGTGCTCAAGCGGATCGAAACCAGTGTTCGCTCTTCATGGTTTCGCGCATGGATGCGCGAAGCCGAGATCCTTTGTGGACGAGCCGAGATGGCGACTGACCGCGGTGAAGATGCCTTGCGGCACTTTCAGCGCGCCGTGACCTTGGGAGAGCAGTTTCTGGACCGGCGCAGCACCCTTCATGGCGATGCCTTGGCCTGGCTTGGTATAGCCTATGCAGAATCAGGGCGCCGCGCCCAGGCGCAGGGTTTGGTGGACCAGGCGAGAAGCATCTTCGCGAACCGAAAAGGCGATGCGAACACGATGCAAGACAGGCTAGCTGCTCTGGTTCGGCGCCGGCTCGTGGCGGCTGGTCAGTAAAGCAACGCGTGACACGCAGGCTGCCGGGCTGCCAATTCGGCCCGAGCAACGCTTCGCCACTGAGGACATGGCCCAAAACGAAAATTGTTCCGGGCCATGTCCTGAATGCTTTCAGGGCGGACTGGAAAATTCGATTTGAACGTCCTGGTAGGACGCGACGTCCCGGCCGTCGTGCCGGGCGGCGATGTAGCTCGTTGCGAAAAACATTTTTTTCACCGCGTCCAGCGTTCGTGCGTCTTCACTGGACATCAACACCTTTGCGTCGACGACATGTCCCCGTTCATCGATGTAGACGCGCACGCGAATCGGCAGGCCTGACAGTTCGAGGCCTTCGAGCATGTCGGAGTCGACAGTGGACCGGGGCAGGGCGGGGCGGTCGAGCATCTCCCTGGGATAGAAGCGGCTGAATGGCGATGACTGTACAGGCGCGGTGGTACCTGTCGCTTGGGGCATGGACTCGGGCGTTTGCCTTTGGGTTGGCGTTGGCCTTGGCCGTGGAATTGGCGCAGGCAAGGACTCTGCGGGTGCCTCTTGTATCCATCGCGTTGCCATTGCTGTCGTCGCGCCGGTCCGCAAGGCGGTCGCGCGCTCGTCGGCGCTGGCGGGCCATCTAATCCCTGCTGCATGCAGGATCATTGAGGCCGCTGCCGCAAAGCCGATCGCCGCGGCGCGCGGCCTCCTGGGAACCACCGCTCAGCCTCTCAGCCTCTCAGTCCACCGCCTTTACTTCGCGCCAGTTGAGCTGCTTCAGTCCAGAAGACGTGCTCAGGTTCGTCGGAAGCTTCACGACGCTGCCGGTGCCCGTGCCGCTGTATACGCGCAGCTTGCCGTTCACGCGCTGGTACGAGAGATCGGTGATGATGCTGTTTGATTCTTGCGACAACGCTGGGCTGCCGTCCGCCTGGGTCAGCTGTGTCTTGCCCGTGGCGAAGCTCACCGTGAAGTTGCGGCCCGCGCCCGAAGGATTGCAGGTCTCTCCGTTCGGCAAGTTGGCCGCAAAGGAGACGCTTCCCAAGTTCGCCACCGGCTGCACGTTGACGCGCTCGGCGATGCTGTTCTTCGAACTCAGATCGAAGTACCAACCCATTACCGATGCGGGCGAACTGCCGATGCCCGCGAGCAGATCGTTGTTGGCTTGGAGCTGGCTGCGTGTGATTGGAAACGTCGCGCTGCTGGGCAGCGTGGCCTCGCTGTAGAAGCCGCCGAAGGAACTCGTGCCGTCAATGATCGCGTAGAACGATTGCAAGTCACTGTTCGAAATGTCGCTGTCGGCCAGCAGACGCCCGGTGCCGATCATCACGTAGCGCTTTTTTGAATTGGGATCGAACTCCACGAGGGGGCGCGTTGTCACTGGCTGCGGCGTGCCCTTGGCATTGACGAGTTTTGCGATTTTCGTCGGGCTTGCGTAGTCGCCGGTGCCGGTCACATCCAGGCGCCATACGTTGCCTTGCATGTCGCCCGCGTAGAGCGCGTCAGCGGTGAAGTCGGTGTAGTCAGTGACTAGCGCCGTGTGATGCGCCATGTCCAGCGGAGACGAGGTGGAACCCTCCGGCGTCGCGACCGCTTCGAGCAGCGCACCGGTGACGGGATTCACGAAGAAGAAGTAGCCCTTTCCATCACTATTGCCGTATCCCGAAGTGAAAATCGCGACCCAGCCGTATTTCTTCGTCTTGACGAGGCTCGGCGTGCCGTAGCTATAGCCCATGCGTGAGTCGGTGAATTCCCACAATACTTTGCTCGCGACGGCATCGTCAGTGGTCCATGAACTTGGATCCGTGACGTCGATCGCGAAGTAGCCCTTTCCACCCTTGCCGAGCCCGCCGACGAGTATGGAACGCCAGTCGGCGGCGGTCTGCTTCGAGCCGGATGTATTGGCAAAGTCCACGTCGACGACAGCCGGCGTAGCGTCTACGAAATAGTGGTGCGAGTAGCTGGCGCCGCCCAAAGATGCAAGGCCTGAGGAGGCGGCCGTGCTCGAGTCGCCGTAGACGAAGCTTGGGATATAGGCGAAGAGTTCCTTGCCGGAACTGTCGCTGCCGGTCGAACCGTCGAATGCATGCAGCATGCCGTCGTTGGAGCCAACGTAGACAACCGTTCTACGGTCCGCATGCTTGATCTTGAAGGCGCTGTAGCCGGGGTTGTACGAGTCGTAGTAGATCGCCCGCGGACCGGCTGTGGCGACGGGTTTGGAATCGACGATGTCGCCGAGAAGGTGCGCACGGTTGCGGTATCTACCGCCGTTTGCGATTTCCTGGTCCGATTCGCCGCGTAGGTACGCGATGAAGTTTGATTCCGACTGCGACTCCGCGGCGACACCTGGTACCTTGGAGAACGATTCCCAATAGGTACGCGGATTGAGCGCCGCCTTCTTCAAGGAGTTGTATGTGAAGGGCAGCGCTGGATTTTCCTTGTCGGTCGTGCAGCAGGTGACGATTTTGCGAGCCGATGAGTTCTTGGCCGTGACCATGGAATCGAGCACATCGCGAGCGTCCCATTGCGGTGTCGCAGAGGGAATACCGTCGTCCGAAAAGTTCACTTTGAACGCGATGAGTTGGCCGGTCCAGTCTTTAGCGTTGTAGTTCGCCGAGTAGCTGATCGTGCCGTTTCTCGTGTTGGGCGACGTGAGCGACAAGGCCGTGCTTGTCGCCGAGTTCATCTCACTGACCATTTTCGCAAAGGCCTGGGTGAGGCCGGTCTTCATCGCATCAGGCTGACTGCCCGGAAAATAGTTGTCCGGCCGCTTATCGGTATTACCGCTATTGGTGGAGTAGTTCAAGGAAGAAGTGCCCACCTGCAGCGTGTCGTTGTTGTTGTACCAAGTGTTGTCCTCAAGGGTGCTCGGTCCGTTCGATGCGGAGTAGGGGCTGAAATTTGTGGGGGGCACGAAGCCGCCATACTTGGCCGCGAGCCAGTATTGGTTCTTGCGTTTGTAGGTCTGCAATTCCATCACGTCCATCCAGTACGTATTGACGGTCTGCTGGCCTGGCATGTCCGTTCGGATGTCGTTTGTATGTGCGTCGTAGGCGAGACCCGCAATGTAGTAGGTGCTGCACAGGCTCCAACTTCCGTCGCATTTGGTGCTGCTCGAGTCTGCGTAAATGCCGCCCAGGCTGCCGCTCGTCAATCCTTCCAGTTGGCCGACCATGTCGGTCGCCTTCTTCACGTCCGTGCTGGTGTCGGCTGCGACTTCGCTCGGCATGGTGGGTTCCAGCTCACTTCGCAGCGTGCTGCCGTAGAGGTTGGCATCGCGGTGGGTGTTGACGTCACCGATGCCGAGAATGAAGTTCTTCTGGCAACTGTAGAGGATGGGGCTGCCGTAGGCGGTGTCTTTTGCTTGCCATACGTCGTTGCTTGTGATGGCCGGAAAGCCATCGAGCCATTTGGCGGCGGTTTCCGAATTGCTGGCGCCTTCGAGCGTCGTATACGCGCTGACGTTGCCCAGGTTCTTGTAGTAGCGCAGGGCAGCGTAGAAGAGTTCGCTGACCGGGTCATTTGCCTTGTACGAATGCGAGTAGTTCCCGAATTTGTTGAGGTAGTTCATGACCCCGCTGTCGGTGATCGACACGTCCCATCCCGAATTCTTCGCGAACAACTTTGTGGCGTCTGCGTCCGCACTGTCAGGATTGGTCGTCATGATGCCGGTGCTCGCGTCCCACTCGGCATTGCCATTGGGGCTAGATGCGGAGCCAGGCACCGGCTGCGTCGGACCGATGTACTTCATGCGCGCACGCATGACGCCGCCGTCGCGCTGCTGATTGGAATCGCCACTGTGGTTGTAGTAGCCGAAAGCCGAAAAGCGCAGCTTGGATGAATTGGCCTGCATCAGCCCTTCGGGCTTGTAATTCGTGCCGTACTTGGTGCAGTTGCTTTCCAAGCCACTTTTCGCATCGCACACCAGCACATTGATATAGAGCTCATAGGTAGTCTCTGGTTTGGCGTAGTTCGGCTGTGAACTGTTCACCCAGGAGGTTTGGCCCGTATAGGGTGTGGCACCTTGTGTTGCGCTGCCGCCGGTGCCGGTGCCGCCATTGCCGGTGTTCGTGCTCGTGATCCACATGCGGCGCCCAAGGTTGCGCACGCGCGTGGTGGCGCTGGATGACCATGCGGTCGACGTGAACGGGGTGGCTCCTTCAAGCTGATTTGCGGCCAGTGTCTTCTGCGGCATCACGTTGCTGTTGTCTTGTGCGGCGTAGGTCTTGGAGAGGATGGTCATGGTCGTCGTGTCGACACTTCGAAATCCGCCCGTCAGAACCCACCGGAAGGCGTCAAGCGTTTGCATCGATGACCAGTTCAGGTAATTGCCGCTCCAAAGTGACAGGTTCGCGTCGCTCCTGCACACATGGTTGGTTGCCGCGCCATATGGCGAGAAATAGCTTGTGGAGTAGTCAGGGGCGGCATCAGTGCCGGTATTCTTGGCAATGTAGAGATAGCACTTGGCCGGATCGAAGTAGCCGAGGAAGGTGCTTGTCGCGTCGTATGCCGTGGTGCTCGGGTACGCAGGCGTTGTCGCCGTAGGCCATTCCACGGAAAGGGCAAGAATCAGGTTGCCCGGCATGGCGACGGTGGAAAACAGCGGACTGTCCGCGAGGTCGAGCGCGCGCGACGCAGCGGGCAGCAGCGAAATGCAGAGGATCGCTGCGGTCAAAAGTCGCCGCGGCAAGGTGGCGGCAGGATGCCGGATCGACGAAGTGGGTTGCATCGGCGCCTCAAATTCAATAGACAAAGGTGGTCTGGAAGAAGGCCTGCGTGTTGCGCGGACCGGTGACGCGAACGCTGACGCGATACACGGGTCGCGATTCGCCGGCGGGCTTTTGCAGCCAATCGCTGCCGCCCGGATCGGCGTTTCCGGCCGCGACGACACAAGTGCTTTCGTCGGCGGCTCCTTGGGCCATGCATTGCCGATCCACGACGTAGCGCACGGTGATGCCCTGCGTCGCGTCGGTGGAGTCGGCAACGCTCATTCCGGCGCTCGAGAAAAGGCTGTCCTTGATGAGCAGAATCGGAATGCCCTGTGCGTTGGTTTCGAGCTTGGTCGACGAGTAGTTGGCCGACGGCAAGTTGGTGATGCGCGCAGGCTCGGTGCTCAAGGCGCCGCTGATGAACGCTGTGCGGGCGAGTGCAATGCCGCGCTCGCCCTGGTTCGTCAGGTCTCGCCGAAAAGCGAGATTCCCCGCGAGGATGGACGAAGTGTCGAAGGAGCGAACCATCGCGACGGCGCCGATCATGAGCACCACCATCGCGATCAAGGTGATCAGCATGACGATGCCGTGCTGTCTTGCGCGGCGGTGTTGGGGCTGAACGGGACGAGGGCTCACAGTTCGCCTCACTTGAAAGAGTTGTTGCGCACGGGAATCGTTGTATCCATGGTGCGGTACCGGAAGTGTTGCTCCTCTTCGTTCAGGTCGCGCGGGTAGTCGAGATGGAGGTCCTTGAGGTCGGCGAAGAGCGAGAGTGGTGACGTTGTCACTGCGTCCTTTTCCGCCAGCGAAGTGCGAAGAATGAGTCCCACCCGGATTGCCTTGATCTGGTTCAGGCGCATCGCCGCGATCGCATCTCCAGCGGACAGCGCACTCACGGAAAAGTCACCGGTGGAGGGCGACACCCACGCGTCGACCTTGCCGTCGTTGTTGGTGTCCACGCCGTAGAGTGCATGCATCTCGAACACGCCCTCCGCCTGTGCCTGAGGCGCATCCGCGGTCGTGTGCAAGAGGTCATAGCTGTAGAGAACGTTGTCGTTGCCCACACCGAGAAGCATGAATGTTGGTGGGCGGCTGGAAGCGACATTGCCCAGCTTGATCGCAACGGCCGACGATGAATAGCTGGTGAGCGATGCGTTCGAAATGCTCGGTTCATGGTAGTCCCCCGAGAGAGTCAGGGGCGGGGTCGATCCAGTGGTGAAGGTGCTGCTCACCTGCTCCACCATGCAGGGCTGTTTCGCGCCGCCGGGCAGGCTCTGCTGGTCGGCCACGAGGACGAGGTCGTTCGGGCTGAAGTCGACGGTGTTTTGCACACCGAGCGACGAACTCGTTGCGACGCCCAATTCGGAGAAAGGCACCGCCGTGCCGCTGTCGCCGGGCGCGATCATCACCACAAGAACGTCTGATGGCTTTTTGCTCACGCCCGGCGTGGTCTGGTTCGGCAGGATCATCACCGGCGCTACGCGGAACACGCCGCTCGTTCCTGGATTCACGCTCGCGAAAGGCGCGTCGAGCGGTTTGGTCAGGGGCAAAAGCTGTGTTTTCGATTTCGATGCATACACCGGGCATCCATATGCATACGCGGCCGACTGCGGCAAGCCCGCGCCGGCACTTCGAAGCCAGCCATCGATCTTGTAGAGCGCAAGCTGGCCGGCGTGCTCGATGTCGTTGACCGAGGTCAACGTGCGCTTGCGGCCTTCGAAGGTCGCCATCACCTCGAATATCGCGAGCGTCAGCAGCATGCCCACCAGCAGGCCCACCATCAGCTCGATGAGCGTCACGCCGGATTCCCGTCGGCGACTTGTCACCATCCTCATGGAATCACCACCTGCGTCACGTACTGATTCATTGGGGCGTCCTTGCTTGTGGCGCCGATGGATTTCCACTTGAGGGTGATCGTCACGACACCGTTCGAGTCGGCCTCGCTCACCTTTCCTTCCGCACTTGGGAGTCCAAGCTTGGTGTCGGTGAGCCGGCTGTTCCACGTCTCCAGCTTGTCGCTCGGCAGGCTGGTGCTCTTTTGTGCCCACATCTCGGAGACGAGGTCATTGGCGAACAGCGCCGCGCGCGAACGGTCTTCGGACTGCACGGAGAACTGCACGGACCGCGCCTGGAGCGCCACGACGCCGAGAACGCCGAGTAGAAAGACGAGCAGGCTCACCAATACCTCGATGAGTATCACGCCGCCTTCATGAGGCCTGCGCGGTCGCCGCGAAGGAATGCGATTGTCATTTTTCATTTTCACAGCCATCGGGATGCTCACTCGACAAGGTCTTGCTGGCGTCGCACATGCGCACGCGGCCGCCGATGTGGGCAAAGACCTTCAGCTTGCGGCCATCTTTGTTGGAGGGATTCGAGACGGTGTAGACGGCGGGATCGGCTTTTGCGCATGCGACGCCGACTGTCGTGCTGTCTTTGCCCACCGCCACTTGCTGGCCGAGCGGCCCGAAGCACAGGAGCGACGGGCCTTCGATCAACACGCCCGATTGACCTGCGAACGCATTGCCTTGCACAAAGAAGTCAGCCGCGGTGGCGTGGTCGGCTTCGTCGCTGCTCGGCAAGGGCGCGATCTGAACGTACCAGTTGCTGCCGTTTTGCGTCGGCTTTGCATTCCACTCGGGCTTCGCGCTCGTGAGAGCAAAGACGCTCAATCGGTTGCGATTCATGGCCTGCGACTGTGCAAGCCGCAGCGCGTTCTGAATGGATTCGGCAACGGTTCGTACACGCGAGTCGGCGATCCAGGTGGCCATAGCTGGTGCTGCAACAAGCATCAGCAGGGACAAGATGGACACGGTGATCATCAGCTCGATCAGCGAGAAGCCGTGCGGTCGGGATTCGTGCAGCATCAGCATGTTGTGTCGCTCTTCTTCAGCACCCAGCATGGATAGCCGTCGCTGGGCGCAGTGCCCCATTTGGGGGGCAGTCGCGTCGTCTTTGGTCTGCCGGAGCTGTCCAGCGTGAAAATGAAATCCTGGACGACTCCGCTGCCTCTTGCCTCGAGCCTGTAGCTGGTCTTGTCGACGGTAGAGCACGAGAACGTGAAGAGGCTGGGCGGCAAGCTCTTGCCACCGTCGCATGGCCCCGAGACGTAGGTGCGGTTGTCCTGGAAGTACTGCTCCATGAGCGCGCGCGTCGCGGAGAGGCCGTTGGTCGCGTCGACCAGACGCCCGCGCAATACGTAGTCTGAGTACGAGGGCAGCGCGACGGCGGAGAGGATTCCGATGATGGCCACCGTCACCATCAATTCAATGAGCGTGAAGCCGCTCGACGAAGCGGTGGACGGTGGTAGGCGTCGGTTGGAAAACAGCATGGCGTGTGGTCCGTTGGGTGGGCGGACCCACTCTTTGGACCCGCTCGCGGATCGTGACTTCGATGGATGCTCCGATCATGATGGAGTCATTACGAAGTTGTAATGGCGGTTGGCCGCTCACGCCGAAATGAGAACCACGTCACAGGTGAGCCGGGCCATGTCCTAAAGCCGCGAACCACAGATCGTCGCCGTCCTACCGCTCACGTCTGAGCGTCCTCGTCATCGCTCCACCGCCATGTATTGCGGCCCGCCCGCTTGGACGCATAGAGCGCTCGATCCGCAGCCTGGCAGAGCGCTTCGGCGGTGTTCGCGTCCACAGGGCAGCGAACCGCCCCGATGCTTGCACTGGTCGTCATGACCTCGCCACGATGCTCGACCGGCTGTGCAACGCTCTCGACGATACGGCGGCACACCGTTTCGACCCCGTCGCGGGTGTCGGTTTGACTGAGGAGAACGGCGAATTCGTCGCCGCCCAGCCGCGCCACGCGGTCCACTTCCCGTACTGCTTCCGTCAATCGGGACGCGACCGCAACAAGCAAGGCGTCGCCGGCGTCGTGGCCGAGGGTGTCGTTGATTTGCTTGAAGCGGTCCAGGTCAATGAGCAGCAGCGAGAAGCTTTGGCCGCGATGCGCCAGAGCAACCAGACGTTTGAGGTCTTCGTTGAAGAGCCGACGGTTCGCCACGCCTGTCAGGCCGTCGAAGTAAGCCATCTGCTCCAGGCGGCGTTCGCTTTCCAGCAGTTCGGCACTGCGTCGCTCCAGTTCGGCGGTTCGCTGAGATACCAGGTGCTCGAGAACACGTTCGCGACGTTTGAGCACCAGAGTTCTCGCCTGCACGAGCAGGATGAGCAGGCCGAGCGCGAGGGTGGCCGACCCCGCGCGAAACCAATCCGTCTCATGCCAGGCCGGCAGGACCCGCACAGGTTGGTGCAGAGGCTTGGACCACTGCCCCTCTCGATTCGAACCGCGCAATTCGAGAACGTAGTCGCCAGGGGGCAAGTTGGTATAGCGCGCGGCGCGGCGGGTGGAATCCGTGTGCACCCAAGCTTGCTCATAGCCGCTCAGGCGATAGGCGTAGCGATTGAGTTCGGGGCTCGAGTAGTCCAGCGCGGCGAACTCCACAAGGAGATCCCTGTGCTCCGGCCCGAGCACAGTGGACATGTTCGTGCCTTGCGGGCCGGACAGCATGCCGCCTTGCCAGTTCGTCACGACCACGGGTGGCTTGAAAAGCCAGGGTTGCAGTTCATCCGGTTGGATGATCGTCAGACCACCAACGCCTCCGAAGAGCAACTCACCCGCCTTCGTGACTGCCGCGGAGTTCGTCCAGTATGTAGAGATTCCGAGTCCGTCGGCGCCATGAAGCGCAGTCACGCTGAGGTTGTCTGGAGAGATACGCGCGACACCGTCGTCCGTGCTGACCCACATGGCGCCGTGGGCGTCTGCCACCATGGCGTTCACGGCGTTGTGCGGCAGGCCCTCTTTTGTCGTCACGCGCCGTACCGTGGTGTCATCGGTGCCGGGGTTGTCGAGGATCCGAACACCGCGGCCGAAAGACCCGATCCAAAGGCGACCGCGCTGATCGGTGAGGACTGCACTGATGTATCCACTCGGGGCTCCAACGGCGCCTGGAGCATCAGTGCGAATCCGGCGAAGCGTGTGCTGCTGTGTGTCGTAGCGCAACAGACCATCCCGCGTGCCGATCCACAGCGCATCGTCCGGGGCGTTCGCGATTGTCGTGATGCGCTGGTCGCCAAGGCTCGATGCGGTCTCATGCACGAGCAGGCGAGGAGCTTGGTTGGTGCGCAAGGCAAAGCCCCACAAACCATCGAGCCCTCCGATCCACAGCTCGTCACGAACCAGATGGATGGCCCAGGTCGCCGAAGCAGGGTCGCGACCCGGCACGTCGATGCGCCGAAGCGATCTCTCGCCCATTCGTGTCAAGTACAGGCCCTGCTGCGTTCCGATGTAGATCTCGCCGGTGGGCGAGGCCCTCATCGAAAGTACCCGGCTCTTGGGCAGTGCGTGGCGCGGGTGTGCTGCGTCGGGCAACAGTTGTGCAACGCGGCCACGGCGTGGCTCGACGATGTCCACGCCGCCGTCGCCGAGGCCGAGCCATACCGTGTCGTCCGGCATGGCCAGCACGCAAGAGACGTTGGTTTGCGTGACCTTGCTGTGAGGCGACTGCATGCCGAACCAGGTGGAGACGGCATGCTGGTTCCGATCGTGCGAGCTGAGTCCCGCATCGGTCGCGACCCAGATGCGTCCGCTGTGATCGCGCATGAATGCCCAGACGTCGTCCGCGGGCAGGCCGCCGGGCCTGCGGTCATGGTGCCGAATGCGAGTGATCGAGCCATCGCGCGTGTCAACCTGGACGATGCCGCCGCCAAAAGTGCCGAGCCAGATCGTGTCGTCATCGACTTGCGTGATGGCAACGACGGTGTCGCTCCCAATTCCTGCGGCCAAATGAGTGCCAGGCTCCCGCACGGGGGCTGGCCCGCTCTCATCGGGACGCCAAACGAATGCGCCGTGGTCTCGAGTGGTGATCCAGAGGTTGCCGCGAGTGTCTTGCAAGACGTTCGTCACGTTTGGCTGCGGCTGCGCGCCGGCGCTGAGGATGAGGGGTTCGAAGACGTTTGAAGCGGCCGAATAGCGGAACAGGCCGCGGCGGGTACCAACCCACAAGTTGCCGCCACGGTCCACGCATAGCGCTGTCACAGCCGCAGCTTGAAGCGCAGTATTCGGCCACGAATCCGGATAGCGCCTTGGAGTTGCCCCCCGCACGTCGAGGTGAACCACTCCCGCCCCTGTGCCTACCCACAGGCCCCCGGCACCGTCTTCGACAATCGCGAACACGCTGATATGGCTGGTGCCGTCCGGGCCGACCGGGACTGTAATGAAGCGGCCCGTGCCGCGGTCGCGCCATGCGAGCCCGCCTGCGCTCGTCCCGACCCACAATCTTCCCTTCGAATCCTTGAGCAGCGCAGTGACGTAGCTGTCACCCAGAGAGCCCGGTGTGTCCGGGTCCGCCAAGTGATTCACCAGCCGGTAGCCGTCCCAGCGTGCTAGACCTGTCTGCGTCCCGATCCAAATGAAGCCGTCATCGTCTTGCACCATCGCCGTCACCTGCATCGTGGTGGGTATGGGCGCACGTTGGAAGACGCGGTCCGCCTGCGTGGACCATCGATCGATGGCGGCCGCGCAGGCGGAATTCGATGCAACAACGCCAAGCATGGCCCATGCCGTGCTGGCGAGAACGAGGAACAGCCGAAGTCTCATGCGGAAGTCGGGCACGACATGAAGGCGTGCACGATACGAGGATTCGGCGCCGCCGACCGGCAGTTAAGTGCCTGCACGCTTGCATTCGTGTGGTGTGACACCAAAAGGCGCTCATCGAATGACTTGCAACACCAGGGCGGACATCAAAACCGAGATGTCGTTGCGAGTTCAAAACACATCATCACGTCCACTTGGAGAGCTTCTGGCGGCTCGCTGCACTGCACAAGAGCGTGATTGCCTCCCCGCGACAGCCGATCACTGCCGAGAATTTCGCTACGTTATACGCAGCATCCGATCCCATCAGTGACGAGCACTTGCTTCAGGAAACACTGCGCAGGCTATGCAAATGGATGCGTCAGAGCCAATGGAAGACGAACATGACTATGGAATGAGGCGAGGGGGGTGGGCCTGCATCGCCGGTCCGGTGCTGCCGGTCGCGTCGCGACGGATTCACGGGACAAGTCCACGGTGGCGCAGCCTTCACATGCCGCCGCGTCGAGCATGAACCTAGTGTCGCGTCAAGCCGCAAATGCCGGCTGCTCGCTTGCTCCCGAAGCGCATTGCGGCGTTGCGTCTCCTTGCCATAGCGACGGGTATGACTCGTCGGCGCGCCTTGCACCGGGCTGCGACAGCGGCGCGATCAATCGACACTTGTGGCTTGACGCGGCATTCGGACTAGGCAACGTAGTCGAGGGGCAGGGCGGTCGTGAACTTGATTTGCTCCATCGCGAAGCTGGAGCTGACATCCGAAAGGTTGGCATTGCGTATAAGCCGCTTGTAGATGGTGTCGTAAGCGCCGATGTTCGGCACCACCACGCGAAGCAGATAGTCGACGTCGCCATTCATTCGATAGAACTCGACGACCTCGGGGATTTCCAGTACCACGGCACGAAAGTGCCTGAACCATTCCTCGCTGTGCAGATTGGTTCGCACCGTGACGAATACCGTGACGCCGACGTTGAGCTTCTCCGGGTCGAGCAGCGCAACTTGACGCCGGATGACTCCGTCGTCCTTCAAGCGTTGCACGCGCCTCCAGCAGGGTGTTGGCGACAGATTCACCTTCTCAGCCAGTTTGGCCATCGGGATTTCAGCGTCCTCCTGGAGGATTTGGAGCAGCTGCCGGTCGATGGGGTCGAGAATTTTCATCTAAGAACTCAAGAGAACGCGGAATGGAATTCTAACGAGCCGATATTCCGCGCCGGAAATTGCGAGTATTTGTCTCATGCCACGCGGCAAACTCCAAAGTTCGCAACTTTTTGAGGAGAGTTCTTTTGAAAACCATCGGACTGATCGGCGGCATGAGCTGGGAATCTACGGCCTTGTATTACCAAACCATCAATCGTGAAGTCGCACGTCGCCTGGGCGGCCTTCATTCGGCGTCGCTCAATCTCATCAGCCTCAATTTCGAGGAAATCGCGCGGCGCCAGCGATCGCAAGATTGGGACGGCATGAGCCGCATCCTGGTCGATGCAGCCCAGCGCCTTGAAGAAGGTGGTGCGCAGTGCGTGCTCATCGGTACGAACACGATGCACCGGCTCGCACCCGATGTGCAGTCCGCAATCGGCATCCCGCTTCTGCACATCGCAGACGTCACGGCGCAAGCCATCAATGCGAACGGCTTGCGCGTCGTCGGCTTGCTCGGAACGCGTTTCACGATGGAGCAGCCGTTCTATGTCGACCGCCTGGCGAGCCACGGCATTGGATGCGTCGTTCCCGATGAGCCGGCGCGTGCCGAGGTGCATCGAATCATCTTCGACGAGTTGTGCAAGGGCCAGATACTCGGATCCAGCCGCAGGGCACTGCAGGAAATCTGTGCTGGGCTCGCTTCACGCGGCGCGCAGGGGATCGTCCTCGGCTGCACCGAGTTGCCCTTGATTCTCGGTGCCGATGACACGACGCTGCCAATCTTCGACACCACGTCGCTTCATGCCTTGGCAGCGGTGGAGTTCGCGCTCGGAGCTACCGGCGCCACAGCGGCGCACTGAGCCTCGCGACTACCAAACACCGCGCAATCTCCATGACAAGCTCTTCCCGTTGCGTGCCGTTGTTGCATTCAAGGCGCACTCACAAGGAGAAGTTTGTGGCGATCCAGGTCGAGATACCGTCGCTGATTGCGCGGCCCGTCCGGCTGCCACTTTCACTCGGGCTGCCCATCGGACACGGCGCGCTGCCGGGGAGGCGACGCGCCATCAACGAGAGAGATCACGCCTGGGCATATGGTGGCCTGCTGCCACCTCCACAACGGTTGAATTTTGTTTGGAGCGAGACGAGGTGAGTCGATGAACGTGAAGTGGTTGGATGACTTTCTTTGTCTTGCCGAGTGCCGAAGTTTCACCCGCGCATCTCTGGCAAGGCATGCCTCGCAGTCGGGACTGTCTCGCCGAATTCAATCACTGGAGCACTGGGTCGGCGCTCGCCTGGTCAATCGTGCAGTGCAGCCTCTGCAACTCACCGAGGCGGGAGAGCGTTTCCTCCAGCACGCGGCTCATTTGCGCACTGCGCTTCTCGCTGCGCGCAGCATTGGCGCCGGGGGTGCGGTCGAGCAAGATGGGACCGTGCCACTCCCCGTCCCGGTGGGGCAGGGTCGGGAGTCTTGTTTTCAGTGCTCCGCCAGTACTCGCTGATGGGTTTTCTCTGGTGCATCAGCTCGCTGTGTCGCCGAGAAGGCAGTTCCCGCCCTTCAGGCATTCAATCGCGCGCCAACCAGCGCGCGGACGGTGCCCATGATGGCTTCTGGCTCGCCGGCTTACGTCTTCAGTTGCGCCGAAGCGTTTCAGGCAGTCACACGTGCAATCCACGCGCCAATGTTCGGCAGCCCGCCGGCCGCTCCCTTCAGAGAGTCCCATGCCCGTTCGGCGGCTATGGCAGCCGCCGGCGCCGACAGTTCGATCTCTGTCGATTCCCGCTTGCACCAGCGTTTGCGCGTTCTCTTTGAGACGTGCTCGCACATCGGGCGCAAGTCCCCCGGCGATGCAGTGCGCAAGACATTCCTCCAGCGTCGCCGTGATGGCGGCTACTCGCCCGTCGACTGAGGGGATCGCCGCTGACGGCCTCGCTGCCATCAGGACAGCGTACCCGGGCGTGACCATCTCTATCCGTACTTGCCCGTCCGGGATATCGATCACGCGTCATGGCCGAAGTCGATGCCTGGGTCTGATCAGATTGTTGTGTTCGCTCCTCAGCCATCTTCGCGGGGGCGCTGCCAAATGGCGAGGTTCCAGGCCCCTGAGCTCACGCCGAGGAGGCGAGATGGATTCGCGAGCCTGCTCGAAGGGAACGATCTCAAGCGTATCGCGATTTGAAATTCGATCGCGAGGAGATACATCGGTAGGTGCACGCTTTGGTACGTCTTCCGAAGCGGCACCGGCAAGCTCGTCCGGAAAGGTCCACCCGACGGGAACGATCGCAAGCGTGTCGTTGCTTGGCGTGAGCGGTCCTGTTTGCGGCCGCGGTCCACGCCGCAGCGCCTCCATCACCTGGGGAGCGAGGACTACGACTTCGGAGAAAGAAGGGGCCTGGGCCTCTGAGCAAACATAAACCTATCCGCCAAATCCCACCTTCTTCATCGCCAGCCGGGTGGGCGAGGACGGGTCGAGCAGTTGCGCGCGATGGTGAAGGCTGTGGGGCTGCCGTGATGGAGATGAGTGTGATTTTTGGGGAGACCCCTCACACCAACCCTCTCCCCCCGCCGGGAGAGAGGGAGCCGACATGCGTCACTTCGAAGCGGGCCCCAGCGAGTTGGCCTGTATTGCTCCCTCTCCCTCTGGGGGAGGGCTAGGGTGAGGGCCTTGGGCGGTGAATAGAGCCATAGGTTGCCATCACCGCCGCCCCTCACCCACCTCTTCCCAGAGTGGGAGAGGAGCCAATACAAGACCTTGAAAGGGGTGCGTCTGAGAGACCCTCTGAGGCACACACACAACGAGTTCTTTCCTTTGCAGGGCTGCCGCCTTGTTCAGGTGGTGTGCAAGTTTCAGGCAGCGCCGACTGAGTCTGCGCCCGGCAATGCCCGAGCACCCATCTCTCGAGCCTTCAACAAGTACCTCGCAAGTTGCCAAATGATGAAGAGTCCGATCAGCGCGAGCAAAGTACCACTGATAGGCCGCGTGAGAAAGGCCGTGAAGTCTCCTCGGCTGATAAGCAACGCCCGCCGAAAGTTTTCCTCCAGCATAGGCCCAAGGATGAATCCCAGCATGAGCGGCGCGGCATCCAAATCGAGCCGCAGGAACATGTAGCCGATGAATCCAAACGTGGCAGTAGTGAAGATGTCATTGAGACTATTGTTGACGCTGAAAGTGCCGATGCAGCAGAAGAACAGAATCGATGGAAACAGCACGTTGTAGGGAATCTTGAACACAGACAACCAATAGCGCACCAAGGGCACATTGAGCACGATCAGGAAGCAGTTGCCTACCCACATGCTGGCGACCAGACCCCAGAACAAATCGGGGTGGCCAGCAATCATGTTCGGCCCCGGTTGAATACCCTTGATCACAAAGGCAGCCATCATGAGCGCCATGACCGCGTTCTCAGGAATGCCGATGCTCATGAGCGGAATGAAGCTCGTGCGTGCAGCCGCCTCGTCGGCCGCGGCCTGCCCGGCGACTCCCTCAATGGCACCTGAGCCGATCTCGTGCTTGTATTTGCTGACCTTCTTATCCACGGCATAAGCCGCGAACTGTGCGATCACGGGGCCGCCGCCGGGCAAGATGCCCAGGAAGGAGCCGATCACGCTGCCGCGCAACGCGCTGGGAATGATGCGCTTGAACTCAGCCCAGGTCGGCATGAGACTGATCTTGCCGTTGAATGGCGTGCGCTCGTTTCGGTTGTCGAGGTTCTTGGTGATCTCGGCAATGCCGAAGCACCCCAGGGCGATGCTGACCAGACCGACGCCGTCGGCCAGAAAATCCAGGTCCATCGTGAAGCGCTGCTGACCGCTGGTCACATCGGTTCCGATTTGCCCGAGCAGTACGCCTATGAGGCACATGGCCATGCCGTTGAGCAGGCTGCCGGTGGTGACAAAGCTCACGCACACGAATCCCACCAGCATGAGGGCACAGTACTCCGCAGGCCCGAACAGGAAAGCCACCTCGCCCAGGCTCGGCGCCAGAAAAGAGAGCACCACGATGGCGACCGTGCCACCTATGAAGCTGGACACCCCCGCAGTAAAGAGAGCGAGCCCTGTCTTTCCCTTGAGCGTCATTTGATAGCCATCAATGCAGGCGACGATACTACTTGCGTGAGGGATCTTCATCGTGATGGCGCTCACACTGTCGCCATATTGGGCTCCGTAGTAGATGCCAGCCAGCATGATGAGCGCGCCGCCCGTTGGAATGGAATAAGTCAAAGGCAGCAACAAGCTGATGGTGGCCAATGGTCCCAAACCGGGCAGTAAACCGACGAGCGTGCCCACCGTGCAGCCGAGGGCACAGAACATGAGGTTCTGCAGCGTCAGTGCGTGCTCGAACCCAAACGCGAGGTTGTGCAGGACGTCCATCAGTAGAGGGGCAGGTTGAGCCCGAGAAGTTTTTGGAATGCAAAGGCAACGGCAGTGAGACTTGCCGAGACCATGAGGTTGCGCACGACTGAATACGATGTGCCTGCAAACGCGGAGCAGAACACCATGAACACGATGCCCGCGATCATGTTCAGATGTGCCGAGATCACCGCAAAGCCGCACAGGCTCGCGAGAATGATGAAGATGTTCTTCGGGTTGAAGTCCAGATGCACGCGTTGATCGAAACGCGAACGCACCACTGTGATGAGGCCGATCAAGAGCAGAAGGCTGCTCACCATCAAGGGGAATAGTCCAGCACCCGCACGACCGAATTGGCCTATCGGGTAACGCAGTGCCTGCAGGCCGAAAGCAAGCGAGATGACTATGAGGAATAGGCCTCTGGCTAGGTTTCTGTCATTCATAGGTGAGGTCGTGACATGAATGGGTGCATCTTTGCATTCGGGATGAAGTCGGTCGACGTTCCGATGAATGTCCAGTCTGAGATATCGAGCCGGATCAGGCAGCGTGGGAACTACGTAATGGACGTGGAATTGCGTCGAAAGGCGCATGAAAATGCACAGCAACCTGAACGCAGGCTGATCAGCAGATGACTGGAAGCTGACGACGCTATTGGTGCTGTTTTAGCTCGACATGCATCCGGGCAAAAACGATCTTTGATCGCCGAGCAATGGAATACAGGGCCCGCGCGCTCAATGCCCGGCTGTCACTGCACGGCATGGCCGCTGGCTTGGGCCATCATGCGCGCGAACGCCTGCATCGGCGTATCCCAGTCCAGTGTCTTGCGTGGGCGCGTGTTCATGCTGTCGATCGCATCGAGCTCTTCCTGGGTGTACACCGACAGATCCGTGCCCTTGGGCATGTACTGGCGCAGCAGCCCGTTCGTGTTCTCGCAGGTGGGCCTTTGCCAAGGGCTATGCGGGTCGCAGAAGTACACGCGCACGCCGGTTCGCTCGGCCAGTTCGGCATGGCGCATCATCCCCTTACCCTGGTCGTAGGTCAGGCTCACACGCATCGGCTCAGCGATGCTGCGCAGCTTGAGCGTGAAAGCCGCCAGCGCCGACTCGGCACTGGCGTCTGGCATCTTGGCCAGCGGCACCAGGCGGCTGGCGCGCTCGACCAGCACGCCCACGGCGGACTTGTTGCCCGCGCCCTTGATCAGTTCTCCTTCCCAGTGTCCGGGCATGATCCGGTCGTCCACCTCAGGGGGCGCACATGAATGCTGACCATGTCGGGGATCAGCCCGCGTCGGTCCTGGCCCCACGAGCGCGGCATGCGCTTGCCGTGGCGCCGACGAAGCAGGGCCACCAGGTCGCGCCGCAACTCGCCCTTGGGGGGGGCAAGGCCGCGCCCAAATTCTTCGCACCTTTCCCGGCAGCTTTCTCCTCAAGGCCTATGCCTTGGCGGCTGCGAACGCGGTGAAATACATCTACGTCACCAATAGTTCCAGCTGGCCGACTGGCCGAGGATGATCAAGAAGATTCGCGAGAAGTACTGCGACGCGATGAAAGCTGCAGGAGCCAAGTCGGGTGACATTGCACCGCTGCACATGTTCGTGGTGATCCCGCAGCCGGAGCGTGATCAGATGGTGCCGAACACTTATGACACGCTCAACCAGTGGGGGCAAAGGCAGGGCATGAGCGCTTACGACAAGCAGGTACAGGATCAGCGCAAGGCGCAAGATCAAGGACTGATGGGCCGCGTTGGCAAGGGCTTGGTGCGCGGAGCGCGCTGGTATGCCAATCCCGCCCAGCATGGCTCAAGACGAGAGGCAGGTGTGCTGTTCCAGCGAGCCGCTGAAAATGCAAAAGGGGTAGCAGGCACGAACCGGCTACCCCTTGCAAACTATGGCTCCTCGACCTGGGCTCGAACCAGGGACCTACGGATTAACAGTCCGGCGCTCTACCGACTGAGCTATCGAGGAACAGCCTCGCATTATAGCCAGCTTCTTCTGACGTTTACAACACCGCTTCAAGCAAGAGGACATCCGTCGCGGCAACGCCTGGGTGCGGCGGCTGCTGTGAGGGTTGCTCAGGCCTCGCCACGCCGCGTTGCGCCTTCCATGACAAGTTCAGGTACTGACTTTCCGCAAGGACCACAACAAGTCAATCGTCTCACCGGCGCACAAGGTCCTCCGCCGCTTGCGGCCTGCCCCTTGCGCCTCTCGGTTTGCGGGGGATGCGCTTGCTTACCAGCGCTCTCCTTGATTCTCTGGCAGTTCCCCACCCACGAGGCCAGCCGCTCTGCGCTGCCGAATGCGTCCAGTGCTCGTCGCGACGCCTGTGTTGCAGAAGCTTGGTGTCGGAATAAGCCTATCGCCCCTATGTCAGCAGCCCTTCATTCTTCATCGCCGCCTGTACCGATGGCCGCGCCTCCACGCGTGCGGCGTACGCGGTGAAGTTCGTGAACTCCGAGACCTCGATGTTCAGCCGCCTGGTCCAGAAAGCCATTACGAAGAGGTAGCAATCAGCCACAGTGAACGCCGAGCCCATCACGAAGTCCTTGCCTGCGAGTTCGCGGTCGATGTAGCTGAAGCGGCTGTTCAGCCTGGTCCGCACGACGGTCTTGGCCTCTTCGGGCATTGCGGGGTTGAAGATGACGCCGAACTGCTTGTGGACTTCGGTGGAGATGAAGTTCAGCCACTCCATCAGCCGATAGCGTTCGATGGTGCCCGCGGGTGGTGCGAGATGGCGCTCGGGAACCTGGTCGGCGATCCACTGCACGATGGCCGGGCCTTCGCTCAGACGTGTGCCATCGTCGAATTCGAGCAGCGGCACATAGCCCTTGGGGTTGATGGTGTAGTAGTCAGTGCCGTCGCCAAGCTTGTGCGTCTTGGTGCTGGCGAGCACAAGCTCGAAGGGGAGGCCGGCTTCATGGAGCGCGATGTGCGGTGATAGCGAACACGCGCCGGGCGAGTAATAGAGCTTCATGAGATTCCTCCGTGAATGCCAGGATGAACAATTGTGAAAGCAAGGCGAGAAACCCCGCTCGCCTGATGTAAGCAGCCGACGCTGTTGGTCACCTGACCATTCGGTTGGCGAATCACGACAGCCATCCGATCAGAACAGCAGGATGAATCTTCCATGACGCGAGGCCGGCCAGTCCCATGAGCATGCCGAAAATTGACGGGACGAGTGCGACTGCGTAAAGAGCCCATAACTGCGTCAGTGCGGTCACGGCCAGCAAGGCGATGGCGATCGCGAGCAAGGCGTCGGACAGGTCGAACTGATCGTCTCGAAAGTTCAAGGCGTCGTAGTTGGCCTGGTCTTGGGTCGCTTGCGCGGCGAGCTGTTCTTTCTTCGTTTTCTGGTCGACGGCGATGGCCCGGTACTTCTCTATGGCGGAGCGGTATTGCGGCGCCGTCGCGGGAGTTTGCGACAGGGAGGCGAGTTCGAGTTGCAACACCGTGGACTCGGCGACTTCCTGACGGATATTGCGCGCCTGGTAATAGGCCCAGTGGTCCAGCTTGTCTGCTTGTGCCTGCTGCATCGCCTGCACGATGTTGTCGTCCTTCACTTTGCAAATGCCCATGAATGTGGCGAGGATCGCGACGCTTACCGCGGTCACGGCGTTGAGTCTTGCGCTCTTGCGGTCAGCTGCTTGTTGAGCGGTCTCGACGAGGTCCTTTGGATCGATGTCCATGTGTGGCTTGGGCTTTGGTTGTTCGAGCAGGCGCGACTTTAGGACATGGCCACAGCGTCGGCACCCTACAACGAGCATGCATGCTTTGCGAAGGGCCGTGAATGGCGATGATCATGCAAGAATCCCGCCCTTGCTGCGCCACAAGGCGCGGCCAACGTACGAGGTGTTGCGGTGGATTTGAAGGTGCCCATAGTGATTCACGACGAGCTCGCCGAGCGCGTCATCCATTCGACTGGTTTGCTCGATCTGGCAAGCGGCGAGATCCGGAACGTCCAGTACGAGGACTACGACGTCAAGGTGCTCGGCCTGCCGGCCGAGGACGAGGAATACGAGTTCACCTGCGGAACCTTGTCCAACGAGGGCAAGGACGTGGAGTTTCGCGTGGAAGTCGACATCTTCAGCGGACGGTATTCGGTGAGCCCGAATGAGCTGCTCGAAATCAAGATTCGCGCAGCGAAGCTCTTCGCTGGCATCGAGGGTGCAGATCTGTTGGCCAACGCGACGGCGACACCCGCCAAGAAGGCCGCAGCTGGCGGCAAGCCTTCGGCCAAGCCGAAGGCCGCGCCAAAGAAGAGGTTTCATTGACGCGTCGTCAAGCGATTTCACGATGAGGCCGGCATACCAGAAGTTCGACCTGCACGTTCGACCCAGCGCGATCAACGGGCAGGGCGCATTTGCCGCCGAGCCCATTCCGGCCCGCCGAAAAATCGGTGAGATCCGAGGGCAGTCGATGAGCGTGGACGATGCGCGAATCCGCGCGACGCGTTACGAACGAATCATGATCGTCGAGGTGTCGCAACGCCGCGCGATCGATTTTTCCAAGTCATCAGATCCGCTTCGCTTCACCAACCACTCCTGCGCGCCGAATGCGCGGTTTTGCATTCGCCAGCGGCGAGTGGAATTCCATGCGTTGCGTGCAATTGCCGTGGGCGAAGAGATCACCGTGAACTATGGCGATACGCATCACGAAGGTATGCTCGCCTGCCGATGCGGCGCGCTTGGCTGCATCGGCAGGCTCTGACCTCGCAAACCGACTCCTTTTCAAGGTCTTGTATGGACTCCTCTCTCCTTGGTCTCCTCTGGGGAGAGGTGATGAGGGCCTGCGGTGATGGCAACCCCTGGCTTTGTTCACCACCCACGGCCCTCACCCCAGCCCTCTCTCAGAGGGAGAGGGAGCGAAGACCTTGAAACGTATGGCTTACAGACCCTGACCAAGCCCTGACCGTAGGCGGTATGCTGTTGTGGTTGATACGGACATGGAGGGTTGCTAGTCCGTAGCACACTGCAAGACGGTATAAAAACGCGGCATCAGGAGACGTCCATGGGCGGAAAACCACTCTACAAATCCCTCTACTTCCAGGTCATCACGGCCATTGTCATTGGCGTGCTCGTTGGCTACTTCGCACCTGCCACCGGGGAGGCGATGAAACCCTTGGGTGATGGGTTCATCAAACTCATCAAGATGATCATCGCGCCGATCATCTTTTGCACGGTTGTCGTCGGCATTGCCGGCATGGAAGACATGAAGAAGGTCGGCAAGACCGGCGGCCTTGCTCTCTTGTACTTCGAGATCGTGAGCAGCCTCGCGTTGGTTGTGGGCCTCGTCATCATCAACGTGCTCCAGCCCGGCGCCGGCATGAACATCGACCCGAAATCGCTGGACACCAAGGGTATTGCGGCCTACACCGGGCCGGGCAAGATGCAGAGCACGGTCGAATTCCTGCTCAACATCATTCCGAGCACGGTGTTCGATGCTTTCGCCAAGGGCGAAATCCTCCAGGTGCTGTTGTTCGCGGTCATGTTCGGCTTCGCGCTGCACCGCTTCGGCGGGCGCGGCACGCTGGTGTTCGACTTCATTGAGAAGTCCTCGCACGTGCTCTTCTCGATCGTCGGCATCATCATGAAAGTCGCACCCATCGGAGCTTTCGGCGCGATGGCCTTCACCATCGGCAAGTACGGTCTCGGCTCGCTCTTGTCTCTGGGCAAGCTGATGGGTTCGTTCTACGCGACCTGCCTCGTGTTCATCTTTGTGGTGCTGGGGCTCATCGCGAAGGCACATGGCTTCTCGATATGGAAGCTCATCAAGTACATCAAGGAAGAACTGTTGATCGTGCTGGGCACCTCTTCATCCGAATCGGTGCTGCCTCGCATGATGGTGAAGATGGAAAACCTGGGTGCCCGCAAGTCGGTGGTGGGCCTCGTGATTCCCACGGGCTACTCGTTCAACCTCGATGGCACATCCATCTACCTCACCATGGCCGCGGTGTTCATCGCACAGGCCACCAACACACCGATGACCCTGATGCAGCAGCTCACCTTGCTGGCGGTGCTGCTGCTGACTTCGAAGGGCGCCGCGGGCGTGACGGGCAGCGGGTTCATCGTGCTCGCAGCCACGTTGTCAGCGGTAGGTGGTGTGCCAGTGGCCGGGCTCGCACTCATCCTCGGCATCGACCGCTTCATGTCTGAAGCTCGCGCGCTGACGAACCTCGTCGGCAATGCCGTGGCCACGCTGGTCGTTGCGAAATGGACGGGCGATCTGGACGCCGGGCGGATGCGCAGGCAGCTCGACGGTGAGACCGATGTGGCGGCGCAAGAGCCTGAGGTATTGCTCGACGATAAGACGGTCACGATGCCTGCGAGACCGGAGATTGTGAAGACGGGGACCTGATACTTGTTGCCCGGTCTGCGTCCAAGTGGATGGCGGGCCGGGCGCAATCCGGGATTGGGTCCGGGGCCCTAAATCCCTTGGGCTTTCCTCGAGCTTCCAGCTTCTCAGCCGCGCGCCGCTGCACTTCCCGGCGCCTTGGGCCATTGCGCGGCAGTGACGGGCAACGACATCGAAGCAAAGCAAACGCATGTGAACGATGTAGCCAATGGTGTCGGCAATCGGCGTCGGCAGGTGGGGTTGCCATGATGCTGGCGGCGAGATCGGTCTAGACTGATCCGATGAATCGACGCCTCTTCGCTGTCGCACTGCTGGTCTTGCCACTCGCCGGCAGTGCGCAGCCCACCGATACCCTTTCCGATTGCATCTCGACTCTGCGACAGGAACTGCCGAGCAAGCTCAAGCCAGAGACGTTCGATACCCACACCCGCAACGTGCAGGACCTGCGCCCCGTCATTGACAACGCGACGCGCAGCCAGCCTGAATTCAAGCTGCCAATCTGGGACTACCTCGCGCGCCGTACCGACGCCCAGCGTGTGGCGCAAGGCCGTGATCTCTTGAAGAGCGAGGGCGCGGCGCTCGAGTCTATCGAGCATAAGCAGGGCGTCGATGCTGCGACTACCGTGGCCGTTTTCGGCGTCGAGACCGACTACGGACGTGTAAAGGGTGCTTACCCGGTGGTCGACGCGACGCTCAGCCGAGCATGCCTCAACCTCAAGAGCAGCGAACGCAAGGATCACTTCTTCACTGCGCTGTGGCTGCTTCAAGAAGGCATAGTGAAGCCCGACGATTTCATGGGCTCGTGGGCTGGAGCCTTCGGCATGACCCAGTTCATGCCGGGCACCTTTGCGCGCTTCATGAGCGACGGCGACGGATCGGCGCAGGCCGACATCATTCACAGCGTGCCCGATGCCTTGGCAACGACAGCCCGCTACCTGCGTGGGCTCGGTTGGGTCGACGGCATTCCGTGGGCGGTCGAGGTGCGGGTGCCACCGTCGGTCGCTCTGCAATGGAATGCATTAGAAGGTGATCACGGCTGCCTCGCGCAGTCGCCGGCCATGGGCAAGTGCCGCCGCGTTGCGCAATGGGCGGTCGATGGCGTCACCCACGTCGACGGCGAAGCGCTGGTGCCGCCCAAGTCGCTGCTGAACAAGCTCGCCCCATCCACGATTGCCGCGCTGGTGATGCCGGCCGGCACATCAGGTCCCGCGTGGCTGGTGACACCGAATTACCAGGCGATCTGGCGCTACAACCGCGCCGATGCGTATGCACTGGCAATTGGTTTGTTGTCCGACGCCTTGCGCGGCGGGCCGCTGCAACGCACCGCTTGGCCTACCGACGATGCGGGGCTGTCACGAGCGGAGTTTCGTGAACTGCAGGAAATGCTGTTGCGGTTGGGGCACTGTGATGTCGTGGTCGATGGCGCGATGGGGCCAAGAACGAGCGCGGCGATACGCGAGGAGGAGCGGCGGCTGGGCTGGGTCGAGACAGGGCGCGGCGGGCAGAAGCTCTTCCAGGTTTTGGTGAAGGGCGCCAGTGCGCCATCTGTTGAATGCGTTGCCGCTGTTGAGGCTTCGACGGCGTCTACATCAGCGTCCGCCCCTGCGACACCAGGTGCCGCGCGAGCCTCGGGCCCAGACCCCGTGAGTTCGGCGGCGAGTGCGGTGCCCTGATAGTCTTCCGACCATGCCCGCTCATCACGCCAGAAGCCGCCCGCCCGTCGTTGCAAATGCTCGCCACAGCCCGAGCTATGGCTGTGCTTTGCGCCTAGTGTCGCGTCAAGCCTCAAGTGTCGGCTGCTCGCTTGCTCTCGAAGCGCATTGCAGCGTTGCGCCTCCTCGCCATAGCAACGGCTATGACTCGTCGGCGCGCTTTGCACTGCGCTGCGACAGCGGCGCGATCAACCGATGCTTGTGGCTTGACGCGACACCAGATCAGGCCCCTACTAACGTGCTGCTCGGGCACGCCCGAAAAACACTCAGCCTTTGAGCGCCGGACTATTCACATGGATCACGTCGACGCAGTTGTCATCGGTGCCGGGGTGGTCGGCCTTGCTGTCGGTCGAGCATTGGCCCAGCGTGGCCTCGAAACCATCGTGCTTGAACGCGCCAAAGCCATCGGCACAGGCACCAGTTCACGCAATAGCGAGGTTCTTCATGCGGGTATTTACTACGGCGCTGGGTCGTTGAAGGCGCGGCTGTGTGTGGACGGACGAAACGCGCTCTATGCGTTTTGCGAATCACATGGCGTGGAGCATCGACGCTGCGGCAAGCTGATAGTGGCCCGGGGCGATGCCCAAGTCGCGAAGCTTTCCGGCATCGAAAACGCGGCGCGCGCCAACGGCGTAGCGGACTTGCGTCGCTTGAGCGCAGAGCAGGCCCGGTCCCTTGAACCTGCCTTGCGAGCAGACGCGGCCCTGCTGTCGCCATCAACCGGCATCGTCGACAGCCATGGATTGATGCTTGCGCTGCAAGGCGATCTTGAACGCGCTGGAGGCGCGCTGGCCTTGTTGTCGCCGGTGGATGCTATCGAACTCGGCAAGGGCGAACACTGTGTCGATGTCGGCGGCGACTCTTCCATGCAGTTGTCCGCGGGCATTGTCGTGAACGCAGCAGGCTTGTGGGCCCCAGGTGTTGCCTCGCGGACCGCTGGCTTGTCACCCGGGCACGTGCCGGAGCAGAAATTCGCCAAGGGCAACTACTTCGCACTGTCGGGGCAAGCGCCTTTCTCCCGGCTGATCTATCCGATCCCCGTCGAGGCGGGCCTGGGCGTCCACCTCACGCTAGATCTCGCCGGGCAGGCGCGCTTCGGGCCGGATGTGGAATGGCTGGACATTGCCTCGCCTGACGAGATCGACTATTGCGTCGATCCGATGCGCGGCGAGGGCTTCTACGCGGACATCCGCGATTACTGGCCAGGCTTGGTCGACGGTGCCCTTCAACCAGCCTACAGCGGTGTCCGGCCCAAGCTGAACGGGCCGGGCGAAACGGCTCGCGACTTTGTCATCCAGGGGCCGGCCGAGCATGGCATAGCGGGGCTGGTGAACCTGTTCGGAATCGAATCGCCGGGGATGACTGGTTGTTTGGCAATTGCGGATGAAGTGGTTACAAGATTGGAGCGATAGCTCGGCATCTCAACCACCCGTTTCCTCGCCCTGCCTGAGAGGCTGAGAGTATTTCGAACGTGTCCGAGCAGCACGTCAAAAGGCGCCTGATCTAGGCGCAAAGCGCAGCCATAGCTTGCGCTATGGCGAGCATTTGCAACGACGAGCAGGGGTTCTTTTGGCGTGATGAGCGGGCATGATCGAAAAACTCTCAGCCTCTGACCCACTTCCCATCGATCAACTGCTCATTCGGCCGAAACTGCGCCTTGTAAGCCATCTTGTCGCTTTCCGCGATCCAGTACCCGAGGTACACGTGCGGCAGCTTCAGCAACTTCGTCTGCTCGATCTGCCACATCACGTTGTACGTGCCGTAGCTTGTGTGTGGCTCAGGTTCGTAGAAGGTGTAGACCGCAGAAAGTCCGTCGTTCAGGATGTCCAGAATCGACACCATCTTCAAAACACCCACCGACCCATCCGCGTTCCGCTCCCGAAACTCCACCAAGCGAGAATTCACCCTGCTTTGCAGCAGGAACTGCGTGTACTGGTCAATGCTGTCGTGGTCCATGCCGCCGCCGCTGTGGCGGCCCGCCTGGTAGCGCAGGTACAGCCGGTAGTGCTCGGGCACGAAACACAGTCGCAGCACGCGCGCCTGCAGGTTGGCGTGGGCCTTCATCGCCCGGCGCTGGCTGCGTGTAGGACGGAAGTCGTTGACGGGGATGCGTAGCGGGACGCAGGCGCGGCAGCCGTCGCAATACGGCCGGTAGGTGAACATGCCGCTGCGGCGAAAACCGTTGGCGACGAGGCCCGAGTAGGCGTCAGCATGGATCAGGTGACTGGGCGTAGCCACCTGCGAGCGCGCCATGCGGCCGCCGAGGTAGCTGCACGGGTACGGCGCCGTGGCGTAGAACTGAAGCGATGCGAGCGGAAGCTCTTTCGGATGGGTCACTTACGCGCTGTCCTTGACTGCGAGGCTGAGAGTATTTCGATCATGCCCGCTCGTCACGCCAAATGGCGCCTGCTCGTCGTTGCAAATGCTCGCCATAGCCATGCGATGGCTGCGCTTTGCGCCCAGTGCAGTGTTTCGTGCCATGCGGAACATAAGACCGCGTCTTTGGCCCCGTGACGTCGTTGCAAATCCTCGCGATACGATGGGTATCGCTGCGGTTCGCGCCTAGCCACGCAGCCAAATCCGTCGGTCTTATTAAGTTCCGCATAGCGTGAAACACTGCACTAGATCAGACGTCTTTTGACGTGCTGCTCGGGCACGCTCGAAATACTTTCAGCCTCTGCGGCGGTCCGGGCGTCGGACATCTGCAGGTGCCGCCACATCGACGGATCATAGGTCCAATCGCGGATCGGCGGAGCCCCGAGACTGAGAGAGAGTCGACGCTCGAACTCGATGCGCGGGATCTCTCTTCCGCCCATGGAGGCGAGGTGCCCGGTGCGTTGCTGGCAATCGATCATGGGCACGCCGTTTTCGCGGCAGAAACACACGAGTGCGGCCAGCGCGACCTTGGACGCGTCGGTTCGATGCGCGAACATCGATTCACCAAAGAACATGCGGCCGAGGCTCACGCCGTACAGGCCGCCCGCCAATTCCCCGTCGATCCAGGTTTCAAAGCTGTGGACGCCACCGAGTTGATTCCAGTGCCGGTAGGCGTCGATCATGGCGGGCACGATCCAGGTGCCGTCCTGGCCTTCGCGAGGCGTACCGGCACAGGCGGTGATGACGCGGGCGAAGGCGCTGTCGATGCGAATCTCGCAGCCCGGCGTACGCCCGAACTTGGTCACGGTCTTGCGTAGCGAACGCGACAGCTTGAACTCGTCGACCATCAGCACCATGCGTGGGTCGGGTGACCACCACAGCACCGGCTGGCCCTCGCTGTACCACGGGAAGATGCCCTTGGAGTAGGCCTCGGTTAGCCGCTCAGGTGTCAGCTGACCGCCGGCCGCCAGCAGGCCGGGGGCGTCCGAACCCTGCGGTAGCGCCAGCCGCGCCTCGGGCAGGGGGTCAGTTTCAGCGTGCAGCCAGGGAATCATCGGAGTTCCTGTGCGTACCCTTCGGGTTTACAAGCCAATGCGAGCGGTTGTTCTGCAAAGTCCAATTCCTTCGGGCTTACGTGGATCGTCATCCGCAAGAGCGCGGCCACCATGAACTGGCCCAGGTTGTCCAGGCGCAGGGTGCGAACGCCCGCTTGTGGGACGACGTCGTGCAGTACAAGCTTGACCGCTACGACGTTCGGAAGCAAGCAGCATTCCTTTTATGGCGATCGGTCCGCGAATGGTTTGTTCCCCTTCAGGGTGACTTTTGCGTTCGAGCACGGCATAACCAACCGCGTTCCACGCAATTCAGAACGGGCGGTGGACGGTGGTATCGGATTAGGCGAAGGCATTCGTTAAACGGCGGCTGTGTGCATGCCTTGCTCTGGCGCCCAGCAGGGTAGGGCAAGGGTGCTGGTGGGCAGGCCGCGGCGCGTCAGCCTCCAAACTGTCGCTTCACGCATCAAGTGTCGGCTGCTACCAGGATGCTGTCGCCCCCTCGATACACTTCGGTCCCCTCCATCGCGGAACTCAATGTGTCAGCTCGCCTCGCAGTCATCCCTCAATACCTGTATCCCAAGCAGGCGCTGACGGCGCTCGCAGGCAAGTTCGCATCAGCCAGGCTGGGCTCGCTCACCACGGCAGCCATCCGCCGCTTCGTTGCGCGCTACGGTGTTGACATGAGCGAGGCTGCAAACTCGGACATCACGAGCTACGCGAGCTTCAACGACTTCTTCACCCGTGCTTTGCGCGAGGGAGTGCGCCCCATCGCGCACGCGGACCTTATCTGCCCTGTCGACGGTGCGATCAGCCAGTTCGGCCCAGTGGACCGTGATCGAATCTTCCAGGCCAAGGGCCACCATTACACGACGACCGAGCTCGTAGGCGGTGACGAGCGACTCGCCTCGCAGTTCGAGCACGGAAGCTACGCCACGCTGTACCTGAGCCCGCGCGACTATCACCGCATCCACATGCCTTGTGATGGACGTTTGCTTCGCATGATTCACGTGCCGGGCGAACTGTTCTCCGTCAACCCTGTTACCGCCAGGGGTGTGCCCGGCTTGTTCGCGCGAAACGAGCGCGTGGTGTGCATCTTCGAAGGCCCGCGCGGCCCCTGGATCATGGTGCTCGTCGGCGCGACCATCGTCGGCAGCATGGCGACGGTATGGCATGGCGTGGTGACACCGCCGCGGTCCAGCGGCATGCGCGAGTGGCAATACCAGGGTCGAAACATCGTCTTGACCAAGGGCGAGGAGATGGGCCGCTTCCTGCTGGGCTCGACGGTGGTGATGCTGTTTCCGAAGAGCGACCTGAAATTCAACCCAACATGGAAGCCGCAGGGTGCCATCCGGCTTGGTGAGGTCATGGCCGATTACGCGGCCATATGAAGGCGGGTGTCGATAGACGGTCATCGCTGCCTTCTGATCGGCGGTGATCGATGCAGTCAGCGTAGGCGCATGCGACGAGCCTTGAGATCGAGCCAATTGCCGCGAGATGCCGGGAGTTTTAGGATGCATCAATCCCGTCGTCTCGCTGGCAACGCTCCACCTCAAGGTCCCCCATGTCGATCGATCTGAATCACACGATTGTTCATGCCCGCGACTCGCTGGCGTCTGCCAACTTCCTGACTGAGATTCTCGGTCTCAAAGCCCCGGTCAGGTTCGGTCCCTTTCATGCTGTCGCACTCGACAACGGAGTCACTCTGGACTTCATTCAGACGGACCAGGTCATCCTCATTGAGCACTACGCCTTCCTCGTGAGCGAAGAGGAGTTCGACCGGATCTTCGGGCGTATCCGCGAGCGCGGCCTGCCGTACTGGGCCGACCCAGCACACCAACAGCCGCAGCGCATCAACCACCACGATGGCGGGAGGGGCGTGTATTGGAACGACCTTGACGGGCACTACCTCGAGATCATTACCCGGCCATATGGGAGCGGTAGCTGAGTTGCCAATGCCCGCTGCCTTGAGTGCATCGGGGGTGCATATATCCATGTCAGGTTTCGACCATGACGACATGTGCCTGGATCTTTGCGTCGACCGATCCATCTCCGAATCGTCTGGCGATTGCATCGGCACTCACCGATGTAGCCTCGCTCAGACTTCCAGCAGAACGGGCCTCGATCTCGTTGCGCAAGGGGGTCCCTTGGCAATAGGCGATGGCCGGCACACGCGCTGACGATGCGCGACTGCGTTCGGTGATCGTTTCGAAGCGCGGCACTGCACTGAACCCTGCCTTCGCCAAGTCATCTGCGATGGCCTTCCGATCGAAATAGCCGTACGGTGTGCGGGCCAGGAAGAGCGGAGGGTCTGCAGGAAAGAGTACGCCGAGCGACGTCGTGATGACGTGGGCGAACTCGTTTTCCTCGATTCGGTCCCAAGCATTGAAAATGAACACGCCGCCACGCCGAAGCACTCGCCGCGCTTCGGAAAACGCGCGGACTTTGTCCGGGAAGAACATCACGCCGAACTGGCAAACGACAATGTCGAAGCTCGCATCCTCGAATGGCAACTGCGTCGCATCTGCCTGTTGCCATCGCACAGGTCTTCGTGTGCCGACAGCCACGGCACGGTCCAGCATGGGTTGATTCAGGTCAGTCGCAACGAGGTCCACATTGGCAGGCAGGGCCGATGCCATCGCGCGAGTGACGACACCCGTGCCTGCGGCGGTCTCAAGTACACGCGATGGTTTGAGAGTTGTCACGCGGATCGCCAGATCGTTCGCGTAGGGGCTGAAGATGAGTGGGACGAGGCAGCTGTCGTAGAGCTCGGGCATCGAGCCCGCGAAAACAGCATCGGATGCGGCGTTGTTCATTGACATCTCCGTCTGTCGGGTCAGAGGCTGAGAGTTTTTCGAGCGTGCCCGAGCAGCACGTCAAAAGGCGCCTGATCTAGGCGCAAAGCGCAGCCATAGCTCGAGCTATGGCGAGCATTTGCAATGACGAGCAGGGGCCTTTTGGCGTGATGAGCGGGCATGATCGAAATACTCTCAGCCTCTCAGTTCGACCCTCTACTTCACCGTGTAGCCCCGACCCTCCATGCACGCGAGCGTGGCACGATGAAACACGCCGGCATCTGCCATCGCGTTGGACTGCGTGGTGGCCCAGCGGTTGCAACTCTGTCGGTCTGCCTCGATCTGTTCAGCGCTCTGGCCGTTGCGCGGATAGAAGATAGGGTCCGGGATGGGGGTTGAAGCGGGCTCGCGCGCGTCTGTGAGCGGCCTGTAGTAGGCGGGCGAAGGTGGCTCGACCATGATGTAACCCGGGTACCACGGCCCGAAACCGATGCCGATGCCGATGCCACCCCAGAACCGGCCGT
>Ga0207678_10000476_pt1 | contig 36336 bp, 28 predicted proteins | sample KBSC63metaG_FD_184319 | JGI IMG/M metagenome (GOLD analysis project Ga0207678, IMG submission 184319) | Corn rhizosphere microbial communities from Kellogg Biological Station, Michigan, USA - KBS C6-3 metaG (SPAdes) (version 2) | ecosystem: Host-associated > Plants > Roots > Rhizosphere > Soil ... | reverse complement strand
TACTGGGCCGGTTGGGCTGGCGGTTGGGGCGGCCCGCCCGGGGGTGGCGGAATCGAAATGTCGATGTTGGTCACCGCGCCCAGCGACGACAGCGGCTTGTCAAACTCCGGCGGATTGCCCACCACCAGTATGGCCAGTTTTTCCTTGTGCAGGTATTTGGAGGCGGCGCGCGCTACGTCCGTCTCGGTTACTTTTTCCACGCCCTCGCGGAACTTTTCCAGATAGTCCTGGGGGTAGCCATAGAATTCGTAGGCCATGCGCTCGCGCAGAATCTTGTCGGGGGAATCGAGATTGAAGATGAAGCCGTTCAGGATGGCATCCTTGGCCAGCTTGATTTCGGCTGCGGAAATGGGATGCCTGGCTACGTCGTCAATCTGTTGGTCCAGGGCCTTGATGGCTTCCAGCGTACTGGCACTCTTCGTTCCCATGGCCAGGCGCACCATGCCGGGATGATCAAAAGCGGTCCCGATGCCGCCGCCGACGGCATAGGCCAGCCCCAGCTGGGTGCGAATGGTGCGGAACAGGCGTGAAGAAAAGCCGCCGCCGAAGGCTTCGTTAAAGACGCGGACAGCGTAGTAGTCAGGATTGTCGCGCCGGATGCCGACGGCCACCATGTCAATCGAACTCTGGTTCACATCGTCTTTTTGGACGAGATAGTAGCCCGGTTTGGCGGGCGTGAATTCGATCTTTTCTTCCTTCAGCGCAGGGCCCTTGGGCCACGCGCCGTAGGCCTGGCGCAGCTTGGCTTCCAGCGCGGCCGCGTCGAAATCGCCGACGATCCCCAGAATGATGTTGTTGGGATTTACGTGAGCGTGGTGCCAGTCGATGAAGTCCTGGCGGGTGACGGCAGCGACCGTCTTGTACTCGGCAACCCGCGCGTACGGATTCTGGGCGCCGTAAGCCAGCTTCGCGGTCTCGCGGCCCACAATGCCATCGACGTCATCGTTGCGACGGGAGATGGCGTCGAAATACTCCTTCTGTGCCAGGTCAAGCTTGTCGGCGCGGAACTCCGGCCCGCGCAACAGGTCGTCGAACACCTTGAACACGTCGTCGAAATCGGCCTTCAGGCAGGAGAAGGAGATAGTAGTCGAATCGGCGTTGCTATTGGTCTCGACTTTGGCGGCGCGGATTTCGAGATAGTCATCCAGTTGATCGCCGGTTTGCGCCTTGGTGCCGCCGGTGCGCCAGACTTCCCCGTACATGTCGAGCATGCCAGTCTTGTCAGCAGGCTCGGAACGGGAGCCGCCGCGAATCCGGGCGATGCCGTCAACCAGAGGCAGTTCGTGGTCCACTTGCAGGAAGATGATCATGCCGTTAGGCAGGACGATGCGTTTGGGCTCCTGAGGATGAAAAGCGGAAAGCGGCGGAATGGTGATTTTTTGCCAATCCGTGGCTTGGGCTGCCGCCGGAGCGGTCTGAAAGATCAAGCCAGCCATGAACGCGAAAGCGAGAAGAGCAAGGGAAATTCTTTTCATTGCCCACCTCCATTCTGCGCGGCCGCTTGTGGCGGCGAGATGGTCTCGATAATTCCCACGGTGCGGTTGGTGGGGACAAAAGTCTGATTGGCGACCCGCCGGATATCGGCCTTGCTTACTTTGTCCAAGTTCTCCACCTGGTGGAAGAGTTCGCGCCAGTCGCCATAAAGGGCCTGATATAAAGCCAGCGAGGAGGCCAGGCCTTCGTTGTCATCCAGTCCGCGCAGCAGGTTGGCCTTGGCCCGCGTCCTGATCATTTTCAATTCCTCGTCGCTGATGTCCTCTTTCTTCAGGCGATCGATTTCGGCGTGAATTGCGTCCGCCACTTCTTCGTTCTTGTGGCCGGGTAGAGGAAAGGCGTAGAACGCGAAAAGATGGGGATACTTGTTGCCCGGCAAACCGGTAAAGCCCGCCGAATAAGCCGCGATCTTTTTATCGCGCACCAGGGCCCGGTACAGGCGCGAGGTGCGCCCGTTCGACATCAGATCGGCGATGGCGTCATAGACGGCATCATCGGGACTGCGGTAGTCGGGACGGTGGTAGCCCTCGAGGTAGAGCGGCTGCGACCGGTCATAGAGCACGACCCGGCGCTCGGAATTTTGCGGAGGCTCGGTCGTGGTGCGCTCATCGGGGCGCTCACGGGAGGGGATGCGGCCAAAATACTTTTCGATGATCGGCAGCGTCTCTGAAGCCTTGACGTCGCCCACCACTGCCACCACCATGTTCGACGGAATGTAGTATTCATCGAAGAAGTGCTGCGCGTCGGTGGCGGAAAATGAATTCAGGTCGGCCATCCAGCCAATGCCCGGCCGGTGATAAGGATGCGCCTGGAACGCTGCGGTGGTGAATTGCTCCAGCAGGCGCCCGATCGGATTGCTGTCCACCCGCATGCGGCGTTCTTCAATCACTACGTTGCGCTCCTTGTAAAACTCGCGCATCACCGGATGCATGAAGCGCTCCGACTCGAGATAAGCCCAGAGCTCCAGCCGGTTTTCCGGAAAAGAGTAGTGGTATTCGGTCTGGTCCTCGGCGGTGGAGGCATTTAGACCTTCCGCGCCGTTGCTTTCGAGGATTTGCGGAAACTCGTTGGGCTTGACGTATTTTTGTGCGTCTGCAATGTCGTCCTGCCAGGCCTTTTGAAGGTCCTTCAGCTTCTGCTCGTCGCGGCCCACGCGTTTGTCGCGCTCTTCGATATAGGCGGCGTAGGCTTTCTCCACTTTTGCCAGAGCAACTTTTTCATCTGGATAATCGGTGGTGCCGATCTTGTCCGTGCCTTTGAAGGCCATGTGCTCGAACATGTGGGCGAGGCCGGTCTGGCCCATGGGGTCCTGCGCCGAGCCCGCGTTCACGTGGGTGTTGAACGAAAAGACCGGGGCTTCCGGACGCTCGCATATGACGACGGTCAGGCCGTTGTCCAGCTTCTTGACCGTGATGCGCTTCTCGAAGGCGGACAAGTCTTGCGCGAAGGCGATCGCGGACAGAACCAGAAGCACAGCTACAGTCTTGAGTGCGCGGTATTTCATCGGACCTCCACGGCGGTTGGACAGAACATTACAGGAAGAACTTGAAGTTACGTGGCGGGAAGGGAAGTTGTCAAACTTGACAGATGTTGATTGTGTGGCGCGGGCGCCCCCGCCCGCGCGGGGTCAAGGGCAAAGTCATAGTCAAAAGCCGCGGGCGGGGGCGCCCGCGCCACACTATACTAAACGGCGTGAGCACTGCACCGATGGTTGAAATTCAAGGCCGGCAACTGAAGCTGTCCAACCTGGACAAGGTCCTGTATCCCGCGACCGGATTTACCAAGGGGCAGGTCATTGACTACTACGCTCGCATCGGCCCAGTCCTGGTTCCGCATCTAGAGGGACGGCCGCTGACCCTTAAGCGTTATCCCAACGGGGTGGACAGCCAATATTTTTTTGAGAAGAATGCCACCGCGCATCGGCCGGACTGGGTAAAGACTGCGCCCATCTGGAGCGAAGGCAACCAGCGCACGGTCAATTACATTCTGGCGAACGATCTGAGCACAGTGGTCTGGATGGCGAACCTGGCCGCCATCGAATTGCATCCCTCACTTTCTTTGGCAAAAGACATAGAGTGTCCCACCATGATGGTTTTTGATCTCGATCCCGGACCGCCCGCCAACATCGTGCAGTGCGCGCAGGTCGGTATGTGGCTGCGGGAAATCTTTGAGCACTTCGGCCTGCAGAGTTTTCCCAAGACTTCCGGCTCGAAAGGGCTGCAGATTTACGTTCCGTTGAACACACCTACCAGCTATGAGGCCACCAAGCCCTTTGCACACGCGCTGGCCCGGCTGCTCGAAGACCAACACCGCGACCTGGTGGTTTCAGATATGAAGAAGGAATTGCGCAAGGGCAAGGTGCTGGTGGACTGGAGTCAGAACGACGAACATAAAACCACGATTGCAGTGTATTCCCTGCGGGCAAGAGAGCACCCCACGGTTTCTACGCCGGTGAAGTGGGAGGAAGTCGAGCACATGCTGAAGAAGAAAGACTCCAGCCTGCTGGTGTTCGAAGCCGATCAGGTGCTCAAGCGCGTGGAAAAAATGGGAGACTTGTTCGAGCCCGTTCTCAAGCTCAAGCAGACGCTGCCGAAGTTGACGGCAAATGTGGACGCGGGCGTCCCTGCCGGTGCGGCGAGCGAAGCTAGCGGAAGGTCTGCGGTTGCCGGGGCGGGATTGAAAATCGCGGCCCGTGCCCGACAGAAGAAGACCGTCAGACCTGGGAAGAAGAAAGCAGCAGTCAAAAAATCCAGAAAGATATAATCCGGGATCATGGCGCGACTCTACGTGGGAACTTCAGGATGGGCGTATCCGAGCTGGAAGCCGGATTTTTATCCTGCCAAGCTTCCGCAGAAAAACTTCCTCCAGCACTACGCCAGCCGGCTCAACACGGTCGAAGTCAATTTTACCTTCCGGCAATTGATCAAAGAGACGACCGCACAGAAGTGGATTGCGGAGACGCCGCCGGGATTTCGCTTTGGAGTGAAAGCCCACCAGGTCATTACCCACATCAAGCGGCTGAAAGGGACGGCCGACTTCGTGCCGCGGTTTCTCAGCACGATCGAGCCCCTGGCCCAGGCGGGAAAGCTCGGTCCGGTGTTGTTCCAGTTGCCGCCAAATTTGAAAGCCGATGTGAAATTGTTGGAGGAGTTTCTTCCTGCCGTGCCACGGGCCGTCCAGGCGGCGTTTGAGTTCCGGCATCCTTCCTGGTTTACGGACGAGATTTTCGATCTATTAAAGGGCGGTAACCGGGCCCTCTGCATCGCCGAAACCGAGGAGCGGACCACGCCCGACGTGGTGACCGCGGACTTCTGCTACTACCGCTATCGCAAGCCTTCCTACACCGCCGACGAGCGCCGCGCCATGATGGATCGGATTCGCGAACTACTAGGGCAGGAGCGCAATGTGTTTGCATACTTCAAGCATGAAGAAACGCCCGAAGGTGTGCTGTATGCAGAGGAGATTTTGAAAGAGATTCATTGACCACGGAGGACACAGAGGACGCGGAGGAAATTCCAAAAACTCTGTGTCCTCGGTGTCCTCCGCGGTTAACCATCCTGGGTACTTTCCCCAGCGTCCGATAATGCGCATACTCATAGCGTGCCTTCCTCAGTTGATGCTCGCGTGGTCGAAGGGTTCCTCGACTATCTGAAGATCGAAAAGGGACTGGCGCCGCTTACGGTGGCAGCCTACACCACCGACATCAGGCAATTCGCCTGTTTTCTGGAGAAGCGCAAGCGCACGTTGCTCAATGCGCAGCGCAACCATGTGCGCGAGTTCATCCAGCAGCTGTTCGGAAATTCGGTTGACGGCCGCTCGGTGGGACGCAAGCTTTCCGCCCTGCGCCATCTCTATCGCTATCTTCTGCTCGACAAGATGGTGGATCATGATCCCACGTTGAACATCGACTCGCCCAAACAGTGGAAGGTGTTGCCCAAGGCGCTGGCGCGCGACGAAATGGAATCCATGTTACGCGGTCCGACCTCCGCCTCGAAAGGGAAGGACGCGGAAGCGCTGGCTGCCCGCGATCAGGCCATGCTGGAAGTTTTGTATGCGGCGGCGCTGCGCGTGTCCGAGGTCGTTGGCGTAAAACTGGAAGACCTGAAGCTTGATCTGGGATACCTGCTGGTGCGCGGCAAAGGTGATAAAGAGCGGATTGTTCCGCTGGGTAAAGGGGCACAGGATGCGCTGACTCATTATATGAAGGGTGCGCGCCCGATTCTCGCGAAGGGAAAGAGTTCACCTCTTCTTTTTCTGGGGCGCGGGGGCAGAAAATTGACCCGGCAGCGGGTCTGGCAGATGGTTCGCGCGGCCTCGGTGAGCGCCGGACGCAATGCCAGCCCGCACATGCTGCGGCATAGTTGTGCCACGCACATGGTCGAAAACGGCGCCGATCTGCGCACCGTGCAGATCATCCTGGGCCACGCCGATATTTCCACTACCCAGGTGTACACGCATCTGGCGTTGGATCGACTGAAGAGTGTGTACCAGAAACATCATCCGAGGGCGAAGGCAAGGGGCAACTTGTAGCGCCGGCATCTTGCCGGCTGTCGCGAGGGCGTCTCGCCCTCGCAGCTGAGGGCGAGACGCCCTCCGGACAGCCGGCGGGACGCCGGCGCTACAGTCAAGCTCATTTATGAAATCCAGCGTCGTCGATAAAGCCGTGCGTGTGTTTCTCCAGTCGCTGCGCCAGCGCAACGCCTCGGTCCATACCATCAAGGCGTACCGGGGTGATCTGGAAGAATTCGCCGCGTACGCCGGTTCGCGAGGCTGGAAGCAGATCGATCACGTCACGATTCGCGGCTTTCTGTCGCATCTCTACGAAAAGGGATTGGGCAAGACGTCAGTGGCGCGCTCACTGGCGGCGGTGCGTTCGCTGTATCGTTGGCTGGCTCAGGAAGGAGTGGTCGAGCACAACCCGGCCGCGCTGGTCTCGACCCCGAAGCTTCCCAAAAAGCTTCCACGAGTCCCAACCATTGAGGAGATGAATGGTGTGCTCGACGGAGAGATGCCTGGGGTCGCCACTTTTCCCGAACGTGACCGCATGATGTTCGAGTTGCTCTACGGCTGCGGCATCCGAAACTCGGAGCTGATCGGGATTAACCTCGAGGACATCCGTTTGAGTAACGAGGCGATTCTAATCCGGGGCAAAGGAAAGAAGGAACGCTACGTACCGTTTGGCGACACCGTCAAGGCCGCGCTTGCAGCGTACCTGCCGGCCCGCCAGCGAATGCTGGCCGAACGCAAGAAAACTTCATCGGCCTTGTTGATCAACCGCCGCGGCGGGCGCCTAACCACCCGCAGCGTGGGACGGATCATCAAGAAAATCGCGGTGGCCAAGGGCCTGTCTCCCGACGTCCATCCCCACACCTTGAGGCACGCGTTCGGCACGCACCTGCTGGAGGAGGGCGCAGACCTGCGCGCGATTCAGGAGATGCTCGGCCATGAGCGTCTTGCCACCACTCAGCGCTACACCCAGCTCTCCATCAAACACGTGCTTCAGGTTTACGACCAGACCCATCCCCGGGCCAAGTAGCGTTTCCGGGCCGCCACTCAATTACCTGCGTAACTTGGAGCGTCCGCGTCTTTGTCCCAACATAGCCAGGATGGAAGAATACCTGTCTGAAAGTTTGCCGGCGCAACCACATTCAAAAAGGTCCCTGCACGGCGACTGGAAAGAACTGTGCGAAAAATAAATAAAGAGCTCTGGTTGCTCCTGTCACTGGTCCTGATCGCCGCCGTGATTCATTTCCTGGTGGCGTCTCAGGCTATGGCCCTGGTGTTTTATTTCTTACCCACTCTCTATTCGGCGTACCACTTCGGACGCCGTCATGCCACCCTGACGGCGTGCGCGAGCGTGTGCCTGGTGGGGTTGCTGACGTACCTCAACCCGGCCATGTTTAATCGCCGGATGGACTATATGGCGCTCGACAGCCGCTGGTTTGACATAACGGTTTGGGGCGGAGTACTGGTCGTAACCGCTTACGCCATGGGCAGCTTGTACGAGCGGAACCAAAAGAGCGTGCGCGAATTGAAGGACGGTTATGACGGAATGCTGGCCATCCTGCAGCAGTTTTTATGTCACCAGGAAAACAGCGAGGCTGATTCAGTCCGGGTTTCGTCCTATGCAACGAGAATAGCCTCGGCGCTGGGGCTGGACGCAGAGAGCTCTGAAGATCTGCGGACTGCGGCCCTGCTGCGCAATGTAAACGAGATTGGCATCAGCAATGAAATTCTCTATAAGGCTGCCAATCTTTCGCAGGAAGAACTCGAACGAGGCATGCGCAAGGGGGAGAGCGGCAGCGCCACGAAGGCGCAGCTTATGGGCGGGTCGTTGCGGCGCTCGATCCCGATCCTGGTGGCGGCCCAGCAGTTGCACGCGAGCGGCGCCAGTCCAATTGACTCCATGATCGAAGTGCAGATCTTGAATCTGGCGGAGAAGTTCGAGGCCCGGATCAACATCGGGGGTACCAGCAAATTAACCTCCGCTCAGGCCGTCGAAGAGATTGCGACGGATTCGGCTGCGGATTATGACTCAATGATTGTGGATGCCTTTGTGAAGGCATTCGGCCAGAAGGCGCAAGCCGCCGCACAATAGGCGCGGGCCGTCATGAATGCCGCGTCTGCATGCCGGCTTCTGCGTCCGGCTTGCCGCGCAATCCATCCCACATTCCCACCACCCGCGCCTTCAACTCCGCCGTGAGGTCCGCGTAGGCCCCTTCCGAAGCCTCGGCGTCGGGTGGCGGATAGATAGGATCGCCGATCTGAATCTTCAGCGGCGCGAACTTTTGAAAGCGCTGACCGCGCGGCCACGCATCGTGAAAGCCCTCAATGGCCACCGGAACAATCGGCACCTGAAGATGAATGGAAAGAATGGCGGCGCCCTTCTTGAACGTCCGGGGCGTGCCATCGATGCTGCGCTCGCCTTCGGGATAGAGAATGAGGATGCGGCCGTGACGAAGTCCGAAGGCACCGGCGCGCATGGCGGAAACCAGGTTGGCATCGGGATCGACGACAATCACTCGCAACCAGCGCGCCAGACGGCGCATGAATCCGGAACCAAAAATTTCGCTGGTGCCCACGGCAAACAGGTTGCGGAATACCCGCCATGGCAAAACGGACGCGAGCACAAGCGGGTCCAGGTAACTCTGGTGATTGGAAGAAATAATATAAGCGCCATGCGCCGGAAGCTTTTCCAGCCCTTTCACTCGCAGATGAAAGCGGTCGTCGGCAAAAATCCGCATTCCCTGGAACGCCGCGTACAAGAAGGGCTCCGTCAGTCTTTCGGGCCGGGCCAGGGCAAGGACTTCCGGATCGGTCGGTTCTTCCTGTAGAACTGATTTCCACCCGGCCGGTTGCTGACTCGAACTGGTGCGCGTCTTTCCCGATGCCGCGCTCTCACGAATCGCATCCACCAACTGGCGCACGGTATAGATTTCAACCATGACCGATTCTTCCACGTCTCCGCCAAGCTCTTTCTCGACTGCGACCAGTAATTCAATCCGTTGCATGGAGTCGAGGCCCAGGTCGAGTTCCAGATTGTCGCTGGGGCGTATCACTTCGGGCGCGCTCTTGCTGGATTCGCGAATGATCTTCAGGGCCTGCTGGACTTCGGGCTGCTCCAGCCATTGAGCATCCTCGGCGCTCAGGGCCGGTGCGGTGCGGGCTTCGAAATCCGGCTGTCCCTTTTTCTGGTTGGCGCGCACCAGCTTTTCCATCTCGAAACGTTTGAGCTTGCGGGTCGTGGTTCGCGGCAGTGGGTCCTGCCAGATTTCGTAACTGCCAATGCGCTTGGTGGATGGGACCTTGGCCGAGATGCTTTCAATGTCGAAGCGGATGACTTCCTTCGCATTCACGATCTTGCGTTCTTTCAGCAGATCGAAGTCTGGGACAACCACGGCGTAGAGGCGGTCGGAAGCGGGATTACCGGGCTCGCTCTCCAGCGCCATCACCCCGATTTCCTTTATGTAGGGAGACTTCAGATAGTACGATTCAATTTCTTCGGGATAGACATTCTTGCCATTGCTGAGGACGATCACGTCTTTCTCGCGGCCGGTGATGAACAGATTGCCGCCCGAGTCGAAATAGCCCAGATCGCCGGTAAGGAGCCAGCCATCTTTGAGCACGGCGGCCGTAGCGTCCGGCCGGTTCCAGTAGCCCTTCATCACGATGGCGCCCTTGATGGCGATTTCACCGACGGCGGGGCCGCCATCCTCCCCGGATTTCGGGTTGACAATCTTTCCTTCGACGCCGGGCAGGGGTGGTCCGACGGAACCAATTACGTTGTGATGAGGCAGGGCTGCGAAGGCGGCACCGGTGGTTTCGGTCAGTCCGTAAGCCTGGAGGACGTCGATGCCGAGGGCGTGGAAGTCGTATCCGATTTGAGGATCGAAGCGCGATCCGCCGGTGATCAGGTAGCGCATGCGGCCACCGAATGTGCTGTGCAGCTTGCCGAAGAAAGTACGGCCGGCGTTGAAGCCTACTTTACGCAGGCCACGATTGAGCGCCATTAGCGCCTTCAGCGCCCAGCCCGCAATTTTGCCGCGCTTGGCGACTTCCTTAAAGATGCGTTCATGAATCAGGTAGAAAAACTGGGGCACCACGGCAAAGATCGTGATCTGCCGCTCGTTGAGTGCCCGCAACAGCTCAGTGGTGTTCAGCGTTTCCAGATAGACGACCCGGGCGCCCTTCACCAGTGGCAGCAAGAGATTCGCCATCTGGGAGAGCACATGAAAGAGCGGCAGCACTCCGAGCACGGCATCCGCTGGTGTGACGTGTGCCCATCTGAATACCGATTCCACTTCGCCCAGCAGGTTGGCGTGGGTAAGCATCACGCCCTTGGGATTGGAAGTCGTGCCGGAGGTGTAGAGCAGGGACGCGACCACATCGGCGTCCACCGCGGCCGGCGCGAAGCTGCCCGGGCCCGAAACAAAGATGCTTTCCAGATCGGCTATCGGTGCTAGGGTTGCTGGACTCGAGTGCGTCTGGCCGTTTGCAGACTTGTGCTCGGCAGTATTGTGCTCAGCAGGATTGATGAGCGCAATCTTGAGCGGAAGCTCCCCAATTGCCTCGCGTGCGGTTGCCAGGTGTTTGACGTCGCAAAATAGCAGCGAACTGCCGCTGTCTTTGAGCAGGATGGTGATCTGGTCGGCGTGCAGGGCCGTGTCCAGCGGGACGGCGGTGCACCCCGAGGCGACCACGCCCAGAAATACGGCCACCCAGCGGGGATGATTGTCGGCCAGAATTACGACGCGGGCGCCGGAATGGAATCCATTCCTGGCCAGCCAGGAACCAATCGACTCGGCCATGTGCCGTAGCTCGGCGTAGGTGCAGCTCTCAACCCGGTCGCGGCGCTGGATCTCCAGGGCGATATTCTTGGGCCAGTGCTCGACGCACTCGACAAAGCGATCGTAGAAAGTGGGCATTGGTTCGCCGAAATATTATATGAAAGGGGCACGGTTGCCTAAATTGCGAGTCGGCATCCAGCAGGTAGCGCCGGCATCTTGCCGGCTGTCCCGAGGGCGTCTCGCCCTCGGCGGGCGACGGGTGGGGACGCCCATCCTCCATAACAGCAGCCGGAACGGCCGCCCTACCGAGAGTGCAGAACGGCCCGGTGCTGGTAAGGGCTGGCGCAAACGTAGCGGTTTCTTGCGCACTCTGCGCCTTGTGGTTCCTCCCAGCGACTTACGCGCTGCCGCCGCATCTAATATGCTAGGCTTCTAATAGGGGCGGGTCTGCCTTCACAGGTGCATTGATTTGATTAACACGGTATTAGGCAAGGTTTTCGGGACCAAGAACGAGCGCGAACTGAAGCGCCTGATGCCTCGGGTGGAGGCCATCAGTGCGCTCGAGCCGCAGATGCAGCAGCTTTCGGACGAGCAGCTGCGCGCCAAGACGGACGAGTTTCGGCAACGCATCCAGGAACGCCTGGCCAGTCTGCCTGACGAGCCGGAGGCCGATCCCGATCGCCTCAAGCAACTCGAAGATGATCGCACCAAGCTGATCAACGAAGCGCTGGACGAGCTTCTGGTGGAAGCTTTCGCCGTGGTTCGCGAGGCTGGGCGGCGGGTGCTCAACATGCGTCACTTCGACGTGCAGCTGATCGGCGGGATGGTGTTGCACCAGGGCAAGATCGCCGAAATGAAAACCGGCGAAGGAAAGACACTGGTCGCGACCCTGCCGGTGTACCTGAACGCGCTCAGCGGACGGGGCGTGCACGTGGTCACGGTCAACGATTACCTGGCCAAACGCGATTCTGAGTGGATGGGCAAGCTGTATCGCTTTCTGGGGCTGACCGTGGGCGTCATCGTGCACGATCTGGACGATGAAGAGCGCCGCGAGGCCTATGCCTCGGACGTCACCTACGGCACCAACAACGAGTTCGGCTTCGACTACCTGCGCGACAACATGAAGTTTGATGTTCGCGATTGCGTGCAGCGCAAGCACAACTACGCCATCGTCGATGAGGTCGATTCCATCCTGATCGACGAGGCCCGCACCCCGCTGATTATTTCCGGCGCCAGCGAAGAGTCCACCGACAAATATGCGCGGGTCAATCGCATCATTCCCAAGTTGGAAAAGGGTGAGGAGATTGACACCGCTCCGGGCGAGCCTAAAGAACTTACCGGCGACTACGTGGTGGACGAAAAGCACAAGAGCATCACGGTCACTGACATTGGCTGGGAAAAAGTCGAGCAGCTTCTGGGCATCGGGAACATTGCCGATCCTGAAAACTGGGACCTCAAGCACCACGTCGATACTGCTGTGAAGGCCCACGCGCTGTACAAGCGCGACGTCGAGTATGTAGTGAAGGATGGCGAAGTCATCATCGTGGATGAGTTCACCGGACGCCTGATGCCGGGCCGGCGGTGGTCGGATGGCCTGCACCAGGCGGTCGAAGCCAAGGAAAACGTCAAGATCGAGCGCGAGAACCAGACCCTGGCCACCATCACCTTCCAGAACTATTTCCGCATGTACAAGAAGCTGGCCGGCATGACGGGCACGGCGGAAACGGAAGCCGCGGAATTTGAAAAGATCTACCGCCTGGAAGTCATGGTCATCCCGACCAACAAGGTGATGCTGAGGTTGGAGAACCCTGACGTTGTCTATCGGACGGAAAAGGAAAAATATTTCGCCGCCTCCGACGAAATTCTGAAGCTGTATGCCACGGGGCGCCCGGTGCTGGTGGGCACTACCTCCATTGAGAAGTCAGAACGGCTTTCCGAACTGCTGAAGAAGAAAAACATCAAGCACGTCGTGCTGAACGCCAAGTATCACGAGCGCGAAGCCGAGATCGTGGCCCAGGCCGGACGCAAAGGCATGGTCACCATCGCCACCAATATGGCGGGCCGCGGCACCGACATTCTGCTCGGCGGCAATCCGGAATTCATGGCCAAGCAGGAGTGCGTGAAGAAGGGAATCGCGCAACCGCTGCGCGCCGCCCAGGGCAAGATCCAAATCGACGTGGACGAAACCAAGAGCACGGTCTGGTACTACGCCGGAAATGAATACGTCGTTCCCACCGACCAGTGGACCGAGATTTTCAACCGCTATAAAGTTCAGACCGACAAAGAACACGATGAAGTGACCGCGGTCGGCGGCCTGCACATTTTCGGTACCGAACGCCACGAAGCGCGGCGGATCGACAACCAGCTCCGCGGGCGCGCGGGACGCCAGGGCGATCCCGGCTCCTCCCGCTTTTATCTTTCACTCGAAGATGACCTGATGCGCATCTTCGCCAAAGAGTGGGTTTCAAAGCTGCTGCAGCGGCTGGGCATGGAAGAGGGCATTCCTATCGAATCGCGGCTGATCACACGCCGCATCGCCACTGCGCAGGAAGCCGTCGAAGCCCAGAACTTCGAGGCCCGCAAACACCTGCTCGAGTATGACGACGTCATGAACAAGCAGCGCGAGGCGGTGTACGGCCTGCGCCGCCAATTGCTCGAGGGCGTGGAGCAGAAGGAGCTCATCCTCGAAGATTACGTCTCCGGCATTCTCAGCGACGTGATGGACCAGTTTTGCGCGGTCAAAGTGCATCCCGAGGATTGGGACACCAAGGGCCTGAAAGACGCCATCTTCACACGCTTCGGCGTGGACATTCTGGCGGAGGGAATCAAGCCTGAGGAGTTGAGCCGGCAGGAACTCGGCGATGCCATCTTCGCCAAGCTGAAAGAACGTTACGACGCGAAAGAAAAGCTCATCGGCCCCGACGCCATGCGTTACCACGAGCGCATGATCATGCTCAGCGTCCTCGATTCGCAGTGGAAGGACCACTTGCGCGACATGGACCACCTGAAGGAAGGCATCGGACTGCGCGGCTACGGGCAGCACGATCCGCTGGTGGAGTACAAGCGCGAATCGTTCGACATGTTCGAAGCCATGATGCAGCGCTTTCAGGAAGAGACCGCCCGGTATCTATACCTGATGCAGATCCTGGAACGGCCGGCGGCAGGGTCGGAAGCACAACCGCACGGAGCAGGGTTGGATGGCAATGGCAGCCGCCCCCCGCGAAATGTCTCTACTTCGGTCGACGAGCTCGAAGAATCCTTCCAGCGCAAGAAGCGGCGCGAACTGGAACAGGCCCGCATGGCCGGCTCCGGTGAAGCGCAAACTGTTCAGCAGGTCGTACGCGGCACCGCCAAAGTTGGCCGCAACGATCCCTGCCCTTGCGGCTCGGGTAAGAAATACAAGAAGTGCTGCGGCGCCCAGAGTTAAGTGTCATCCAGAGCGGAGCAGCGGCGTCGCTTCGCGAATTCGCTGCGCAGTCGACGGACCCCTACCCGCATAGAGAACCTTCTTCACTGGCACTTGTAGCGCCGGCGTCTCGCCGGCTGTCGCGAGGGCATCCTGCCCTCGCAACGGCGCCAAACATATTTCGGTCGAAAAAATTCAGCAGATTAATGGCGAACAGGATAATGAGCGCAGAGCGGGCTCCGTGTCTGGGGTCCGTCACATCGGTCCTTTGAGGAATTTGCCGCCTCACTCTATCGAAACAGTCCCTCTCTGTAGTGCCAGAATGGCAGTTCCAGTGTTAGAGCCTAGCGCGCGGCGCGTAAAGGCTGTAATGGCGAGGAGTTCCATCTGATTTCGGATCCTATTCCGGACGGCGATAGGCTTGCTCTTGAAGGAATCGCTCGCAGGTCCGGGAAATCGCGATACATTCGCATTTCGTTGTCGATAGTGGATACACTGAGGCGGGAAGTCATATTCGATGCGAAGCTTGACATTGCTGCCTAATCGCGCTTCTTATAGGCTTTTTCTGGTAACAAACCATTAGTGTCACACACTTTTGAACTCGAAATCGTCACTCCAGAAAGGTTGGTGGTTCGGGACAGCGTGGAAGCAATGCAGATTCCTGGCAGGAACGGATATCTAGGCATACTGCCCGGTCACGCACCCCTGATTACCGAACTGGGGATCGGCGAGATCAGCTACCAGGAGAATGGACAGTCGCACTATCTAGCGGTTGCGTGGGGTTTCGCCGAAGTGCTACCCGACCGAGTCAACATCCTGGCGGAGATGGCGGAGCACGCTGAGGAAATTAGCGTGAAACGTGCACAAGAAGCAAAAAAACGCGCCGAGCAGCGGCTGAATAGCAATGACCCAAACGTCGATTGTGCCCGTGCCCTTCGTGCACTCATGCGCGCCGCAACGCGGCTGGAGGTGGCAGGGCGATAAGCGGGCGGTAACAGGTGCCATCGCGGAGCACATACTCTGGTCCGGAAAATCGCGTGCCAAAGGCGAGGTTGGCAGTGGCCCAGGTGCGCCGCAGGACCCCTTCATTGTATTCTGCTTGTGCGTTTTTTGTCTCAGCACAGAACTATAGAACTGATGACGAAAACCGGCGGGTTCGAGACGCAGGGCACCGCCACCCTTGGTCCCATCGTGCAGCGTGCCAGAGTGGCAGAAGCTACTCTGTCAGGAGTCTCATGTCAGACGACCACAACAAGTTCGTCCTGGAACGCGACGATTTTCAGCAACTCCTCGACACCTTGGCCAAACGAGGCTATCGAGTCGTCGGACCCACGATCCGGGACGGAGCGATTGTCTATGACACGCTAGGTTCAACGGCTGATTTGCCGTCGGGATGGACGGACGAACAGAACGGCGGGACCTATCGCTTGCGCAAGCGGAACGATCAAGCCCTGTTTGGCTACGCAGTTGGCCCGCACTCCTGGAAGAGGTTTTTGCATCCGCCAGTCTTACGGTTGTGGCAAGCCACGCGCGAGGGGAATCGTCTTGAAATTCGGGAAGAGCTCCACGAAAACCCTAAAATGGCATTCCTCGGAGTGCGTTCCTGCGAACTGCACGCGATCGCCATCCAGGACCGGGTATTCATTCACGGGCAGCATGTTGAAACGGGGTATAAATCCCGACGAGAACAAGTTTTTATCGTGGCAGTGAACTGTGGCCAGGCGGGTGGGACATGTTTTTGCGCGTCTATGAACGCCGGCCCGAAGGCGACTTCTGGTTTTGACCTTGCCCTCACTGAAGTCCTTGAGGACGGCCGCCATTATTTCTTGATAGAGGCCGGCACGGAATGTGGCGCCCAGGTTCTACAGGAGCTTCCTCACAGACCCCCAGCGAAAGCCGAAGAGGAAGCGGCCGAACGCATTTACGCAAGAACGGCACAACAAATGGGCCGCAAAATGGATACGGTGGATATCAAGCAACTACTCTACCGAAACTATGAGCATCCTCGATGGAACGATGTGGCGGCGCGCTGCCTGACTTGCGGCAACTGCACGATGGTCTGTCCTACCTGTTTCTGTACGACCGTGGAAGATGTCACCGATCTGAAGGGTGAACATGCTGAACGCTGGCAGAAGTGGGATTCCTGTTTCACGATGGACTTTTCCTATATTCATGGCGGCAGCATTCGTTCCACACCCAAGTCTCGCTACCGCCAGTGGATGACCCATAAGCTTGCGACCTGGATAGATCAGTTTGGCAGCTCGGGCTGTGTCGGATGCGGCCGCTGCATCACCTGGTGTCCGGTTGGCATTGACATCACCGAAGAAGTAGCCGCCATCCGAGGAATGAAGAAGGACGACGATGGAAACCCTACAGAACCTGCTGGCTGAGCATCCCTTCGCCCAGGGCTTGGAAGAGCGCTACCTGGCGCTTCTCACGAGCTGTGCCTCCAATGTTCGTTTCGAGGCTGGGCGAGTGATCTTCCGTGAGGGAGAAGAGGCCAATCAATTTTATATGGTTCGCGAAGGTAATCTGGCGGTGGAACTGCATGCGGCCGAACGCGGTGCGATGACGGTTCTGACCGTAGGAGCCGGAGAGGTGCTGGGATGGTCCTGGCTCGTTCCGCCCTATCGCTGGAACTTTGACGCGCGCGCTCTGGAACCTACCCGCGCAATTGCATTGGATGGAAAGTGCCTCCGGACAAAAGCCGAACAGGATCACGACCTTGGTTACGAACTGCTGAAGCGGGTTGCCCAGATCATGGAAGAACGCCTGCACGCGACCAGGCTGCAGCTATTGAATGTTTATGATGTCCATTCTTGAGGACCAGACTCATCGCGTCCCGGTGCACCCGATGGTGCCAGAGCCTTGGCGGATTCGGCGCATGCAACGGGAGACCCACGATACGTTCACGCTGGAACTCGAATCGGCGGAGGCCCGGGATGGATTTCATTTTCAGGCGGGACAATTCAACATGGTCTACCTGTTCGGTGTGGGCGAGGTGCCCATCTCCATTAGTGGAGACCCCAATAAGCCCCAAGAGCTCGTGCACACGATTCGCGCCGTGGGTGCGGTGACGAAGGCCATGCGTGCGGCTAAACGGGGAGACGCGCTCGGGGTCCGCGGTCCCTTTGGAAGCTGCTGGCCCGTACAGGAAGCTGCCGGCAGAGATCTTCTGATCGTGGCGGGAGGCATCGGCCTGGCTCCGTTGCGGCCAGTGGTATACGAAATATTAGCCAAGCGCAAGAACTACGGGCAGATTGCCCTTCTCTATGGGACACGCACCCCGGCTGACATGCTGTACCGCAAAGAGCTGGAGCGGTGGGGCAAACGTACAGACCTTCAAGCCCATGTTACTGTCGATCGTGCCGCCGGGACATGGTCTGGCAACGTTGGCGTCGTCACCACCTTGATCTCCAAAGCGCAGTTCAACTCCCGCAATACAGTGGCGATGATCTGCGGGCCCGAGGTAATGATGCGCTTCACCGTGCGGGAACTCCAGAGACGCGGAATCGCACTGGAAAACATTTACATTTCAATGGAGCGCAACATGAAGTGCGCTGTCGGTTTTTGCGGACACTGTCAGTTTGGCCCTACCTTTATCTGCAAGGAAGGCCCAGTTTTTCCCTATCAGGGCATACAAGAACTTCTTGCGATAAGAGAGCTCTGAAATGAAAACGCCCCCCAAACCCAAACTTGCGGTCTGGAAGTTCTCCTCCTGTGATGGATGCCAGTTGAGCCTGCTCGATTGCGAAGACGAGCTGCTGGCACTTGCGGGCGAGGTGGAAATTGCGAACTTTCCCGAGGCCTCTCGCGCAGTAGTGAAAGGCCCCTACGATCTATCGCTGGTCGAGGGCTCGATCACGACGCCGCATGATGCCGAGCGCATTCATCAGGTGCGGTGGGTTTCAAAGTTCCTCGTGACCATCGGTGCTTGTGCTACAGCGGGCGGCATCCAGGCGCTGCGGAATTTCAAGGACGTTAGAGAATTCATCTCCATTGTCTACGCTACACCGGCCTACATTGACACTCTCAACAAGTCCACGCCTATTGCCGATCACGTGCGGGTTGATTTTGAGTTGCGCGGCTGCCCCATCAACAAGCATCAGCTGGTGGAAGTGATTAGCGCGTTCTTGCACGGACGCAAGCCGAATACGCCAGCCCATAGCGTCTGCGTTGAGTGCAAGCAACGAGGAACTGTGTGCGTGATGGTGGCGCACGGGACGCCTTGCCTGGGCCCGGTGACACACGCCGGTTGTGGCGCGATTTGCCCCTCGTACAACCGGGGTTGCTATGGCTGCTTTGGTCCCATGGAAACCCCGAACACCAAATCATTGAGCGCCTCGTGGACTGGGCTGGGGGTAAAGCAACAGGACTTGCTGCAAGTGTTTCGCAGCTTCAATGCGTACGCTGAGCCGTTCCGCCGGGAAAGCGAGCAGCATGAGGAGTAAGACCATCAAGGTTGACTACCTGGCTCGCGTCGAAGGCGAGGGTGGTCTCTACATCAAGGTCCGCGACAACAAAGTGGTTGACGTCAAGCTGAAAATCTTTGAGCCGCCGCGTTTTTTTGAGGCCTTCCTGCGCGGCCGCAATTTTGCCGAAGTTCCCGATATCACCGCGCGGATTTGCGGCATCTGCCCCATCGCGTACCAGATGAGTTCCGCCCACGCCATCGAGAACGCGTTCGGTGCGAAGGTCGATGGTCAATTGAGATTGCTGCGCCGGCTTATTTACTGCGGCGAGTGGATCGAAAGCCACGCGCTGCATGTCTACATGCTGCACGCGCCCGACTTCCTCGGCTATCAGGATGCCATCCAGATGGCGAAGGACCATGCCAGCGTGGTGCGGCGGGGCCTGCAACTGAAGAAGGCGGGCAACGAAATCGTTACGTTGCTGGGCGGAAGGGAAATTCATCCGATTAATGTTCGCGTCGGTGGTTTCTATAAAGTGCCGACGCGCGGCGAACTGGCGGCCCTGGCAGAACGGTTGAAGTGGGCGCGAGATGCAGCTCTCGAAACCGTGCGCTGGACCGCGAGCATGCCTTTTCCAGACTTCGAGCGGGATTACCTGTTCGTTGCCCTGAGGCATCCCAACGAATATCCGTTTAATGAAGGGAGGCTGGTATCGAATAGTGGACTGGACATCGTGGTTGAGGAATACGAAAACAGCTTCATTGAGGAACAGGTCCAGCACTCCAACGCGCTGCACTCGGTACTGAAGCGGCATGGGCCGTATTTTGTAGGCCCCATGGCTCGTTACAGTCTGAACTTTGACCGGCTCTCACCGCTGGCGCAGGAAGCCGCCCGCGACGCTGGCCTCACGCCTATTTGCCAAAACCCCTTCAAGAGCATCGTTGTCCGCAGTGTGGAGATCCTGTACGCCTGCGATGAAGCTCTGCGCATCATCGCGCAGTACGAGCCGCCGGAGCGGCCGGCGATTGATATCCCAGTGCGTGCCGCCAGCGGCTGCAGTTGTACGGAAGCGCCGCGCGGTATTCTGTACCACCGCTATCGCGTGGACCAACACGGCACTATCCTGGATGCGAAGATTGTGCCGCCAACATCACAGAATCAGAAGGTCATCGAGCAAGATCTGTCACAATTCGTGCCCAAGTTCCTGACGCTTCCCGAAGACGAGCTCGGGTGGCGTTGTGAGCAAGCCGTGCGAAATTATGATCCCTGCATCTCTTGTGCCACACATTTTCTTAAGCTCGAAATCGATCGCGGCTGAGCGCATCGGATTGCTGCCTGTTTAGATTGTGGCCTTCGTGGCGGCAGCACTGGAAGAGGGTCCTACTGAAGTGGGCGGCGTGATTCAAGCGTCAAGGGTTCTTGTGATCGGCGTTGGTAACGCGTATCGCCATGACGATGCCGCCGGCCTGGTGGTTGCTCGGCATTTGAAAGATCAGGCCCATAGCTCCTGCGAAGTGCATGAACACGTCGGAGAGGGAACGGGCTTGATGGAGTTGTGGAAATGTGCCGAGCGCGTTGTCGTGGTCGATGCAGTTCAATCCGGTGCGACTGCGGGAACAGTTCATCGCTTCAACGTTAATCTGAGTTCGTTACCAGCGTCGATGTTTCGTGGCTCGACGCATGCATTCGGGCTCAACGAGGCTGTTGAGTTGAGCCGGGCATTGAAACAGCTTCCCTCCAATTTCATTATTTACGGCATCGAAGGCCAGAACTTTGACACGGGGATCGGACTCTCCTCCGCTGTTCTAGGTGCTGTAAACGACCTGGCAGAAAAACTGCAGCATGAAGTTGAGACGATGTAGTCCCGCTTTGGCGGCTTTGCCCGCAACGCCTTCTTAAGCCACGGATATCCGAGGTTAGATCCAGGCAGATCCACTCCTCTCTTTCTCCAGCTTGATACTCGTGCGGGCACTCAACTCGCAGAGGTGTGATTTCGATCACAACCCACAGAGACCGTCATCACGGCCTACAGGTACTGGAGAGAGTGCAATCAAGTCAGGGTTGCACAACCGGCCGAAGAAGGATGAAATCCGCGCACCAGGTGGCGGTCATGGAAAACGACGAGTTCGTCAAGTGCCCTCTGTCCGACGGGCCTGCCCAGGTGAGACGAGCTGATCTGAGCGCATTGCTTGGACGGGGCCAACCTCCGTGAGAAATTGAAAAATATATGGCGGAATTCACGTCCCTCGCTGCAGGAGATCAGGCAGTGCGCAGATTACGGAATAGCCCACGACGGTAGAAGATGTTTGCCGCCGCCGGCTGAAAGGAAAGTTTGCCCTGGATACAAATCCGAAGCTTGAATTCTTACGAGGTGCGTCATGAAACCAAGTGTATTTTTCTCTGCGTTTGAGCCGCTGCATGAAGTACCAGAGGTATGCGATGTATGCCATTTGGATCCTCCGGCACTTAGCTATCAATTCGTGACCCCTGGAGATGGCGGAGAACCAGCGGAGCAGCAAGGATTCTGCTGCCGTTGGTGTGCTGCGGAACTCTTGCACAAGCTCGAGCGAGCCGGCGCTCAGAGGCGGGCGCGGGAAGAGGCCGCTCCGAGAGTGGATGAGTTCGACATCATCGATTCTTCGGAACCCGAACTCGCGGTCTCGATTCATTAGATAGCAGTCGATGCTGCAGCGGCTTTCGCGGCGGGGCCGAATTTAGCCCAGCCGTTGAGCTCGGAGTATTGGAAGGGAGCACAGGTCAATGTCCACTCTTTGGGAGTCTCGCTATTCGCTCCGTGCGCGGGAGTGCAAGAGTTCCACGATTCGGGAACTGCTGAAGATCAGCGAACAACCGGGAATGATCTCTTTCGCCGGCGGGCTGCCCGCCGGCGAGGTTTTTCCGGTTCAACGGTTCCAGGAAGCTTGCCAGAAAGTCTTAGCCACGCATGCCGGACCGGCCCTGCAGTATGGCGCGACGGAAGGGTACGAGCCGCTGCGCGAGATGATCGCCCGCCATATGGCACGCTATGCCATCCTGGCCAAGGTCGAAAATGTGCTGATCACTTCTGGCTCGCAGCAGGCGCTCGACTTAATCGGGAAATTGCTGATCAACTCCGGCGACCGGGTGCTGGTCGAGGCGCCAACTTACCTCGGGGCATTGCAGGCATTCAACGGCTACGGCGCCCAATACCTCTCTGTTCCCATTGACGACGACGGGCTTCGCACTGAGTTGCTGGAGCCTTCGCTCCGTCTGGGCCCAAAATTCATGTACATCCTGCCGAACTTTCAGAACCCAGCAGGCGTCACCCTGTCGCAGGGGCGCCGCCATCAGTTGATTCTGCTGGCCGACAAGTACGGAATCCCAATCGTCGAAGATGATCCCTATGGCCAATTGCGTTATGAAGGCGAACACATCGCGCCACTGGTCGTGCTGGACCGGGAGAACCTGCGCCGCGACAACGGATTTTCCATCGGCAACGTCATCTATCTCAGCACATTCTCCAAGACTCTGGCTCCCGGCCTTCGTCTGGGCTGGATCGTGGCCCCGCCCAAGATCATCAGCAAGCTGGTTCAATTGAAGCAGGGCGCCGACCTGCACACTTCGACCTTCATCCAATGTGTAGCATTTGAGGTCGCACGCGGGGGATTTCTTGATCAGCATGTGAAGCTGATTCGTAAAGTCTATCGGCAGCGGCGCGATGTTATGCTCCAGGCTCTGAAAGAGTTTTTCCCGCCGGAAGTCACCTGGACTCACCCCCAGGGCGGCCTGTTTCTCTGGGTAACCTTGCCGGAAGGGATGGATTCCCAGTCGCTGTTCCGATCCGCGCTGGCGGAGAACGTGGCCTTTGTGCCCGGGGATTCGTTTTACGCCGGCAATGGCCCGGAGAGCTGTCGTCATTTGCGACTGAACTTTTCGCATCCCAACCCAGAACAAATACGTGAGGGCATACGCCGCCTTTCAGTGGCAGTAAAGAGGCAGCTTTCACCGTCAGCATACGAGCCGGTCTGATTGCTCCCCTAGCGAAGTCTCAAATGCCTGTGCGTCGTCGTGGTATCAACGTTCAAGCCGGCCATCTGTAACTCTCCCCTGAAAGCCCTGTCCTGCACCGACATCAATAATGTGATCCAGGTCACATTTGGTTGTGCTCCTGATCATGGCGAGAAACCCCTGCTGGATCGACACTAATGACTGAACAAAGCGGGGAGGCTATCCCGGTGCTCTCAAATAGACTTGTACGGCTCATCGAGACCCACGCTAACGCATTGGCGTTGAGTCTTTCCGAAAAAGTCCAAGCTTCCGGGCAACTCAGTGAGTACCACAAGGTTCCCATTTACGAACTGAACGCCCGGGTGTACGAGATCTACCATCAATTGGGCAATTGGCTGCTGGAACGAAAAGAGCAAGACATCGAGCATCGTTACACGGCGATTGGGATCCGTCGTGCCGCTCAGGGAGTGCCGCTCAGCCAGTTGATCCGCGCCATTGTTCTCACCAAGCAAAACCTCTGGGAGTTCCTGAAGCGAGAGTCGGTAGTCGATAACCCCGTCGAGCTACTTGGCCAACAGGAACTGGTGGAACTGTTGGATCAGTTTTTCGATTCCGCAATTCACTATGCCGTCCTGGGTTATGAACGGATGCCCAAACGGCACGCTCAGCATGAAGTTGTCGCCGCTGGGGCTGCACATTGAGGAGAGAGCACATGTCCTGGGAACCCGAATACAAGAAGAAACTCCAAACCGCGGATGAAGCTTTGCGCTGCGTTCGCTCCGGCACGCGAGTCTATATTCAGCCGGGTTGTGCTGAGCCGGAGGCGCTGGTGGAAGCCCTGATGCGTCGCGCGCCTGAACTGTACGACGTGGAGATCGTACACATGATGACTATGGGCTGTGCGCCTTATGTGGCCCCGGAGATGGCGGGACATTTCCGGCACAACGCGATGTTTATCGGCGGCAACGTGCGGGAGGCCATCAACGACGGCCGGGCCGACTACACTCCGATTTATCTGAGCGAGATTGAAGCGCTCTTCGAAAGCGGCGCCATGCCGATTGATGTGGCATTGATTGAAGTCTCGCCTCCCGATTCCCACGGTTTTTGCAGTTTTGGCGTAGGCGTGGACACCACGCTGACCGCCGCCAAGTGCGCCCGCTACGTTGTCGCCCAGGTCAACGACTATATGCCGCGAACCTATGGCGACAGCTTTATTCATATCAGTGACATAGATGCGGTGGTGGAATCGTCACGGCCGCTATGCGAACTCAAGAAGCCAGCGGTCACTGATATGCACGTCGCCATCGCGCGTAATGTAGCGGGCCTGATTGAAGACGGGGCAGTTCTGCAAACGGGTGTTGGAGGTATCCCGGACGCGGTTCTGCCCTTTCTCGGCGATCGCAAGGACCTGGGGGTACACAGCGAATTGGTTTCCGAGGGCGTGATTCCCCTGATCGAGAACGGTGTGATCACCGGAGCCCGCAAGAATTTCAAGCCGCGCAAGATCATCGTCGGGTTTGCCCTGGGTACAAGGCGTTTTTTTGAATTCGTAGACAACAACCCGATCTTCGAATTTCATCCGACGGCCTACACCAACGATCCTGGGTTGATCGCCCGTAATGACAATATGGTCGCGATCAATTCAGCCTTGCAGGTTGATCTCACCGGCCAGGTCTGCTCGGATTCGATTGGCAACCAGTTCTACAGCGGCATTGGCGGACAGGTGGACTTTCTTCGCGGAGCCTCCCGCTCCAAAGGCGGCAAGCCCATCATCGCGATCTCATCGACGGCAAAGAATGGAACCATCTCGCGCATAGTGCCCATGCTCAGCCCCGGGGCCGGCGTGGTTACATCGCGCGGACTGGTTCGCTATGTCGTGACCGAGCATGGAGTCGCTTATCTGCACGGAAAATCAATCCGCGAGCGGGCCAGAGCTCTGATCCAGATCGCGGATCCAAAGTTTCGCGCAGAACTGTACGAATACTGCGAAAGAACGAAATGGTTGCAGCACCCTGAAGTGACGCAGGCAGTCTAGAGGTGATCCATGTCGGGGCTGGCACGGGGCAACATCGAAATCAACATTGAGGAGTGCAAAGGATGCGGGCTCTGTGTCGAGTCGTGTCCGCCAAAGTGTCTGGCACTGGCCGATGAGCTGAGCGCCTATGGCGTGCATCCGGCATTGTATGCGGGCGACGGCTGCACGGGTTGCGGCATTTGCTTCTACTGCTGCCCGGAGCCGGGAGCGATCACCGTCTTCCGCATGGCAGCGCCGCCGAAGCCAGCCGCGGGATCGCGAGGAGGGCAACATGCGCCGGCTCTGTAAGGGCAATGTGGCCGTGATCAAGGGCGCAATCCTCGCCGGTTGCCGCGCTTTCTATGGTTATCCTATTACTCCCGCCAGCGAGATCACCGAAGCGGCAGCCTTGTATCTGCCGCAGGTTGGAGGAACCTTCCTCCAGGCGGAGAGTGAAGTCGCCGCGATCAATATGGTCTACGGTGCCGCTGCGGCCGGGGTCCGCGTTATGAGCGCTTCCTCAGGCCCCGGCCTCAGCCTGATGCAGGAGGGCATTTCCTATCTGGCAGGGGCTGAACTTCCCTGCGTGATCGTGGACGTCATGCGCGGCGGTCCTGGCCTGGGAAATATCGCCCCCGAGCAAAGCGACTATTTCGCCACCGTGAAAGGAGGCGGTCACGGCAACTATCGCAATTTCGTTCTGGCGCCCGCTTCGGTGCAGGAAATGGCTGAGCTCACCATGTTGGCCTTTGATCTGGCGGACAAGTACCGCAATCCTGCGATCGTGCTGGCCGATGGCTTCGTCGGACAAATGATGGAATCGCTGGACCTTGAGTTTCGGGAGGCGATGGTTCCACAGAAGCCCTGGGCGGTGAAGGGGACTCCAGAAACGCGCCAGAATTTGGTCTCTTCGATCTACCTCGAACCTGACGACCTGGAGGCACACCAGCGCCGCATGGAGGCAAAATATATCCGGGCGCAGCAAACCGAGACCATGTTTGAACAGTACGAGACCGATGACGCAGAACTGCTGCTGGTTGGGTACGGCATCGTGTCGCGGGTCCTGCGCTCGGCCGTGGAACAGGCGCGAACGCGAGGTTGGAAGGTGGGACTCTTCCGTCCTATTACGCTGTGGCCGTACCCCTCGAAGGAACTAGCAGGCATAGCCTCCGGAGCGGAAAGCGTTCTGGTCGTTGAATTGAGCAACGGCCAGATGCTAGAGGACGTACAACTGGCGGTGGGAAGCAATAAGCCGGTAGCGTTTTATGGCCGGGTCGGCGGCAACGTGCCCTCGGTCGAAGAGGTACTTGAACAAATTGAAAAACAGATCTCGGTAGGTGTGTGATTGGCAGGCACCTTATATGGATACAGTCATAGAAAGCGAAGCGCTAAGGATGGCGGTCGAGAGCAACAGCGGTCCGACTGAACCACATGCCGGCAGCAACGCTTACGAAGTAGTCCACTCCAAGTCGCCGGTGTTCTACGACACTTACGAGCGCAAGTCAGAATTAAAACACCAGACACACTACTGTCCGGGATGTGGGCATGGCGTTGCGCATAAGTTGATTGCCGAGGCAATCCAAGAGTTGGGCCTGCAAGACCAGACTATCTTTGTCAGTCCGGTGGGCTGCTCGGTGTTTGCCTACTACTATTTTGATGTGGGAAATGTGCAGGTGGCTCACGGACGCGCTCCCGCCGCGGCTACAGGATTGAAGCGGGCTTGCCCCGAAAGACTGGTGATCGCATACCAGGGGGACGGTGACCTGGCCGCTATCGGGACTGCCGAGATTATTCATGCCGCGAACCGGGGCGAGAAAATCACAGTCTTCTTCGTGAACAATGCAATTTATGGCATGACCGGCGGCCAAATGGCTCCCACCACCCTGGTGGGACAGAAAAGCACGACCTCGCCCTGGGGACGCAGGCCCGCAAACGAGGGCTTTCCATTGCACATGTCGGAACTGCTGTCCACGCTTGAAGCTCCCGTTTATATCGAGCGCGTGGCTTTATCGGATAACAAGAACATCATGCGGGCGCGGCGGGCGATTCGCAAAGCCCTCGAAAATCAGCGCGACAACCTGGGCTTTTCGTTTGTCGAGATTCTCTCGCCTTGCCCGACGATTTGGGGCAAGGATCCCGTAGATGCACGCCGTTGGGTAGCGGAAAAGATGCTTCCCGCTTTTCCGTTGAACGTTTTCCGTGACCGGAAGCTGGAAATCCCTCCTGGCCCGGCGCCCCCGCAGCGCCCTGTCTCAGAGGTGCTCGACATCCGAAAGCAAGAAGCATCTGGCCCCTCGCCAACATACGCACATGCATTCCAGGAGTTCACCATCAAGCTTGCGGGCTTTGGCGGACAGGGTGTGCTCTTGCTCGGACAGCTACTGGCCGAGATGGGCATGCGCGAAGGACTGGAAGTAAGCTGGCTTCCTTCCTACGGGCCGGAGATGCGCTCCGGCAGCGCGAATTGTCATGTATGCCTGTCGAAGCGGCGTATTGGCTCGCCTCTCGTCACGCGTCCCCAAGTTCTAATTGCAATGAGCGAAATTGCCCTTCGCAAATTCGCGCCGCAGGTGGCTCCCGGGGGACTCATTGTTTACTTCAGCGACAAGCTGCCGGAGGACTTTGCCATTCCCGCAGCGGACGTGATCTGCGTTCCCGCCGCGCAAATCGCAGACAAGTTAGGCTCCGCCAAGGCCGCAAACATTGTGATGCTCGGCGCCATGTTGGCCGAGACCAACTGCTTGACCCGCGAATCTGCTTTGGGAGTCCTCGAAGCCAAGGTCAAAGACAGCACCTTGCTTGAAATCGACCGCAAAGCGCTGGCCGCCGGCTGGGAGTTCATCATTCATTCAGGCTATGCCACCGCAGTTGCGCAGGCCGACGGCTTCGCCTATTGAGGCCACGGCGAGCTCAGCGGTCCGGACAGATTGAGAGTGTGGAGGAGCTATTGTGGCAGGGCTATACGTGAGGCTTCCGAGAAAACGCTCGGATACTTCGGGAGTTTATCTGTTTCCGGGGACCCTGGCGGCAGATGCAGTGCGAGGGAGGAATTTATGCCAGTGACCAAGCAGCAAGCTCTAGATTATCACTTTGGCGCGCGCCCCGGAAAAATCGAAGTCACGCCGACCAAGCCATGTCGTACCCAACGTGATCTCAGCCTGGCCTACACTCCCGGGGTTGCTGATCCTTGTCTGGAGATCAAGCAGAATCCGCACGATGCTTTCAAATACACCGCCCGCGGTAACCTGGTCGGAGTAGTAAGCAATGGGACCGCAGTCCTTGGCCTGGGGGACATTGGGGCCCTCGCCGGTAAGCCAGTGATGGAAGGCAAGGCCGTCCTGTTCAAGCGTTTTGCCGATGTGGACGTCTTTGACATCGAACTGGATACCCGCGACCCCGATGAAATCATCAAGGTGTGCCAGCTCCTGGAGCCCACCTTCGGTGGCATTAACCTTGAGGACATTAAGGCGCCGGAGTGCTTCTACATCGAAGAAATGCTGCGGAAGACCATGAAGATTCCAGTGTTTCACGATGATCAGCACGGCACAGCAATCATCTCCGGAGCGGCGCTGCTCAACGCGCTCGAGATTGTTGGTAAAGACATCGGCGCCGTGCGCATTGCAATCAACGGCGCGGGCGCGGCTGGCATCGCATGTGCCGAGCACTATGTTCGTCTGGGGGTAAAGCGGGACAATATCATTCTGTGCGACACCAAAGGAGTCATTTACAAAGGCCGCGAGGAAGGCATGAACCGCCACAAGGAGCGCTTCGCGCATGACACCAGACTACGCACACTGGCCGAGGCCATGCAGGCTGCCGACGTGTTCGTGGGCTGCTCCGTAAAAGGTGCAGTCACGCCAGAGATGGTGCGATCCATGGCGGCCCGGCCTATTGTTTTTGCCATGGCAAACCCCGACCCGGAAATTTCCTACGAAGACGTAAGGGCCAGCAGGAATGATGTCATCGTCGCAACTGGGCGCTCCGACTATCCCAATCAGGTAAACAATGTGCTCGGTTTCCCATTCATTTTCCGTGGCGCCTTGGACGTGCGAGCCACGGCAATCAATGAAGAGATGAAGCTTGCCGCCACGCGAGCCCTGGCGGCTCTTGCCAAAGAGGATGTGCCCGATTCGGTCTGTCGGGCTTACGGAGTGGAGCGCTTGAAGTTTGGTCCTGACTACCTCATTCCCAAGCCGTTCGATCCGCGCGTGCTGGTGTGGGAGGCGTCTGCTGTTGCGGAAGCCGCCATGCGCAGTGGCGTCGCACAAGAACCGGTGAATATCGAAGCTTACCGCGAACAACTGGAGAGCCGGCTCGGCAAAGCCCACGAAATCTCTCGCATCATGATCCACAAGGCTCAGGCCAAACCCAAGCAAGTAGTCTTTCCCGAGGGAGACAATGACAGGATTCTGCGCGCCGCGCACTGCCTGTTGGAAGAGGGGATTGCAATTCCGATGCTGCTCGGCGACCCTGCAATCATCCGCACTCGGGCAGCCGTGTTGGGACTGACCCTGGGAGAGATTAAGATCGTAGATCCCGCGGTCTCGTTGGTGCGCGAAGACTATGTCCAGGAACTCTTCCGCCTTCGCCAACGCCGAGGTGTCACCGTTGTCGAAGCGCGTGCCCTGCTCAAGGACCGGAATGTCCTGGCCTCCATGATGGTCCACATGGGGGACGCCGACGCCCTGGTCGCGGGAGTTACCCAGCACTTCGCAGATACCATCCGTCCTGCGCTGCAAATTGTGCGCATGCGCGAGGGTCTGCACCGGGTTTCAGGCTGTTACCCTATCGTGACCCGAACGGGCAGCCTGTACTTCCTGGCAGACACCAGCGTTAACATCGAGCCCACAGCCGAGGATCTGGCGGAAATCGCCTTGTGCACCGCGGAAACTGCGCGGCGCTTTGACGTGGTGCCACGTGTGGCCATGCTTTCGTTTTCCAGCTTTGGCAGCACCAAGCATCCCCTGTGTGACAAGGTACGCAAAGCGGTCGAGTTGCTGCACCAGGCCGATCCCACGCTACTGGTGGACGGCGAAATCATGGCAGATGCCGCTGTGTCTCCCGGGATACTGGAGCAGATGTACCCCTTCAGTTTGTTGAAGGGCGGAGCCAACGTGCTGATCTTTCCCGATCTCAACTCGGCCAACATTGCTTGCAAGCTGCTGTCGAAAATCGGTGGAGCCGAAACCCTCGGTCCTATTCTCATGGGCATGAGCAAGCCCGTTCACGTAGTGCCACGCGGGGCTGAGGTCGAGGAGATCGTGAGCGCCGCCGCGATTGCGGTTGTGGACGCTCAGGAAGTGGAAGTATCAGGGTCAGGATCTGGCGTGGCGCTCGCGGCCACCGAAACCTCAGTGATCTGAGGCAGGAAAGAGCTGATAACCGGCGGCCTCTGGAGTGAGGCATTCGTCGGTCTGCATGTCTCGTTTTCTAGCCCAGTTCACTGGTCATGATGAAAAGAGGTTTCATCTCAAAGCTCTTGTAGTGCGGGCGGAGTCGTTCGATGTTGTAGTGCTCTTTTACGTTCACCACTTTTTTCGACGCGATCACAGCATCGATTGGCATGTTGTCATAGCGGCCATTCTTCAGAACAACAAGCCGTCCGTGGATCTTACCGATCAGCAAGTCGAGCGCAAGATTTCCGTAAGCCATGGGCACAATCGAGTCAATGGCATCGGGGTCGCCACAACGGACGAGATAACCCAGCTTCTGATTCACGATGTCAATCACCTTGCCACCGTTGTACTTAGGAGAGAGTTCTTTCAGTTTCTCGGAGACCAGGTCGCCAATACCACCCAGCTTCTTGTGACCGAAGGCGTCGGTGGTTTCGCGCGCGAATACCATCTCACCGCCTTCAAACATCGCTCCTTCGGAGACGAGCACCACCGAATAGCGGCTCGGATTCTTGCGCCGGTCGGCAGCCATCAACTCGGCCAGGCGTTCAATGTCGAACTTATGTTCCGGAATTACACAGCGATTTGCCGCGCCGGCCATGGTAGGCAGCATGGCGGTAAAGCCGGCATACCTGCCAAAAACTTCGAGCACGAGAAACCGCTCATGCGAGCCGGCGGAGGTGCGCAAGCTGTTGGCCATAGCAATGGTACGAGTCACGCAAGTGCTAAAACCGATGCAGTAATCCGTTCCTGGCACGTCATTGTCCATGGTCTTGGGAATCGCGACCACCTTCACTCCTTCCTGGTATAAGCGCACGGCATAGCTTAGGGTGTCATCGCCGCCAATCGGAATCAAGTAGTCGATGCCCAGCCAGTCGAGGTTCTTCAGGACTTCGGGGGTCAGATCGTTCAGCTCGCCTTTGTAAGCGTCTTGCAAATGCTGTGGAACACTGGACTTTTTCACTTTGCTGGGATTGGTGCGCGCTGTATGCAGGAATGTCCCGCCGGTTCGTCCCGCTCGATTGACTAGCTCCTCGGACAGGGGGTGAAAGTTGTCACTGTTGTCATAGTCCTTCTCGCGCACGATTTCGACCAGACCAGCCCACCCGCGACGCAATCCGACCACCTCATAACCTTCCCGAAGCGCTCGAATGGTTAGGGCGCGGATAGCTGGATTCAGGCCGGGTACATCACCGCCGCCGGTCAGGATTCCGATCACCCCTCTTCGCACATTCACGTTCGCCACGTTCCACCTGCCTGGTTTGGTAACAACCACCTAAGTACTAAACCAGGCATCGCAGTCCTGCAAGTGCGCTGAATCACACCACGTTGTGATCGCTCCAGGCCGGGGCTCTCTACTTGAGTCTGATTGGATCGGAATGTTTCCTGGCGGCAAAGCTGCGTCTGCCACAAGAAAATCCCCGCCCAAGCAGAGCTTAGACGGGGTACCCGCGAGGATCGGACCTAGTCTCCCGAGGGCAGCAGTGACTCCTCGTGGATCGGAATGATCTCATGCACGAAGCTCGAGGAGGGGCACTGGCCCAGAATCGGCTGACAAGCCGCGTCCGGACCATGTTTCGGGTGCACCAGGGGTTTCATCTCCGCAAACTGTTCCTGCTCGGTGGAGCCTTTCAGGGCGGTGGTTGAGGACAGGCCACCAGCGATCACCTGCGTAAGAGCGTCGAAGTATCCGGTGCCTACGAAGCGCTGGTGCTTCACGGCCTGGTATCCGTACTCCGCTTCCCGGCTGAATTCTTTTTCCTGCAGCCGGGAATACGCGGTCATACCGCTATCTTTGTAGCCGCGCGCCAGTTCGAACATGCTCAGGTTCAGGGCATGGAATCCGGCCAGGGTGACAAACTGGAACTTGTATCCCATCCTGGCCAACTCCGGCTGGAAACTGGCGATGCTTGCATCGTCGAGCTTCTTCTTCCAGTTGAACGAGGGCGAACAGTTGTAAGCGAGCAGTTTGCCGGGATACCTGGAATGGATGGCTTCTGCGAACCGGCGCGCTTCTTCCACGTTGGGTTCCGAAGTTTCACACCAGATCAAGTCCGCATAGGGGGCGTAGGCGAGACCGCGCGCAATGGCCGAGTCCAAACCTCCGCGAATGTGGAAGAAGCCTTCCGGTGTCCTTTCTCCGGTGACGAACTCCCGGTCCCGCGGGTCGATATCGCTGGTGAGGAGATGGGCGCTGTTGGCATCGGTACGGGCCATGATGAGAGTCGGCACGCCCAGCACGTCGGCGGCCAGGCGAGCCGCGACCAGCTTTTGAATGGCTTCCGAGGTCGGCACCAGGACCTTCCCGCCCAGGTGTCCGCACTTCTTGGCGGAAGAAAGCTGATCTTCAAAATGCACACAGGCGGCGCCAGCCTCGATCATCGCCTTCATCAATTCGAAGGCATTCAGGCTGCCGCCAAATCCGGCTTCGGCATCGGCGACGATGGGAGCCATCCAGTGGATGCCGTTGTTGTCATCCATGTGGTGGATCTGGTCGGCGCGCACCAACGCGTTGTTGATCCGACGGATTACATTGGGCACGCTGTCGGCCGGATACAAACTCTGGTCGGGATACATATGGCCGGAGTTATTCGCATCCGCTGCCACTTGCCAGCCGCTGAGGTAGATCGCTTTCAGCCCGGCCTGCACCTGCTGTACCGCCTGGTTGCCAGTGAGGGCGCCGAGGGCAGGCACATACTCTTCGTGGTGCAACAGCCACCACAGCCGCTCCGCGCCCATGCGCGCCAGCGTGTGCTCGACCTGGAAGGAGCCCCTTAACCTCTCCACCTGTTGGCTGGAGTAGGGACGCTTTGTGCCCCGCCAGCGGTTGTCGCTGTGCCAGTATTTTGTCATTTCTGCGGTGTTCAGAGTGTGCATGGTTGCGGTGTCCTGTCCGGCGTGCCGGCTCAAGGAGAAGTAAACCGCAATCGCGCCCAGGCCACAAACCGTGTGGTCCGCATTGACCAGGTCGTCCGCTTCGGACTAGTCAACCGGCGCCGGCGGAACGCGACCCATTAAGATGTAGATATGACAACCACCACCACAGCCCTCCGCACTGACGTTGAGATGCAAATTCTTACTCCGGAAGCGAGCGCTTTCCTGACCAAGCTGGCGCGTGAGTTTGAAGCCCGGCGCCAGCAACTTCTGGCCCGCCGCCGCGCCCGCCAGCAGCAGATCGACGCCGGCCAGTTTCCCGATTTCCTTCCCGAAACCGCCCACATCCGCCAGGCCGAATGGACGGTTGCGCCTATTCCGCACGATCTGCTCGACCGCCGGGTGGAGATTACGGGCCCGGTGGACCGCAAGATGATCATCAATGCGCTGAACTCCGGCGCCGACGTCTTCATGGCGGATTTTGAAGATTCCAATTCGCCCACCTGGCAGAACAATCTCGAAGGTCAGTTCAATCTGCGGGACGCGGTGGAGGGCACCATCAGCTACGTCAGCCCGGAAGGGAAGCGCTATAACCTCAATTCCAAGGTGGCAACGTTGCTGGTGCGGCCGCGAGGCTGGCATCTTGTGGAAAGGCATTTCGAGGTGGATGGTGCGCCCATCTCCGCTTCTCTGTTTGATTTCGGTCTTTACTTGTTTCACAACGCGCAGAGTCTCATCCGTAAGGGAACCGGCCCCTACTTCTATCTCCCCAAGCTGGAGAGCCATCTCGAAGCTCGCCTGTGGAACGACGTCTTCTGCTACGCGCAGGATGAACTCGGCATCCCCCGCGGCACCATCCGCGCCACCGTCCTGATCGAGACGATTCTGGCCGCTTTTGAAATGGACGAAATCCTCTACGAGCTGCGGCAACACTCTTCCGGCCTGAACTGCGGCCGTTGGGACTACATTTTCAGTTTCATCAAGAAGTTCCGGAACCACCCGGCCTTCGTGCTGCCCGACCGCTCGACTGTGACCATGGAAAAGCATTTTCTGAAGTCTTATGTGGATCTGCTGATCCGGACCTGCCACCGCCGCGGCATTCACGCCATGGGCGGAATGGCGGCACAGATTCCCATCAAGAATGATCCGGCGGCCAATGAAAAGGCGCTGGACAAGGTACGCCAGGACAAACTGCGTGAGGTCCAGGCCGGACACGACGGCACCTGGGTGGCCCATCCCGGCCTGGTGCCGGTTGCCAAAGAAATCTTTGACGCTCACATGAAGCAGGCGAACCAGATCGGTTGCCGCCGCGAGGATGTGCACGTCACCGCCAAGGACCTGCTCGCCGTGCCTGTAGGCGAGATCACCGAAGAAGGTGTGCGCTGGAACATTGATGTGGGCTTGCAGTATCTGGAGTCGTGGCTGCGCGGATCGGGCTGTGTTCCCATCTACAACCTGATGGAAGACGCTGCCACCGCCGAAATCTGCCGCGCCCAGGTATGGCAATGGGTGCGCCACCGAGCCACGCTCAGCAACGGCCGTCCGGTGACCCAAGAGATGGTCCGCGAGGCGATTGCGGAGCAGAAAAACAAGCTGAAGGGCAGCCGCATGGCAGAAGCGGCCGAGATCTACGAGCACATGATGACCAGCCCGGATTTCGCGGAATTCCTGACTTTGGTGGCTTATGATTACATCGACTAGGAATGCGCAGAACGCCGGCGTGCAAGATGAGCCCCAACATCACCGAGATCTCGGATGAATTTCTAGCGCAGCTCAAGGAGGACCTGGTGTGCCGCCGCGTGGGACGCGGCTTGGCGCGCCTGGAAGAGCGCCGTGGTCTGCTGAGTTCGTTCGATCCGGGGCAAAGAAACGCCGCGGCCTTCGCCGGCTATCTGGCGCAGTGGGTGGACGTCGGCTACCAGCGTCCCGGACTGGTCAAGGAAATTGTCGCCCGTTTCTCCAAAGCTGTGCGCGCCCGCTTGCCTCTGCATGACTACCTGTATTTGCGCATGGCGGAGGGCATGGTGGCGATGGCCGAAGAGTCAAAGGATGAGGCCCTGCGGCACTGTGATTTTGTCCTGAGTCTGGCGGCCGAGACCGACGACAACGAACTCCTGGCCATCGCCAATTTCTGGAAGGGCCGCTGCCTGCGCATGAAGGGAGAGTACGACCAGGCACTTGCGTTTGCGGTGAAGGGCAGGGAACTGGCCTCCGATCTCGGCCATCAGCCAATGGCCGCCGTCATGCGCGTGCTGGAGAGCTGGCTCTTCTTTCAAAAAGGAGACGCCGAGCAAGCCACCGAGATTCTGGAAGAAGCCGAAGCCATCCTCAGCCAGACCGATGATTTCCTTACCTTGGGCAACATTCATTCCTCGTATGGCCGGATTGCGCGCCGCCAGGGACGCTACCAGCATGCCATTGACAGTTTTACCAAGGCCATCGCGCAGTACAAGAAACGGGATCCTCTGCATCGCAACGTGGCGCGCTCACTGAACAACATGGCGTATGTGAAGCGGCTCATCGCCCTGCAATTGCGACGTAAGATTGATGCCGAGGCGGCCCGCCGCCGCAAGGCCGCCACCCGTGGACGTGCCAGCAATGGCCAGGGCAAGCCGCAGTATCGCGGCCGCTTTGAGCAACTCCGCCAGGAGGCTCTGGCCGAACTCGCGGAAGCTGCCGCCATCTACGAGCAGTATGAAAACCACCACGGCCTGGGCAGCGTGCACCTGAACTACGCCTATCTCCATTTGGACAACGGCGACCTCGAACATGCCGAATCGGCGGCGAAGACCGCCTTTCGCCTGGGCGAAGAAAAGCGTGACCACATCCTGATGGCCCGGGCGCGCCTGCTGCTCTGCATGATCGAAAACGCCCGGGTGGAGGAAGGGATCGGCGAAAGCACCGAACCCGGCAACCACGCCCGCCTGGCCCAGGATTTCGCTCACGAAGCCAGCGAGTTGGCCAGACACACCCAGAACCGGCGTTTACTGGCCCATACCCACGTTTGGCAGGGCCTGACCTACTGCAATCGCTTCTTTGACGATCCGGACGCGGCACGGCGATGCTACGACCAGGCCGTTACTCTCACCAAGGGCGACCACACTGACAGTGCCTGGGAAGACCTGCAGACGCTGAAGGCCAACGTTGTGCGGAGCGGCAGCGTGAATCCCACTCTGCGCGCCTGGTCGCAGGGCTCGGTGGGTGACAAAACTTTCCAGCAGATTAGTGAAGAGTTCGCCGAACTGATCATTCCCAAAGTCTGGGAACGCGAAGGTCGGAAGATTTCACGTGTGGCGGCGCGCCTTTCCGTATCACCGAAGAAAGTCCGGCGTATCCTGAGCCGAGTGGGACGGCGAAAGCCGCGGGGAGAGTAGGTGTCCTCCCTAGGCTGGGGGCATCGGGGCTAAAAAAGACGAGGGCGAAATAGAGCGCCGCGCCCGCCTTTGAACGTTGCATGGCAGATGTCTTC
>Ga0207678_10000473_pt1 | contig 36408 bp, 30 predicted proteins | sample KBSC63metaG_FD_184319 | JGI IMG/M metagenome (GOLD analysis project Ga0207678, IMG submission 184319) | Corn rhizosphere microbial communities from Kellogg Biological Station, Michigan, USA - KBS C6-3 metaG (SPAdes) (version 2) | ecosystem: Host-associated > Plants > Roots > Rhizosphere > Soil ... | reverse complement strand
ATATGGGCGGTTCAGTTCAACACGGTTTATCTGACGCCTGCTCTGTCGTGCCTTCGCTTGAGTGCAGGTTCGGCATCAGATAAACGCTATTCGTTATGCCACCAGCGTCGTGCATTGCTAGCGATACTGGCCGCGTCGTCCGTGCTAGCGCCCAGTCGACGCAGTTCACGGAAGATCGCGGGACCGCTTCGCCACTGCTTGAGCTGCACGGCCCGCAGTCGGTGTCGCAGCCATTGATCCAGTTCGCGCATGGTCTCGGGCGTCTGCGCCAGTCGGAAGTACGACTTCCAGCCCGGCACGTAACCCCGCAAGTCCGCGGCGATCTGTTCGAGGCTGCGGCCCCGTGTGCGGCTTGTCAGTTGACGCAGTCGCTCGCGCAGCTTGTCCTGCACCGGTTTGGCAACCACCCTTTTTGCTTCGCCTTTGTACGCCCAGAAGCAATAGCCCAGGAACTTGCGTCCCCAGACCGACGCAACCGCGGTTTTGGACTCGTTGACCTTTAGCGCGAGCTTCGCGTAGCAGCCGCGCAGCGCTTGCAGCACCCGCTCTCCTGCCCGCTGGCTCCTGACATAGACGTTGCAGTCGTCGGCATAACGCACGAACTTGTGGCCCTGCGCTCCAGCTGCCGATCCACTTCGTCCAGTAGCACATTGGCCAGCAGTGGGCTCAAAGGCCCGCCTTGCGGCGTACCCTCGAACCGTTCGCTGCGCACGCCGTGCGCCGAGATGTCCGCTTGCAAGCAGCGGCGGATCAGCCTCAGTACTCGCTTGTCCGCGATACGCTTGGCCAGCCGGTCCATCAGGATGTCGTGATTAACTCGGTCGAAGAATTTCTCCAAGTCCACGTCCACTACGGTCCCGTAACCAGCCTGCACGTACTGTTGCGCTTCCAACACCGCGTCATGAGCGCTTCGCCCTGGTCGAAAACCGTGGCTGTGTTCGCTGAACGTCGGGTCATGAGCGGCTGCAGCACTTGCAGCAACGCTTGTTGGATCAGCCTGTCCACCACCGTCGGAATCCCCAGCTCGCGTGTTCCGCCTCCCGGCTTGGGTATGCCAATGCGGCGCACCGGATCGGGCCGGTAGCTGCCGTCGAGCAATTGCGCCCGGATGTCGGGCCATGCTTGCTTGAGGTATTCGCCTGTCTCCAGCACCGTACGTCTGTCCACGCCGGCACTGCCCTTGTTGGCCTTCACGCGCTTCCACGCGAGGACCCTGTTCTCTCCGGCCAGCGCCTGCCCCAGCAGGTCACCGCCCCCTAGGCTCGTCTGTTCGTGTCGCGCCGTCGACGCCTGCTCATGCCCGAGTTCGGGCATTGGCTTCACCGCCGCCCTCGGTCTGGCACCCGCTGTTTGCGACTTCTGAGTTCTGGCCTCTTCAAGCGACACGACTCGTCACCCTCCTTCTCGTTCAGCCCTTTGCCCGTTGCCGAGCTACTACGGCTTCTGCTGACTTCTCGCTCCGGTACGCTACCGTCACCCTTTCAAGCACAAGGCGAGATCTCCCCAGGTAAGAACGCGATCCTTCACCGCACAACCGCCGCATTTACGTCGCCCGACCCTTGGCCACAAGAGCTTCGCAGATCGTTGCCTGCTCGCCCTGGTCGGCGTCGCCTCGGATGCGGTTCGTGCGGCTCGCGGTTTACGCTCCACGCTTCCTCCCCACGTTCGGTCACCCTCGCGCAGTTGCGCTTCACTTGCCTCACTGTGGCCAACTCGGCCGGGGACTTCCACCCCGAAGATCGCGCCCATGCTGGGCGCACAACGAAAGAGGCACCCCGCCTGACGGCGCGGTGCCTCTTCCTTTGACCGTGCAATAAGGATGATCAGGCAGACATCAGTTCATCAAAGGGCAGCGCCTTCTCGGTGACCTTTGCCTTGCTCAGGACGAAGTCGGCGACGTTGTTTTCTATCACGACAGCCTCCACTTCGGCCATGCGCTGACGGTCGCTCAAATACCAGCGAACCACTTCGGCCGGCTTCTCGTAGCTCTGCGCCATTTCTTCAATATGGGCTTGCAGTTGCTCGGGCTTGGCGTTCAGGTTGTTCGAGCGGACCAACTCGGCCACCACGAGACCCAATCGAACGCGCCTTTCGGCTTGCGATTGGAAGACTTCATCGGGGAAGGGCGCGTTTTCCGCATCCTTCACGCCACGCTTCTTCAGGTCGGCGCGGGCGTCGGCAATCATGCGATCGGCCTCTTGCTGGACCAGGGCATTCGGCACGTCTAGTTCCGCGATCTTTACAAGTGCGTCCATCACAGCGGCCTTGTTGCGAGACAGCACGCGGAATTTGACTTCACGCTCGAGATTTTTCTTGACATCGGCACGCAGGCCTTCCACGGCACCGTCCTTAATGCCCAGTGATATGGCGAATGCCTCGTTCACTTCGGGCAGGTTTTGCGCCTCGATCTTCTTGACCGTGACGAGGAAGTCGGCTTCCTTGCCAGCCACGTTCTTGCCGTGATAGTCGGCGGGGAACGCGAGTGGGAACGTTTTTGATTCGCCGGCCTTCATACCGCGGACCGCCTTGTCGAAGGCCTCGAGCATTTGCCCTTCGCCGATCAGGAACTGGAAGCCTTCGGCCTTGCCGCCCTCGAAAGGAACTCCGTCGATCTTCCCTTCGAAGTCGATGGTGATGCGGTCGCCCTCTTGCGCGCCTTCAGTACCCGGACGCTGAGCAAAGGTGCGGCGCTGCTTGCGGAGGATGTCAACGGTCTTGTCGATGGCAGTATCCGTCACTTCGGTCGTGATCTTCTCGACTTCGGCCGTCGCGATGTCGCCGAGCTTGACCTCGGGGTAGACCTCAAAGGTAGCGTCGAAAGCGATTTGGCCTTCGGCCGCACCTTCTTTCTCGCTGATGCGCGGCGCACCGGCAACACGCAGCTTGGCTTCATTGGTGGCCTGCTGGAAAGCCTGGCCGACCTTGTCATTCATAACCTCGTACTGCACGGAGTAGCCGTAGCGCTGGGCCACAACCGAAATTGGAACCTTGCCTGGGCGAAAACCGTCGGCCTTGACAGTGCGCGAGAGGCGCTTCAGGCGCGACTGCACTTCATTGTTGATGGTGTCTGCGGCGAGCGTCAGCGTGATGCGGCGTTCGAGCTTTTCGAGAGTTTCAACAGTCACGGCCATGATCAAAAAACCTTCAATTTCGTTGTGGTGCGCGGGGCGGGACTCGAACCCGCACGCCATTGCTGGCGTCAGGACCTAAACCTGGTGCGTCTACCAATTTCGCCACCCGCGCTGGGCCTAACAAGAGGCTTGTACGTGGAAAAAGAACCGAAAATTCTCTTCCAGACAAGAAGGAAGCAGAGGCTCCCCTTCAAAGCGATCCGGTAAACCGCGCATTTTAGCCGGCTGCGAGGGAGTTCTTTGCTTCGGCGGCGCAGGGACTTCTTCTGCTCCACAGGTTTCACACGGAACCAGGCCGAATACATCGCCGGCAGGGCGAGCAGCGTGAGCAGAGTTGCAATGACCAAGCCACCCATGATTGCGGCAGGAGGTCGACTTGCCGGTGGCCGTGTAGTCGCGCCCCTCCCGCCATAGCACGCCCGGTTCCCCAACAAATGGCTCGACATCAAAGATTTCACGCGGCTCTGGGCTGACGAAAGTAGCTCCCCTCTTCGCGTAGACAATGCTGGCCGTGAGCGTTGACCACTACGAGAACTTCCCAGTTGCTTCCTTGCTGTGCCCGCCACGGCTGCGCCCCGCCGTGGCTGCCATCTACTGGTTTGCGCGGACGGCGGACGACATCGCCGACGAAGGGGATGCTCCTCCTTGGCAACGCATTGCGGACCTGGCGGACTACCGGGCACAGCTTGACGCCGTGATAGACGGATCGCAGGCTACGCATCGCTGGGCTGGCGTGTTTGGTCCGCTCCAACAAGCCATTCGCGACCACAAACTGCCGCTGTCCCTGCTGCACGACCTGCTGAGCGCCTTCGAGCAGGATGTGGTCAAGCACGACTACGCCGACCGCGCCGACCTGCTCGACTACTGCCGCCGCTCAGCGAACCCCGTTGGCCGCTTGCTGCTCCATTTGTATGGCGTCAATGACGAGCCATCGCGCGTCCAATCGGATGCGATCTGTACGGCCTTGCAGCTCATCAACTTCTGGCAGGATCTCAGCCTCGACACGCTGCGCGGGAGACTGTATGTGCCGCAATCAGATCGAACGAAGCATGAAGTTCGCACTGAAGGGCTTCTGGCCGGCAAGGATGACGCATCCACGCGATCGATGGTTGCCGCGCTCGTTGACTGGGCGAGAACCATACTGCTCTCCGGCACACCGCTGGTATATGCCCTCCCCGGCCGTGCCGGATGGGAGCTGCGGCTCACGGTGCAAGGTGGGCTGCGAATTCTCGAAAAGATTGAACGCTTGAACTGTGCGAGCATCACGACTCGCCCGCGGCTTCGCTGGTATGACGCGCCCATCATGTTGTGGCGCGCGATCTGCATGCGGCCCGCGCCCCACGGTATGGCGAGCAAGGCCACATGACCCCAGAACAATACGTGCAGGACAAGGCCGCGAAGAGCGGCTCGAGCTTCTATTACGCATTCATGTTTCTCCCTCCACCTCAGCGCGCGGGGATCACCGCCTTCTATGCGTTTTGTCGCGAGGTGGACGATGTGGTGGACGAGGTAAGCGACCCCGGAGTCGCCGCGACCAAACTCGCGTGGTGGCGCAAGGAGGTGGGATCGAGCTTCTCAGGGCAACCCAGTCACCCCGCGATGAAGGCGTTGATGCCACACGTTGCCACCTACGGCATCCAAGGCGCCCACCTGAACGCCGTCATCGAGGGCTGCCAAATGGATCTCGAACAGTCACGGTACCTCGACTTCACAGGCCTTGAACGCTATTGCCATCTGGTTGCGGGCGTTGTCGGCGAAGTCGCGGCGAAGGTGTTCGGTCACACCAGCAACCAGACTACCCAATACGCTCACAGGCTGGGCCTTGCAATGCAGCTCACCAACATCATTCGTGACGTTGGCGACGACGCGCGCCGCGGCCGAATTTACCTCCCTGTGTCGGAGCTCCAGCAATTTGACGTGAAGGCGCACGAGATCCTCAATCGCAAGCCACCTTTCGGCTATAGCGATCGCTTCACGTCCTTGATGAAGTTTCAGGCCGAGCGTGCATACCGACTGTATGACGAAGCTCTTGCGCTGCTGCCCGAACAGGATCGCGCGACGCAAAAGCCCGGACTTATGATGGCCAACATATATCGCACACTGTTGCGCGAGATCGAGGCGGACAACTTCCAGGTACTGCATCAACGGACGTCGCTCACACCCTTGCGCAAACTGTGGATCGCCATGCGCACAAACTGGAGAGGCCACTAGTGACGGCACGCCGTGTCGCGGTAATAGGCGGCGGCTGGGCGGGGATCTCGGCGGCAATCGAAACGATCCTGCTGGGCGCACAGGTATCGCTCTTCGAGATGGCACCTCAACTCGGCGGTCGCGCACGCAGCGTCGACATCGGGGGGTTGCCTCTCGACAACGGGCAGCACATCCTCATTGGTGCTTATGTCGAGACCTTACGGATGATGCGTATCGTCGGCGTCGATGTGGACGCAGCGTTCCTGCGTACGCCCCTGAAGCTTCTAGACGCGACAGGACATGGTTTGCGGTTGCCGAACGGGCATCCGGTGCTGGCATTCGCGCAAGGGGTGCTCCGGCAGCGCTCGTGGCCCTTTGCTCATCGGATGGCATTACTGGCCGCAGCGTGCGGCTGGGCCTTGGGCGGGTTTCGATGCAATGAGACCTCGACCGTTGCGGAGCTTGTTCGAGGCCTGCCTTCATCTGTGCGCGATGAGTTGATTGATCCTTTATGTGTGGCTGCCCTCAACACACCGGCTCATTCGGCGAGTGGCACAGTGTTCCTGCGCGTCATTCGGGATGCGCTCTTCAGCGGACGCGGGTCGGCGGACCTGCTGTTGCCAAGGCAGCGCTTGAGCGAGCTGTTGCCGCGACCAGCCAACCGGTGGTTGATACAGCAAGGGGCTCAGGTACGCGGGGGAGTGCGTGTCGAGCGGATCGATGCAGCCGGTGTTTCATGGAAGGTGAATGGCGAGACCTTCGACGCAGTCATCCTCGCCAGCTCCGCCGCAGAAGCAGCCCGATTGACGGGATCGATCAAGCCCGCCTGGGCCGCGAAAGCCGCAGCGTTGGGCTATGAACCCATCGTCACCGTCTACGCACAAAGCGAAGGCACGCGACTGCCCTCACCGATGCTCACCTTACCGTCGGATGAGCACTCGCGTCCAGCGCAGTTCGTCTTCGACCACGGCCAACTCGGCGGACGCGATGGACTACTTGCCTTTGTCATCAGCGGCGCGGCACCATGGATCGTGATGGGGGCAGAAGCCACGCGCGACGCGACCCTGAAGCAGGGCCAGTCGGTGCTTTCATCTCACCTGAAAACTCCGCTTCGACACCTGCGTTCCCTGACGGAAAAACGCGCGACATTCCGCTGCGTTCCAGGACTCGATCGACCGCAAAGCCTGATTGCACCGGGGCTCGTCGCTGCGGGCGACTACATCGCCGGCCCCTATCCTGCGACGCTCGAGGGCTCCATCCGATGCGCGGTTGAATCGGCTAGGGTAGCAGTCACAGCATGAGTCAACGCCGCGCAAATGGCGCCGCCAACGGCTCTCCGACAAAAACACCTTGCAAGGGCCACGCCACGCTGCGCCAGTAAGCCTCTATCGCCGTGCTGCCCTGCGCATAGTGAAAAAGCAGCACCTTCGGATGCGGAAACTTCTGCGGGTACGAGCACGGCTCGGAGACGGTTCCGTAACTTGCTGTCGCTCCTGAGGCGATCCAATCGAGCGCACTCATTTGCCCGCTCTTGCCGTCAAGCTGCCCACCGAATGACGTGAGGTGATCGGCCAATGCACCCGGCACCCAGTGGAGCGTGTGGAGCTTGCCAACATGCGTGGCGCCAGTCTCGTACATCAGCAAGCGGTCGACGTGCTCGATGGTTTGCGTCCTCTCGGTGTGAACGATGATGCCCGTTCCTCGCACTGAACCGGAAGCCGGAAACAGGGCAGCCCGAGAACTTCTTGCACGATCGCTTGTGATCACGAAGTAAGCATTCGTCGGAGGGGCGCCGCGAAGTCCCAACGAGTGATCCGATGTCACTCCTCTTTCGATCATGCTTTTCGCACCGGCAACGTCCTTCGCCGCCAACAACATCGACAGGCGCATGTTGAAGCTTGCATACGGCTTGGACGTCAACGCATTGAAATACGGCGACGCCTTCGACGGCGAACAAGTGCTTGCCGAATCGGAGCATAGCGTCGGATCGAGGCCGAGTGCGAGTGCACCGGTAATGGAGTTGCACGACACCGCGTAGGGTGCGTTCCATGCAAGGGCCAAGGCCTGCGTACTACCATTGAAGTGGGCGCTGATCGAGGATTTCAGGTGTTCGAACTCATCGGAGGTCAACACCGACTTCATGGGCAACTCGACTCGCAACACCTGCTCGGGAGTCAGCTTTCGCGCCTGAATATAGAACTCGCCGACCTCCACCGAATATGGGTCAGCCATGTTGATGACCAGCCCGATGTCCTTGCTGGTAAGCCTGTCGCCTGGCCGGGCAAAGACGATTGATCTTGGTTTCGAAGTGGACGCTGAATTGCTGGCCGAGATTGCGCCTGGATGGCTCGTTGCTGCCGTTGGCGCATTGGTGGCACCGTCATCATCCGCGCTGGCCACGCCAATATGCAGAGCGAAGAGGAAGATCACGGGCACACGGGCAGCCGCGCCAAATTTTCCATTGAGCCCCGGAAAAGCCATATCCCAGTATGCAGCCGTGCTTTTCGCCATGCAAAATTCAACGTTTTTGAGTGAGAATCGGCGGCATGAAAACCACCGAATCCAAGGCCCCGACGATACAGGTGCTGGAGCGCATGTTTTCGCTGCTGGATGTCCTGGCGTCTTACCAAGACCCCGTTTCGCTCAAGACCATCAGCGAACAGACGGGATTGCATCCGTCCACCGCGCACCGGATATTGAACGATCTCGCGAGCGGTCGCTATGTGGATCGACCTGAGGCGGGCAGTTATCGCCTTGGCATGCGTCTGCTAGAACTGGGCAACCTGGTGAAGGCACGCCTCGACGTTCGCGACGCGGCGCTAGGGCCAATGCGTGAACTTCACAAACTCACGCATCAACCGGTGAACCTGTCGATGCGGCAAGGCGACGAGATTGTCTACATCGAGCGAACCTATAGTGAACGGTCAGGCATGCAAGTCGTGCGTGCAATCGGCGGACGTGCACCACTGCATCTCACCTCGGTCGGCAAGCTCTTTCTTGCACATGACGATCCGCAACGCGTACGTGCCTATGCGACTCGTACTGGCTTGGCCGGCCACACGCGCAACAGCATCACCAACCTGCCGACTCTCGAACGTGCGCTTTCGAAGGTCCTGCATGACGGCACAGCACGTGACGACGAGGAACTGGAACTGGGCGTGCGGTGCATGGCCGCAGGGATCCTCGACGACCAAGGAAAGCTCGTCGCGGGCCTGTCGATCTCGGCACCTGCGGATCGACTCGAAGAAGCGTGGATGGAGCGATTAAAAGCTACAGCCGCACAAATTTCATCAGCACTCGGCCACCGAAGTTCGACGGCATCAATCTGACCACCGAGCACTTTTCCTGAGGCGCACCCGCTGCCGGTTCGCAGCCGCCTCTTATGACGTAACCTTAGGCACCGCAACCGCATTCGCGGTCGGATTCGTCTCATTGATCCACTTGCGAACCCGCTCCGCATCGCCGATGCGCGAACGAGAGCCAGCCGAGTCAAGGAAGACCATGATTAGCTTGCGACCCGCCATTTGAGCTTGCATCACGAGACAGCGGCCCGCTTCAGTGATGTAGCCCGTCTTCTGCAGGCCGATATCCCAGGTTGGGTTGCGCACCAGCATGTTCGTATTGCGAAACTGCATCTGGCGATTGCCGATGGCAACTCTATATTCCGGCGAGGTCGACAGTTCGCGAATGATCTGGTGCCCGTGAGCGGCCTTCACCAGCGTGGCGAGATCTCGCGCACTCGACTGATTGCGGCTCGACAACCCCGTGGGCTCGACGTACCTGGTGTCCGCCATGCCGAGTTCTTGCGCCTTCTGGTTCATCGCAGCGACAAATGCATCGAGACCACCTGGGTAGTAGCGACCCAGTGCGTGCGCCGCGCGGTTTTCGGAAGACATCAGTGCCAAGTGCAGCATTTCACCGCGCGTGAGCTGCGTGCCAACCTTCAGCCGCGAATGGCTGTGCTTCTCGGTGTCGACGTCGTCTTGCGTGACCGTCAACGTCTCGTCGAGGGGAAGCTTGGCTTCAGTCACTACGACCGCGGTCATCAGTTTGGTGATCGACGCGATCGGCAAAACCGCTTGCGAATTCTTGCTGAACAAGACTTCATTGGTGTCTTGGTCGAGGACAAGGGCGACACCCGACTTCAAAGAGAGGGCGTCGGGAGTCGAATGCAGGCCGGCCATCTGGCCGAACGACTCACGGGCAGGCTCGACCTCATTGACCGAGCGGATGTGTTTGATGTTGCGAGCCGCGACGCGCGCGGAAGAAACCTTGGCCTTTTTTTTCGCCATGGCAGCGTCCGCTTCCATTGGGGAAGCGATGCACAGCGCTGCCGAAATGGCGACGATCGCTGCAGATGCGAATTTTGACAAATACAGCACAATAACTTTGCTCACGCGGGTGAATGCCAGTGTAAGTGATACGAAAAGACCGCACAATATCAATGACTTACGCCGCTCTCCTCAAATTACCTTGAGTCGTTTAATTTGTGACAAATGTCGCAAAATCATCCTTGAGCGGCGACGCGTTCATTCTTGCTGTGCAGTTTGTTCAACGCCGACAAATAGGCCTTGGCGGATGCCACGACGATGTCCGGATCGGCGCCAACGCCATTGACGACCCGCCCCCCGTGTTGCAGTCGAACTGTCACTTCGCCTTGAGATTCTGTGCTTCCGGATGTGATGGCATTAACCGAATAGAGGAGCATTTCTGCGCCACTTTGGATTTCGGACTCGATTGCCTTGAGGCTTGCATCCACCGGCCCGTTGCCATCGGACTCAGCGTGATGCTCTTGATCACCGGCGGCAAACGCGACCTTGGCATGCGGTCGCTCACCCATCTCTGAGCGCTGCGAGAGCGCAAGAAGGCGGTAGTGCTCATGTTCGGCGCTCACCGATTCATCCATCACGAGGGCCAAAATATCCTCGTCAAAGATGTCACTCTTGCGATCGGCAAGCTCCTTGAATTTCGCAAAGGCAGCATTGATCTCGGCTTCGGACTCCATCTCAATGCCCAGCTCTTGCAGGCGCTGCTTGAATGCATTTCGCCCCGACAGCTTGCCAAGCACCAGCTTGTTGGTCGACCAGCCCACATCTTCGGCCCGCATGATCTCGTATGTATCTCGCGCCTTGAGCACACCGTCTTGATGGATACCGGATGCGTGCGCGAATGCATTGGCACCGACGACTGCCTTGTTTGGCTGCACGACGAATCCAGTCGTCTGCGAAACGAGGCGCGATGCCGGAACGATCTGTGCCGCATCAATGCCGAGGTCCAGGCCGAAATAGTCGCGACGCGTCTTCACGGCCATCACAATCTCTTCGAGTGAGCAGTTGCCCGCGCGCTCACCGAGGCCGTTGATCGTGCACTCGATTTGCCGCGCACCGCCTATTTTCACCCCCGCCAGCGAGTTCGCGACAGCCATGCCGAGATCGTTGTGGCAGTGCACCGACCATATCGCCTTGTCCGAATTCGGCACACGTTGGCGTAGATCGAGGATGAAGTTGCCGTAGAGCTCGGGAATCGCATAGCCGACTGTGTCCGGGATGTTGACTGTGGTGGCGCCTTCGGCGATCACCGCTTCAAGCACGCGGCACAGGAAGTCGGGATCAGATCGGAAGCCGTCTTCAGGCGAAAACTCGATGTCGTCGGTGAGATTGCGAGCGAATCGCACCGAGAGCTTGGCCTGCTCCAACACCTGGTCGGGCGTCATACGTAGCTTTTTCTCCATGTGCAATGCGCTGGTGGCGATGAAGGTGTGAATTCGCGAGCGGGCCGCCCCCTTCAAAGCCTCCGCCGCCCGAGAAATATCGCGGTCATTTGCTCGTGCCAGCGAGCACACCGTGGATTCGCGAACATGGTCCGCGATGGACTTGACCGCTTCGAAATCACCGTTGCTCGATGCCGCAAAGCCGGCCTCGATCACGTCGACGCGAAGCCTCTCGAGCTGCCTCGCGATGCGTAGCTTCTCGTCCTTGGTCATCGATGCCCCGGGAGACTGCTCGCCGTCGCGAAGCGTCGTGTCAAAAATGATCAGTTTGTCGCTCATGATGATTCCTCAGCGTATATTGAAGGTGATCTTAGGCGAGTGTGGCGGGTTCGAAGCGCAACGCGCCGCGACGCATTGCGCGATAAAGACCCGAAGTGATGGCATTGAGGGACGCCGACACGATATTGGCGTCAATGCCCACACCGAACTGCGTCAGCTCGCCCCCAATGCGCAGTTCGAGATATGCCACAGCTTGGGCATCCGCACCGCTTCCGATTGAATGCTCGTGGTAGTCGAGCACACGGAGAGGCGAGCCGCCCAGATGTCGGTTCAGTCCATTCACAAAGGCATCAATCGGCCCCGAGCCAACGCCGTCAACACTGAACTTTCGTCCGCCGATCTGCACGACCGCCGACAATCGCATAGCCTCGCCAGTGAACACTGGATGCCCTACTCGGGCCTGGGCGAAGTCACCGATGCCGTACTCGCGTTGGAAGATGTTCCAGATACCGGAGGCAGTCAGTTCTTTGCCGCTGTCGTTCATCACGTCTTGCACGACCTGGCTGAACTCGATCTGTAGGCGGCGAGGCAACTCGACCCCGTACTCAGTTTCAAGGAGGTATGAGATGCCACCCTTGCCAGACTGGCTGTTTACGCGAATCACTGCGTCGTAATTGCGCCCGAGATCCTTCGGGTCGATGGGCAGGTAAGGCATGTCCCAGACGTCATCTTCGCGCCGCGCGGCAAAGGCCTTCTTGATGGCATCTTGATGCGAACCTGAAAAGGAGGTGTAGACGAGGTCTCCTGCATAAGGATGCCGAGGGTGAACTGGCAGTTGATTGCAATGCTCTGCGCAGCGGCGAATCTCGTCGATGTCGGAAAAGTCCAGACCCGGCGACACGCCTTGCGTGTACAGGTTGAGCGCGATGTTGACCAGATCAACGTTGCCGGTGCGTTCACCATTGCCAAAGAGACAACCTTCGATGCGATCGGCACCAGCCATCAACGAGAACTCACCGGCTACCGTGCCGGTGCCGCGATCGTTGTGCGGATGAACCGACAGTACCACGCTGTCGCGGCGTTCGATGTGCCGATGCATCCACTCGATCATGTCCGCAAAGATGTTGGGTGTGGAATGCTCGATCGTGGAAGGCAAATTGATGATGCACTTGCGCTCGGGCGTGGGCTGCCACACGTCGGTAACAGCGTCGACGACGCGCTTGGCGAACGCCAGTTCGGTGCCTGAAAAAGTCTCCGGCGAGTACTCGAAGATGAAGTCGGTCTCACATTGCCTTGCGGCCAGTTCCTGGATGAGCCTCGCATTCGAAGTTGCGAGCTCAACGATGCCCTCTTCGTCAGTGCCAAGAACCACGCGACGCATGATCGGCGCGGTCGCGTTATAGACATGAATTACGGCGCGTCGCGCGCCTTTGAGAGCCTCGAAGGTGCGATGAATCAGCTCGCTGCGCGCCTGCGTCAACACCTGGATCGTCACGTCTTCAGGCACTAAGTCTTCTTCGATCAGCTTGCGGATGAAGTCGAACTCAGTCTGCGATGAGGAAGGAAAGCCAACCTCGATTTCCTTGAATCCAATGCGCACCAGCATCTCGAACATCCGCAGCTTGCGCGGCGAATCCATGGGTTCGATCAGAGCCTGATTGCCGTCGCGAAGGTCCACGCTACACCACTGGGGCGCGCGGCTCAGAACAACGTCGGGCCAAGTCCGGTCGGCGAGTGCGACCGGCCTGAATGCTCGGTACTTTGTGTGCGGTTGCTTCAACATGGAATTTCCTTGTGAGTCATGTTCGCAACCAGCACCATCTAAAAAAGCAAAACGGCCCGCTGCTGGTTGCATACGGGCCGTTGAGACGAAAACGTTGAACGTGGACGATCAGCGAACCCGTGGCTCTCCTAGAAGCAGTAGCGAGGTTGCGAATGTAGACGTCATGGTTGATGAATATAGCACGCGTTTCAGCGGTGCAAACCTTGCTCGTCGGGTTCGTCAGTGGATGTCGCAATAACACTCACAGGCTTGCCCTTTACCCGCTTGTACACGTATACAGCGTAGCCCGATAGGCCATACACGAGGAAAATGCTGAACAACACGATCGGCGGATGAATTGTGATGACCGCGAAGCCGAGAGCCATCGCGACGATCACGATAAAAGGTACGGTGCGTTTGAAGCTCACATCCTTGAAGCTGTAGAACGGGACGTTGGTGACCATCGTGAGCCCCGCGTACAACGTGACACCAAACGCGCACCACGCCAGCCAGTCGATCTTCGAGACCTCCTTATAGCCCGAATCATCCATCACCCAGATGAAGCCGATCAGCACGGCAGCCGCAGCCGGGCTTGGAAGCCCCTGGAAAAAGCGTTTATCGACGACGGTGATGTTGGTGTTGAAGCGCGCAAGCCTAAGTGCGGCGCCAGAGCAGTAAACGAAGGCAGCGATCCAGCCGAGCTTGCCAAGACCCTTCAACGCCCATTCGTAGACGATAAGTGCCGGCGCCGCACCGAAGCTCACCATGTCGGACAGACTGTCCATTTGTTCACCGAACGCGCTTTGCGTGTTCGTCATCCGCGCGACGCGACCGTCAAGACTGTCAAGCACCGCCGCGATGAAGATGCCGTAGGCCGCCTGCTCGAACTGCCCATTCATTGCCATTACGATGGCGTAAAAGCCACCGAAAAGCGCAGCAAGGGTGAAGAGATTGGGCAGGATGTAGATGCCCTTGCGCCGCGGCCGCACGAGTACTGGAGGCCGTTGTGGCGTTGGGGTAGTCCCGTCGTGCATCTCGTTCATGAGCCTTGCGGTGTCGGGTAAGAATTCATGGGGCGGGAGGATACATCACCCCTTTTCGAGGTCTCGCGTGGGGACCTTGGCGCTCTTCAGGCTCTCAGGCGATCCAGGTGCGATTTCGCAATAAGTTCAGTTTTACTCGATGACAATGTGCAATCAATAAACCAAAAAATGAATAAGAAGGGGAGATCGAGGCGAGTGATGTCCCTCCAGACGATGCGACCGTTGGTCGACCGCTGAACCTGTAGCAGCATCACAGTCCGTTCCGCGGATATGAAAAAGGCCGCCCGAGGTCGGCCCTTGACTGGCATAGCAAAAGAGGATCAGTTGCGGCTCTTGTCCACGAGCTTATTAGCCTTGATCCAAGGCATCATTGCGCGTAACTTTTCGCCCACTTGCTCGATCGGATGCTCGGCCGTCAGACGACGACGGGACAGCAGAGTCGGCGCACCAGCGCGGTTTTCAAGGATGAAGCTCTTCGCGTATTCGCCGGTCTGAATGTCCCTCAGACACTGGCGCATCGCGTTCTTCGTGCCCTCAGTCACTACCTTCGGCCCCGTCACGTATTCCCCATACTCAGCGTTGTTGGAGATCGAGTAGTTCATGTTGGCGATGCCGCCTTCGTAAATCAAGTCGACGATCAACTTGAGCTCGTGCAGGCACTCGAAGTAGGCCATCTCAGGTGCGTAGCCAGCCTCGGTCAAAGTCTCGAAGCCAGCTTTGATCAGCTCGACCGTGCCGCCGCACAGAACCGCTTGTTCGCCAAATAGGTCGGTCTCCGTTTCTTCACGGAAATTGGTCTCAATGATGCCGGCCTTGCCGCCACCATTCGCTGCCGCGTACGACAGTGCGAGATCACGCGCCTTGCCAGTCTTGTCTGCATGCACGGCAATCAGGTGGGGCACACCGCCGCCTTGCGTATAGGTATTGCGCACCGTATGGCCTGGCGCCTTTGGCGCCACCATCCAAACGTCGAGGTCCTCACGCGGCACGACTTGGCCATAGTGCACGTTGAAGCCATGGGCGAAGGCCAACGAAGCGCCTTGCTTGATGTTCGGCTCGACGTCGGTCTTGTAAACCTGAGCGATCTGCTCGTCGGGCAGCAAGATCATCACCACATCGGCGTCGCGCACCGCGTCGGCGATTTCAGCAACCTTGAGGCCGGCTTTCTCGACCTTGGGCCACGACGCTCCGCCCTTGCGCAGGCCAACCGTGACCTTCACGCCGCTGTCTTTCAAGTTTTGCGCGTGCGCATGGCCTTGCGAACCGTAGCCGATGATGGCAACGTTCTTGCCTTTGATCAGGCTGAGGTCCGCATCCTTGTCGTAATAAACCTTCATTGCTTTCTCCTTCGAAATCAGTGTATTGCGGGCCGATGTCAAACGCGCAGGATGCGCTCGCCGCGACCGATCCCGCTGGTTCCGGTGCGCACGGTTTCCAAGATGGCGGCACGATCGATAGCTTCCAAGAAAGCATCAAGTTTGCTCGTGTCACCAGTCAATTCAATGGTGTAGCTCTTCTCCGTGACATCGATGATGCGTCCGCGGAAAATGTCAGCCATGCGCTTCATCTCCTCGCGCTCCTTGCCGACGGCACGAACTTTAATGAGCATGAGCTCCCGTTCTGTGAAGGCCCCCTCAGTGAGGTCGACGACCTTGACGACCTCGATGAGCCGGTTGAGGTGCTTGGTGATCTGCTCGATGACGTCGTCAGATCCCGTAGTGACAATAGTCATGCGTGACAGCGAGGGGTCTTCTGTCGGGGCGACGGTCAGACTTTCGATGTTGTAGCCACGTGACGAAAACAATGCAACCACGCGCGACAGCGCGCCGGGCTCGTTCTCGAGCAGCAAAGCAATGACGTGTTTCATGTTGTTGGGCGCGCTCTTCAAACCGGCGGCGGTAACCGACGGCCGTTGGCCACGCTGTTCGATGGAAGTGTTGATGTCGCCGAAGTCGATCCACGCATTCCGCAAGCTCCTGAGGGGGCGCGGTAACGCCCCGCCCTTGCCTGCGTTCAGCGCATCACAGGTCTTCGGACCCGAGAAGCATCTCCGAAATACCCTTCCCCGCCTGCACCATTGGCCAGACGTTTTCCGTCGGGTCGGTACGTATGTCGAGGAATACGGTTCGATCCTTGAGCCTAATGGCCTCACGCAACGCGCCCTCGACGTCGCCCGGCTTCTCGACCAGCAGGCCGACGTGCCCATAGGCCTCGGCCAGCTTCACGAAATCGGGCAATGCGTCCATATAGCTGTGTGAATAGCGGCCGCCATAGTCGAGTTGCTGCCACTGGCGAACCATGCCAAGGTAGCGGTTGTTCAACGAGACAACCTTTACCGGCGTCTGGTACTGCAGACAGGTCGAAAGCTCCTGAATGCACATCTGGATCGAGCCCTCGCCCGTCACGCAGAACACATCGGAGTCGGGCTTGGCGAGCTTGATGCCCATGGCATAGGGTAGGCCCACTCCCATCGTGCCCAGACCACCAGAGTTGATCCAGCGGCGTGGCTCGTTGAACGGGTAGTACTGCGCGGCCCACATCTGGTGCTGGCCCACGTCAGAGGTGATATAGGTGTCGTGGCCCTTGGTCAATTCCCAGAGCTTTTCGATCACGTACTGCGGCTTGATGACCTCGGTGCTGTTCTTGTATTTGAGGCACTCGCGCTTGCGCCATTCATTGATCTGGCCCCACCACGCCGACAGCATCTGCACGTCAAGCTTGGCTTGCGCTTCCTTGATCTGGGCGATCAATTCCTGCAGCACGTCCTTCACATCGCCGACGATGGGAATATCGACCTTGACACGCTTGGAGATCGACGACGGGTCGATATCGATGTGGACGATTTTGCGCTCCACTGAGGCGAAATGCCTGGGGTTACCGATCACTCGATCGTCGAACCGGGCACCCACCGCCAACAGGACGTCGCAGTTCTGCATCGTCATGTTGGCTTCGTAGGTGCCATGCATGCCCAGCATTCCGAGGAACTTCGGGTCGCTCGCGGGGAACGCTCCCAGTCCCATTAGAGTGTTGGTGCACGGAACGCCCAGCATATCGACCAGTTCTCGCAATTCCGCGGCTGCATTGCCCAGGATCACGCCGCCGCCACTGTAGATGTATGGCCGCTTCGCGGACAACAATAACTGAACGGCCTTGCGAATCTGACCACCATGACCCTTGCGCACCGGGTTGTACGAGCGCATTTCCACCGACTGCGGGTAGTGCAATTGCGTGGTCTTGAGCGACACGTCCTTCGGAATATCGACCACCACTGGCCCCGGACGGCCGGTGCGAGCGATATGGAAGGCCTTCTTGAGCGTCGTCGCCAGATCGCGCACGTCCTTCACGAGGAAGTTGTGCTTGACGATCGGGCGGGTAATGCCGACGGTGTCGCATTCCTGAAAGGCATCAAGGCCGATCGCCGGCGTCGGAACCTGCCCGGTGATGATCACCATCGGGGTGGAATCCATGTACGCGGTGGCAATGCCGGTGATGGAATTGGTGACGCCCGGACCGGAGGTGACGAGCGCGACGCCGACGTTACCGGTGGCACGGGCATACCCGTCGGCAGCGTGGACGGCCGCCTGTTCATGACGTACCAGCACGTGCTCGATGCTGTTTTGCTTGTACAGGGCATCGTAGATGTAGAGAACCGCGCCGCCCGGGTAACCCCAGAGGTACTTCACGCCTTCGGCCTGAAGACATCGGACGAGAATTTCTGAGCCATTGGGCTCGGAAGATTGGGAGGGGTGCGGTTGTGCCAAAGTGGCACGCTTGACTTCCGCGGCAGACATGTCCATCTTGAACCTCTGAGTATTTCTCTGACGAAAAACCATTGGTGCACCTTTCCGCGCTCTCGTGAAGCGGGTGTGGTACCTGCGCGATCAAAAAGCGTGGCGCCCCGGTTGGAGGCCCAGCCTGTGACCAAAATTGCGTTGTGCGAAGCAGCATTATTGCATTGGTTTGCAACGCGTCGCTCATTTCAAAATGCGAAAGGAGGGCAATGAGATAATCGCGCCCGCTTTCGGCCGATCACGACGGCAAACCTTCTCTTGGCATCCGAAAAAGAACTCTCAGACTTCCTCAAGAACGTCGAAAAGCGGGCATTCAAGCGCGCCTTGTTTGCCGTTCGCGACGACGAAGCCGCGCTGGACATTGTTCAGGACGCGATGATTCGCCTCGCCGAAAAGTACGTCGATCGCCCGGTAGCCGAACTCCCGCTCATCTTCCAGCGCATCCTGTCGAACGCGACCATGGACTGGTTTCGCCGTCAGAAGGTGCGCGGCTCGATCATGAAGAATTTCTCGGACTTCGAGTCCGCGGGGGATGACGGCGACTTTGACATCCTGGAAACTTTGGAGGCACAAGATGGCTCTACCGCCTCTGAGAGCGCATCCGAGCAGGTTTCGAGGGCGCAAATCCTGCTAGCGATCGAGGGACAGATCGAGCAGCTTCCCGGCCGTCAACGAGAGGCATTCTTGCTGCGTTACTGGGAAGAACTCGATGTTGCCGAGACTGCCGCTGCGATGGGCTGCTCCGAAGGAAGCGTCAAGACTCACTGCTCCCGAGCGGTGCATGCCTTGGCAAAAGCTCTGAAGGCCAAGGGAATAGAGCTATGAAGAAGTCAAACATCATTTTGTCGTCCGGTGGCCTGGAGGCACTCCAGGCTCGATTCGGACTGCGCGTTGCGGCCCGACTGAGCGAAGCTTCGCGCGAACTCCCTCACGACGTGAGCGAAAGGCTTAAAGCCTCTCGCGAACTCGCCCTTGAACGCGCTCGCTTGGCCCGCCGTGCCGAAGCCGCAACCAACACGCAGATGGTGGGCAATGGCTCCTCTGCCGCCCTGAATCTTGGCGGCGGCGGAAACCGCTCCGACTGGTGGTTCAAGTTCGCATCCGCCCTGCCCATCGCCGCCCTCGTCGCCGGCTTCTTCTTCATTGAACACATGCATACCCGCCAGCAGATCGCCGCAGCCGCCGAAATAGACGCTGCCTTGCTGGCCGATGACGTTCCTCCCGCCGCCTACAGCGACCCGGGCTTTGTTGAATTTCTCAAAGTCCCGCGCAACTGACGCGGCTCGCCATGCGGCGCCGCGGCCTTCCCCACTTTGCGAAATTGATCAGCACACTGACGATCAGCGTGCTGGCTGCTACTTTGGGCTTGGGTTCACAGATGGTGTGGCCACAGGTCAATGCTGGCGCCCTGTCAGCCGGCGCGGCAGAAAGCGGGCCGAAGTGGGCTGAACTCACCACTATTCAGCGCAATTCCCTGAAGCCGCTCGAACGCGATTGGTCAACCATTGACCCCGACCGCAAGCAGAAGTGGATCGAGATCGCACAGCGCATCCCAGGCATGCCCTCGGCCGAACGCGAGCGCATCCAAGCACGCATGACCGAATGGGCTCGGCTGTCACCATCCGAGCGCGGGCAGGCCCGCATCGGATTCCAACAGGCCACGCGAGTGTCACCGAAGGACCGACAAGCGCAGTGGGAGGCCTATCAGGCGCTGCCTGCTGAGCAAAGGCGACAGTTGCAGGCTCGTGCTGCTCCCCAGGTGGCCGCGGCCGCATCGAAACCGAATGGGCAGCGCGCGGAAAAGGTGCAGCGCAAATCAAATATTGTCCCGAATCCGTCCGATGCTGCGCCGCCAAAGTCGGTGGGCCCAACGGTGGTTCAGGCCCAACCCGGCGCGACGACGACATTGATATCCAAACGGCCGACTCCTCCGGCCCATCAGCAGACTGGCATGCCCAAGATTGCGGCGACACCCGAATTCGTCGACAAGACGACGCTTCTGCCGCAGCGCGGACCGCAAGCAGCCGCGACACGATCTTCCGCGGCGGCGTCGACGGCCACTCCTCGCCCATGAGCGTGGGTGTCGCACGCCAAAACGAGCTCCCGGCACCCGACCTTCGCCGTCGCATCGCCGCCTTCGTCTACGAAGGCGTGTTGCTTTTTGGCGTGGTGATGACCACTGCCCTCTTCTATGCAGGAATCGTCCAGCAGCGCCACGCGATGGTCGGGCGCAGCGGCTTGATGGCGGTTTTGTTCGTCGTCCTGGGGCTGTACTTTGTGTGGTTCTGGTCGCATGGCGGGCAAACGCTCGCCATGAAATCCTGGCGCATTCGGGTCGTGCGGACAGACGGCAAGCCACTGACGGCGTGGCGTGCACTCTCGCGTTACCTGCTGAGTTGGCTGTGGTTTTTACCCGCTTGCGTCGCCCTCAACGTTTGGGGCATTCAAGACGCGCGCATGATTCTCTGCGTACTGCTTGGGGGCGTGGTCGTCTACGCCCTGACACCGCTGCTGAATCCTTTGCGACAGCTCCCCCACGACGCCCTCTGCGGCACAAGAATCGTCTCGACCTTCCCGTAGGCATGAGTCGAAGCGCCACTGACTCGCTGCACAATCACGGCCGATGACAAATCCATTCAAAGGCCGCACCGGATTCGACCGCGTTGTTCGCGCCACCGGCTACTCGGTGGCCGGCCTCAAGACCGCCTACCGCGGCGAAAGCGCCTTCCGCCAGGAAACATGGCTCGCAGTATTTCTTGTCCCGATGGCCTTCTGGCTGGGTCGCACCTGGGTCGAGGTCGGACTGTTGGCCGGATCCGTACTGCTGGTGATGATCGTGGAGCTGCTCAACTCGGGCATCGAAGCTGTGGTCGACCGCGTGTCGTTTGAACTTCACGATTTGTCCAAGCGCGCGAAGGACTTGGCAAGTGCCGCGGTCTTTCTCTCACTGATGCTGTGCACCTCGGTCTGGGTCGCCGCAATCTGGCATCGGGTATCCACCGGCACATGATGCCCCCATCTTTGTCACTGTGCGTCTACTGCGGCTCGCGCGCGGGCGGTGAGCCGAGCTATTCGGCTGCGGCCGCCGAGGTCGGCACGCTGATCGGACGATTGGGTTGGCAGCTGGTGTACGGCGGAGGCCGCGCCGGCCTGATGGGGTGTGTAGCTGATTCCGCAATTGCCTCGGGTGCTCGCACTGTCGGCGTGATTCCGCAATCACTCATGCAGCGCGAACTCGGTCATCAGGGTCTGGACGAACTGCATGTGGTCGAGACCATGCATGAGCGCAAGCAGATGATGGCGGAGCGTTCCGATGCGTTCATCGCCCTGCCCGGTGGAATCGGAACCTTCGAAGAGCTGTTCGAGGTGTGGACCTGGCGGCAGTTGGGCTACCACGACAAGCCTGTCGCGCTGTTGAACGTCGACGGTTACTACGACAAGCTGATTGAGTTTCTCGATCAGACGCAAGACCGAGGATTCGTGGCTGCGGCACAGCGTAAATTGCTGCTGGTGGACAGCGATGCCGCGACGTTGATGGCGCGGATCGCAAACGCCGCGCTTATGGCGTCGCGATCCGACGACTACCGGCGCATTTGAATACGTAGTTCGGATTTCGCCCGGGCTACGAAGACCTCAAACTGCGTCTTCGTCGGTCTCACCGGTGCGGATGCGCACCACCTGCTCGACCGCCGTCACGAAAATCTTCCCGTCGCCGATCTTGCCAGTCTTCGCGGCCTTGACGATCGCGTCCACGCAGCGGTCGGTGTCGCTGTCCTTCACGACAACTTCGACCTTCACTTTCGGCAGGAAGTCGACAACGTACTCAGCCCCACGGTACAACTCTGTATGCCCCTTCTGACGGCCGAAACCCTTGACTTCGGTGACCGTCAGGCCGGTGACTCCGACTTCGGCAAGGGCTTCGCGGACTTCCTCAAGCTTGAACGGCTTGACGATGGCGGTGATTTGTTTCATTGACGCTCCTCAGTCGATTAGTTTAGGTATGGAAGTTCAAGGGGATAGGTCGAGGACCTAACATTGCTCAATGCGCGAGGAAATAGGCTCGAACGATTATGTCATTCGGGTGATCGATCACCCCGCCGCCATCAATGCCGCGCATTGGAACGCGTTGCTGCGATCGCAAGCGGCCCCCACGCCGTTCATGCGCCACGAGTACCTGAACGCGCTGCATGAGTCGGCCAGCGCCATCGACGACACCGGATGGCTGCCGCAATACCTCGTCGTCGAACACGGCAACGAGTTGATCGCCGCCTGCCCGCTCTACCTCAAAGATCACTCCTACGGCGAATACGTGTTCGACTGGGCCTGGGCGGACGCATACCAGCGGCATGGCCTCGCCTACTACCCCAAGCTTCTTTGCGCCGTGCCCTTCACTCCGGTGCCGGGTGCGCGCCTGCTCGCACGCGACACCGCATCTCGAGAACTTCTGTTGCACGCGATGTCGCAGGTCGCACGCGATGCGAAGCTCTCGTCGGCACATGTGCTTTTTCTCAACGACGCAGATCGAGAAGCCGCAATCAACGCGGGCTGGATGATGCGCAGCACGGTCCAGTTCCATTGGACCAATCGCGAGCCGGAACCCTACGCAGACTTCGCCGATTACTTGTCCTCGCTCCAGCGAGAAAAGCGAAAGAAAATTCAGCAGGAGCGCCGTCGCGTCACCGAATCAGGAATCCGCTTGACCACCCACGCTGCCAGCGAACTCACCGAGCGCGACTGGGAATTCTTCTATCGCTGCTACACCCTCACCTACCGCGCGCATTACTCAACGCCATACCTGACACGCGACTTCTTTCGCCGCATGGCATCGACGATGCCGGAGCATTGGGTGCTTTTCGTTGCGTGGCGCGGCGACAGCCGTGTCGCCTCGTCATTGATCGCGATCGACGCTGAACAAGGCGCCGCATTCGGGCGCTACTGGGGAGCCGTCGAACACATCCCTTTCCTGCACTTCGAAGCCTGCTACTACCAGCCTCTGCAGTGGTGCATCGCCAATGGCATGAAGCGCTTCGAAGGCGGTGCGCAAGGTGAGCACAAGATGGCGCGCGGCCTGCTGCCAGTGCAGACCTGGTCCGCTCACTGGCTTGCGCAGCCGCAATTCGCGCGAGCGGTTGCGGATTTTCTCGAACGTGAAGGCAAAGGAGTCGAGAACTATCTCGACGAATTGAACGAGCGCAGACCATTCAAGGCCGCCGCCACAGACAAACCTACAGCTTGAAGTCGCCCGCGAAGGCAGCCACCGTCGAATCAGGCTTCACGTACTTGCGCAGGGCAGCATTCACTTCGTCGAGCGTGAGCTTGGCCAGTTGCGCATCGACTTCGGCGCTGCGTTTGTAGGTGCGACCGAGGTAGAGGTTCCGCGTCCAGCCCGCGGCGATGGCGCGGTCTTGCGCGCGCGAGAGGCGGCGGTAGTTCAGAAGCCCACGCTGGCCTTCAGCAAGCTCTTGTGCCGTGAAGCCGTCCTTCAACGCCCGAGCCACCTCTTCCTTAAAGGCCTTCTCGACCTTGGGTTGATTCTGCGGCGCGAAAATCGCCGTCGCGATCCATTCTGAGTGCGGCTCTATGCTGCCCCACTCGACCTGGCTGCGCACGTCATACGAGAGCCCTTCGCCTTCGCGGATCCGCTTCCACAAGCGCGAGTTGCCGCCGCTGCCCAGCAAGTAGTTGGCCATCATGAGTGCCGGGTAGTCCGCATCGTTGTCGGTCAGCGGGATGCCCTGGCGGACCAACATGGTTGCGTTTTGATTGTCGGGAACGCCAAGTACCAGCCGTTCGGGCTTGATGGGAAGTAAAGGCTGCGGCACGCGTGTAAAGGCCATGCCCGCATTCCAGTCGCCCAGGCCCTGCTCCAGAGCCTTGCGCACCAGTGTCACGTCCATGTCGCCCACCGCTGCGAATTCACCGCGCTTGGCGCCGTAAAAGCGCGAGTGGAAATCGCGCACCTTCTCGAGCGTCACGGCATTCACGTCTGCCGCCATCTCGTCAAAGGTCCGTGCATAGCGAACATCACCCCGCGGATACGGGTTACCCACGCGCGACACTGCGTTCTCCGCCACGGCCTCTGGCTGCTTGCGCTGCTGTTCAATGCCCGAGAGTGCACCGCGTTTGATTTCATCCAGCGCATCGCTCGGAAAGGTGGGCATGCGAAGCATCTCGCCCACGAGTGCAATCGCGGCCGGCAGCGTGTCGCGACGCGATACCAAGATCACATTCACCTGTCCCGCTTCGGAAGTCACGGCCATTTCGGTCTTCAACTGATCGAGCCGATCCTGGAACTGCTCGCGCGACATCGTGCGCGTTCCCTTGTTCAACAACGCCGCCACGAAGTCGGGTACCTCTCCCGTGCCGAACAGGGATTTTTCGTCGCCGAATCGCAAGGTAAGGTATGCATGCACAGCGTTGCCGCGCGTGCCCTTGGGTAGCAGTGCTGCCTTCAGGCCTCCGATGGTGAACATCTGCGTGCGCTTGTCGATGTTCTCCGGCGTGGCTTCGAACGCTTCGGCTGATGCCGCCGCAACCTGCGGTTTGAATCCCTTCAACTGCTCGGCCACGTTCACCGCAACAGGGGTCGGCGCACGCTGCGGCTTGTCAGTGGGGATGTAGGTACCCAAGGTCCTGTTTGAAGGCAGCAGATACTGCGTCGCCACTCGTTGAACGTCGGCAGTCTGCACGTCACGCACGCGATCACGCAGCAGGAAGAAGAAGCGCCAGTCGCCGAGCGAGACGTAGTCGCTCAGCGCGTGACCCACAGACTCCGGATTGGTGAACGATTGCTCCCACGAATTGAGCCATTTCGCCTTCGCGCGCTGGACTTCGGCGTCCGTCACTGGCTCGGCTGCTACAGACTCCAGGGTCGAGAGAAGCTCGGTGCGAGCCTTGTCGAGGTCTTGCCCCGGTGCGAGCTGCGTGCCAAAGATCGCAAAACCCGGGTCGGCCATTGCTTGGGCAAACGCAAAGGTGCTGGCTGCCAGCTGCTTCTCAGTCAGGCGCTTGTGCAAGCGACCTGACGGCGTGTCCCCCATTACGTTGGCCAGCACCTCGACGGCCGCGTAGTCGGGATCGGCGCCTGCCGGCACGTGATAGCCGACGAACAACTCGGGCGTTCCCCCCACTCGGCGAAGCGTCAGGCTGCGCTCGCCATCTTGCGTTGGGTCCAGTGTGTAGAACGTCAGCAACTTGCGGGTGGGCTTCTTGATCTTGCCAAAAGTCTGAGCAACGGTCGCCAGCAACTTGGCAGGCACGAACTTGCCCGACACGATCAGGCTCGCGTTGTCGGGCTGGTAGTACGAGTGATAGAACGCTTGCAGCCGCGGAATATCAACGTTCTCCACGTCTGCACGCGCACCGATGGGGCTCTTGCCATAGTTGTGCCAGTCGAACATCACTGCCAGCGTCTTCTTGTACAACGTACCCTCGGGGCTGTTCTCGCCGCGCTCCATCTCGTTGCGCACCACCGTCATCTCGGTGTCGAGATCCTTTCGCGCGACATAGCTGTTCACCAGCGCATCGGCCAGCCAGCCCACGTACCAGTTGAGGTTCTCTTCGTTGGCTGAAAAGCTCGCCGTGTAGTTGGTTCGGTCGAAGGCTGTCGTGCCGTTTGCTGCGAGGCCACGCTTTTCGAACTCGGCCCAGACTTTGGGGTGCTTTGGCGTGCCCTTGAACATCATGTGTTCGAGCAGATGGGCCATGCCTGTCTCGCCATAGTTCTCATAACGGGAGCCGACTCGAACCGTGAGATTCACAGTCGTCGTGGGCTTAGAGTCGTCTGGCACGAGCAGCACCTGCAAGCCATTAGACAAGCGGTATTCATCGATGCCTTCGACCGAAGTGACCTTGGTCACATCGGTCGACAACGTCTGTGCCCACACAGGAGCAAGGGCCGGTACGCACAAGAACAACAACACACAAACTAGACGATGGAGCATGGTGTGAGTGGGATACAGGATGAGCGGGCGAGTTTAGAGCGCGCTTGTATTGAAATCGTTCACACCCCTTCAGCCAAGAAAAAAGGGGAGCGAAAGTCCCCTGAAATTGCCCAATTTTTCGGCATCGAGTTTCTGCCGCGCAGGCTCCTAGATCAGGCGCCTTTTGACGTGCTGCTCGGACACGTTCGAAATGCTCTCAGCCTCTCAGCGTACAACGCTTATTTCTTGAGGTTCTTGGCAAAGGCCGCCATGCCCGACACGACCTCGGCCTTGGCGGCTTCCGGGCCTTCCCAGCCCTTGACCTTGACCCACTTGCCGGCTTCGAGGTCCTTGTAGTGCTCGAAGAAATGCTGAATAGCCTTCAGGCGCATCTGGTTGATGTCTTCAGGCTTCTGCCAGTGGGTATAGATGGGTAGCACCTTGTCGATGGGCACCGCAAGCAGCTTCGCGTCTCCACCAGCCTCGTCTTCCATCTGCAGGATGCCGATGGGACGACAGGTCACCACCACGCCCGGCGTCAATGGGAAAGGCGTCACCACCAGCACGTCAACCGGGTCTCCGTCATCGGACAGTGTTTGCGGAATGTAGCCATAGTTGCACGGATAGTGCATGGCCGTCGTCATGAAGCGGTCCACGAACAAGGCGCCGGTTTCTTTGTCGACTTCGTACTTGATTGGGTCGGCGTTCATCGGGATCTCGATGATGACGTTGAACTGGTCGGGCGCCTTGGCGCCAGGGGTGACGTTGTGAAGGCTCATGATGTCGATCTCGCTGGTTTTCGGGGAAACCCGAATTTTAGCGATTGGTCCTGCAAGGCACTGACCGCCTTTTTTACGAGAGCCCCACTGGAAAACCACCATACCTGCGTCGTTGCCATGTCATGGGCCTTCCCTTAGAGTGCACTCGCTGATCCGAGCGCCTCGCTTCGCTCTCGCGCTGGCGCGCTTCCTCCAATCCATCCCGGACAGAAGAAGGAGATTCCGTTGATTTCAACTTCGGTAGCGCTCTACATTGCGCTGGCTTGTGGTCTGGCCGCGGTCGTCTACGGCTTCATTCAACGAAGCTGGATCCTGAGCCAGAACGCAGGCAATGCGCGCATGCAGGAAATTGCGAGTGCGATTCAACAAGGAGCGGCGGCGTACCTTGCACGACAGTACCGGACCATTGGCATGGTGGGCGTGGTGCTGGCCATTCTGATCGGCGTGTTCCTCGACACGACCACCGCGGTGGGCTTTGCAGTCGGCGCGGTGCTCTCGGGCTCCTGCGGCTTCATCGGCATGAACGTGTCGGTGCGCGCGAATGTGCGCACCGCGCAAGCCGCCACCCAAGGCATTGGCCCGGCGCTCGACGTGGCGTTCAAGGGGGGCGCAATCACCGGCATGCTGGTGGTGGGACTGGGCCTGCTGGGCGTGACCATCTTCTATCTGTTCCTCACTGGCAACGGCAACCTGACGCCAGACAAGAACATCGCGACGATTCTCAAGCCGCTTCTAGGCCTCGCGTTCGGTTCGTCGCTCATCTCGATCTTCGCGCGATTGGGCGGCGGCATCTTCACCAAAGGTGCGGACGTCGGCGCTGACTTGGTGGGCAAGGTCGAAGCGGGCATTCCAGAAGACGATCCGCGCAACCCGGCGGTGATCGCCGACAACGTGGGCGATAACGTCGGCGACTGCGCCGGCATGGCCGCCGACTTGTTCGAAACCTACGCCGTGACGCTGATCGCGACGATGGCGCTCGGCGCACTCACAGCCATCTCGCTCACGCTCGACACGCAACTGCGCATCCTCGCGTATCCGCTGCTGCTGGGGGGGTTCTCGATCATTGCGTCCATCGTCGGATGCAGCGCTGTCAAGGCATCGCCCGGCATGAAGAATGTCATGCCTGCGCTGTACCGCGGCCTCGCGGTGTCGGGCATCATCTCGATGATCGGCTTCTACTTCATCACGAAGTTCTTCTTGCCCGACGACGCACTCGGTGCCGGCACCCAGTTGCGGCTTTTCGGTGCTTGCGTGGTAGGCCTCGTGCTGACAGCCGCGATGGTGTGGATCACCGAGTACTTCACAGGCACCGACTACAAGCCGGTACAGCATGTAGCACAAGCATCGACCACGGGGCATGGAACGAACATCATCGCCGGCCTGGGCGTATCGATGCGTTCTACCGCATGGCCGGTGATCTTCGTGTGCATCGCGATCCTCGTGTCGTACACGCTTGCAGGCCTCTACGGCATCGCGATCGCGGCGACATCGATGCTCAGCATGGCCGGCATCGTAGTGGCCCTCGACGCCTACGGCCCGATCACCGACAACGCCGGCGGCATCGCCGAAATGGCAGGCTTGCCCGACAGCGTGCGCGACATCACCGATCCGCTGGACGCTGTGGGCAACACCACCAAGGCGGTGACAAAGGGCTATGCGATCGGCTCCGCCGGCCTTGCAGCATTGGTGCTTTTCGCCGACTACACGCACGCGCTCGGTGCCCGCGGCATGCACATCACTTTCGATCTGTCAGAGCCGATGGTGATCGTGGGCCTCTTCATCGGCGGCCTCATCCCCTATTTGTTCGGCGCGATGGCGATGGAAGCTGTGGGCCGTGCCGCGGGCTCTGTCGTTGAAGAGGTACGTCGCCAGTTCCGCGACATCAAGGGCATCATGGATGGCAGTGGCAAGCCCGAATATGGCAAGGCGGTGGACATGCTGACCTCGGCGGCCATCAAGGAGATGGTGATCCCGAGTTTGCTGCCGGTGGCCGTGCCCATCGTCGTCGGCCTGTTGCTCGGGCCAGCGGCGCTGGGCGGCTTGCTGATGGGCACCATCGTGACTGGCCTCTTCGTTGCAATCTCCATGTGCACCGGTGGCGGCGCATGGGACAACGCGAAGAAGTACATCGAAGACGGCCACCACGGTGGCAAGGGTTCCGAAGCGCACAAGGCGGCTGTGACGGGCGACACCGTGGGCGATCCGTACAAGGACACAGCAGGCCCGGCGGTGAATCCACTCATCAAGATCATCAACATCGTGGCGCTGTTGATCGTGCCGCTGATCCCGGTCACCGCTGCGACGGGCCACGGCGCGCCGGTGGCCATCTCTGCGCCGGCTGCGTCCACGGCCGCCACCTCATCCACTCCCGCCGCCGCGGAGGCCGCTTCTGCGGCTGCCTCCGCTTCCCAGTAAGTCAGCCTCTCTCTCGATCATGTTTCACGAGCCCGCTTCGGCGGGCTCTTTCTTTGCTGCGTCCGGTGCATGCCCCCAGCATCAAGCGCCCGCCATGAGCGAACCGGAAAAACCTGCAAGCCCCAAGCGGGACTTGCAAGCACTCGCCTCGCTGAAAGACGCGGCGTCGACATGCCGTGAATGCCCCATCGGCTTCATCGGCACGCAGACCGTGTGGGGCGACGGCCCGGTGCGCGCGGCACTGATGTTGGTGGGCGAGCAGCCCGGCGACCAGGAAGATCGCCAGGGCCGGCCCTTCGTCGGACCTGCAGGCCAGCTTCTGCAGCGCGCGATGGACGAGCTGGGTTGGCCGCGCGACCTCGTCTACGTCACCAACGCGGTGAAGCACTTCAAGTTCGAACTGCGCGGCAAGCGACGCATGCACAAGACGCCAGCGCAGCGCGAGGCCGATGCCTGCCTGCACTGGCTGGAAAGCGAGATCGCGCATGTGAAACCGCAGGCCATCGTCGCGCTGGGTTCGACCGCCGCGCGGCAAGTGATGGGCCGCCTGGTGAAGGTGCTCACTGAACGCGGCACGTGGCTCACCCGCCACGACAGCATCAAGGTGCTGGTCACGCTTCATCCCTCGGCGTTGCTGCGCTCTCTGAACGATCGCGATGCGGTCTATGCCGCCTGGCTGGACGACTTGCGAAAAGCCAGCCCCATCATGCAAGCCGCTCGGAAAGCAACTGCGTAAGCGTGTGGATCAACAGCCCCACTGAACCACCCACCAGCGTGCCGTTGATCCGAATGAACTGCAAGTCGCGCCCGATGTTGCGCTCCAGCTCCACCGTCATCTCTTGCGTGTTCCAATCGGCCACCCGGGCAACGATGTACTGGCGGATATCCTCGCGGTAGCGCTCGATGAGGCGCGGCGCCTGCGCCAGGAGCTGCTCGTTGATCCATGCCTGCATGTCCACGTCGCCCAGCAGCCGCAGCCCCACCATGCGGACCGCCTCGGCCGTGCCAGCACGCAGGCTGGAATCTTCTCGTTCCAAGTCGGACCTCACCCAGGTGATCACCTCGCTCCACACGCCTTGCAGGTAGTGCCCCAGCGCGGGGCTTTGCAGCAGATCGTGCTTGATTGCATCGACCCGTGCGCGCAGCTCGGGGTCTGTCCTCAGCCGTGCGGCAAAGGACGCAGTGAACTCGTCGAACTGCAGCCTCAGCGGATGCTGCGGCTTGTCCGCCATCTCGCCCACCAGGCTGATGAGTCCGGCCACCAGCTTGTTGGTGGCGTATCGACCGGCCACGTTGTCCAGCCCGACGAAGCGCAGGTACTTCACCTCGTTGGCGATGGCATCCGACACTCGCGCCTTCACCTCGTCGTGGTCCAGCAAGTTCGCGAGCTTGCGCAGCACCGCATCGAGCAGCGCCTGGTGCCTGCCATCGGTGGTCAGCACCTCGATCAACTGCGCCGACAGCGTCGCCACATCCAGCCGCCCGACCTGCTCCAGCACGTTGGCCTTGAAGAATTCGCGCACCCGCACGTCGTCCAGCGCCGACAAGGCATACCGCACCAGCGCGCCCAGGGGCCGCGCCACCTGCTTCGCATGCGTCTCGTCAGCGAGCCAGTGCGCGAGCTTGAATGCCGCATTGAAGCCGCGCAGCTTGCTCAGCACCTGCGGCGTGCTCAGGAAGTTCGTACAGATGAAGGTGGCCAGGTTTTCGCCGATGCGGTCCTTGTTGCTCGGGATGATCGCCGTGTGCGGAATCGGCACCCCGAGCGGATGACGAAAGAGCGCAACGACCGCGAACCAGTCGGCGATTGCGCCGACCATGGCCGCTTCACTGAAGGCCGCCACGTAGCCCCATGCAGGGTGACGGGATTGCAGCATCGACGCGACGGCGTACAGCACGGCAGCTATGCCGAGCAAGCCGAGGGCGATCGCCTTCATGCGAGCAAGATCATTGGTTCTCAAGCCAGTCCTTGATCTGCGGTATGTGCGCAGTATCTGGCAAGAGAGACCCGTATTGCAGCCTGGATGAAATCCGGGGTCGGGATGAAATCAGGCTGCTTATCCGTTCCTCGCGATCCACTCGATGAAAGCGTCAAGCGACGGTGTGGCCTGGGCTGCCTTGGGGTGATTCACGATCGCGGCCACCGCATACACCTTTCCACTCTTCGCGCGCACGTAACCAGCGAGGGCGCGCGTGTCCGACAAGGTGCCAGTCTTCAAAAATGCCTGCCCTGTCGCAGGCCCCTTGAGCATGCGGCGCGCAAGCGTCCCATCCACACCAGCGATCGCAAGCGATTCGAGAAAGATCTGCTTGGTGCCCCCCTGCCATGCGTTCGCGAGCAACTGCACCAAAGCCCGCGGCTTACCGCGTTCCGCGTGCGATTGACCTGAGCCAAGATCGATCCTGATGTCGCCCTCTACAAGTCCTTGAGTGAGAAGCCACGCATGCACGCGGTCCTGCGCATCGCGCAGCCTTGCCGCTTCGCCCGAGAGCCGGATTCGCCTCACCTGCGTCGCGCTGTCGGCGAGCGAGAGCAACAGGCTGCGGGCCGCGAGGTTGTTGCTGTTTTTGTTCATCTCGCGCAGCACTTCGGCCAGCGGAATCGAGGTCTGGCTTGCCCACGGCGGTTGCGATCTCGCCCCGGCACCACGGGACCAGCGGTCAGTCTCGATGACGCGGCCACCCAATCGTCCACCGGCGCTTTTCCACAAGTCGGCAACGATCAGCGGCACGGCAGGAACTGCGCGCACGGGCACTGCCATGACAGGCAATCGAAGCATCTCCTGTGTCGCAGGGACAAGTCTCACGGATGCCGGGGCGCGTACCGACGCGACAACGCGCTTGCCGCAGCTCGAATCCCATTGACCACGAACCACGAGTTGCGGCGCACCCGCCCCTGATTCGTCCGACGATTCCCAAACAGTCCAGGCCACGCAGCCTTCACCCATGGTGACGTCGTTGACCACAGTGACGCCGGCAGGCCGCGGGCTCAAGGTCAAAATCGCCCGCGTCCCAGTTGAAGGAGCGACAGCCACAACCAGGGAGCCCGGAGCGGCTCGGTTGGCATAGCCCGTCACCGGGGGCAGAGCAGGCGCAACGGATACGGCTTGCGACGGCGGGACTGCGTTGGTCTCGAGCGATTGGCCCCAGTTGTTGGACTCGCGAAGAAGTGCCAGGCGTTCGAGCACGATGAAACCCGTCACCTCCGTCAGGCCCTCGCGGCGCATCTGCTTGAACCATCGACTCAACTCCCCGGGCGTGATGCCCGCGCTGCCGCCCACGATGACCAAGTCGCCCGCAAGACGGCCGCCCTCCAACGGCCCGGTGGCAAACGCTCGGGTTCGCCACCGGTAATCGGGGCCGAGAAGATTGAGCGCCGCAAGAGAGGTGACCAGCTTGGTGGTCGATGCCATCACGAAAGGCTGTTCGGCATTGAGCGCGGCCAATGTGGAGGACGCATCGCTGTCCACGAGCTTGGCATACAAGCCAAAGTTCTTGAGCGCCAGGCCCGACAATGAAAAGCTCTTCGCGATCTCAGGCGGAATCCCCGGCGATGGTGATTCACCAGCGCATGCCGCCCCCGACGACAACACGGCGCCAAGAAGAAGACATAACAACAATGACCATTGACGAAGCGACATCGTCGATTCAAAGGCAAGGCGTGTACCCTACCTGACGCAAATACGGTCGGACATGTCGGGCCCTTGCTTTTTGTGCTCGATCACTTCTGAGCGGCCCAGCGCGGCGCGCTGCTGGGTTCAATACTGCCCACGACGCATCCTCTCTTCGAGGTGCTGCGCGAACTCAAGGCATTGCGGGTGTCGCTTGTAGCGGGGCTCGTCGCACTTGCGGTTGATGCAGATGGCCGCACTGATGAAATTGCGGTCGGCGCAGGCCTCGCGAGGGCCCAATTGCGTCAACGTTGCCGACCTGGTTCGCTGCGGCTGCTTCTTGACGGCGACGCGTTTGTCATACGGCTTGGCGCTGGGAACCTTGGCGGCGGCAGCCATGGGCGCAACGACCTTTTCCAACGTGGTGGCTGGATTTCCCCGCCTTGCGCCGAGTTCCGAGGTAGACGCTGGGATCACCGCTGCGGTCAGCGCCACAGGTGCTTCATGTTGCTCCACTGAACCTGCCGTCACGTCGAGTGGCGGCACAGGACGCGAATCCTCAGCGCGTTCTTCGATGATCACTTCGGATGGCTGCTTCACGTGGCGGCCAAGCTCATGCCATGTGGCTGCGCTGGAATCAGACAACTGGCTCAGCAGGCCGAACGCGGCCCCCGACACGAACAAGACCGCGAGTCCCGCCGCGATCAGCGTGGCACGCGGACCAATCCCCACACCTCGCCTCAGGCGGGCAAATCTTTCCTGCACAGCCGACGACAGCGGCAAGCAAGGCTTTTCTGAGGCGTTGGGCTGTGCCTCGGCCACTGGAGGAGTGGGTTCCATCTGGTTCGTCGTCTCCAAGGTGACCGATTGGGGGTTACCGAAGCTCGCCGGATCGCCACGCCTCGCGAACGCTACTGTGGTTTGCTCAGTCGGTCCCGCAGGCCGCGCAGACAGCCCAGCGATGGCGCGGTCGGTCAACACGCCGACAGCTACCGCTTCGTCGCCGCGCGGGGCTATCGCCGGCACGACGATTCGACCATCCAGCGCATTTCGAAACTGCTGCACGCTCTGCGGCCGATCCTGCGGCCGAACAGCCAGCGCCCATTGCACGGCAGCCAGGAAGCTTGCGGAGACGCCTGCAGGCGGGTCCTGCAGCAACAGCGGCATGTCGTCGTGTATCGAGCGCACGGTCGATGGCGGAGGCGGCATGGCGTTGAGCATGTACACCACCACGGCGGCGAGTGCATAGAGATCGGTCCATGCCCCCTGCCTTAATTGCGAGGCTTCCGCGTATTGCTCAATGGGCGCGTAACTCGGCTTCAACACGGCGGTGATGACCTGCGTCTGATCGCCGATGACGCGCCGCGCTGCCCCGAAGTCGAGCAGCACAGGCTCGCGCGCATTCGGCAGCAGGATGTTGTCCGGTGCAATGTCGCGGTGAAAGATGCCCTCGGCATGCAACATCGACAACGCATCGAGCAAGGGATCAAGCACCCCACGCAGCCAGGCTTCGGTGGGCGACTCTTTCATCGAATATCGAACATCGCGCAGCGTCAGTCCGTGCACGAAGGGCATCACCATGTAGGCCGTTCCGTTGGCTTCCCAGAAACGGTGGACTTTGACGATGCCGGGATGATTGAAGCGCGCGAGGATCTTCGCTTCATTGACGAAGGATTGCAGACCGGCTTTGTACTTGGCTTCGAACGACTGCGAGCGCAGCGTCACCTGCTGCTGTCCCGGCATGCGACAAGCGAGTTGGGTGGGCAGGAATTCCTTGATGGCCACTTCGCGATCGAGGCTACTGTCGAGCGCTAGATACACCGTGCCGAAACCGCCGCTGCCGATGACTCGAATAATGTCGAAGTCATCAAGTCGCGTTCCGGGCTCGAGGGATTCTCGATTCAGCACCTCCGGGTGCACCCCAGGGGAGTGGTCGGCTGACGGATCTGTCGAACTCATAGCGCAAAGGTCATTTCAACGACGCGTAAAACCTGCTGCACACCCAATGACCGATTCGGAAAGGAACGACCATCGGTTTCAGTTCGCGGTCGGCTTGGGCCCAAGGCAATCACCGCCGAAGCAGGGCAAAAAGCCTTGGGTCGACGCACGACGCCACGCTCCATTGCAAAGCGTGTTCCACCCTCATCGATAGCTCAAGGGCGCCTGCCGGGAGCGCCGCGGCAGCTCAATCGCAGTCGGGCACGTTGTCTAGCTCCGCGAGCCACAGCGTGGCCGCTGCATCGCTGGGTGCGCGCCAGTCGCCGCGAGGCGACAACGATCCACCCGATCCGACCTTGGGCGAGTTCGGCACACAGGTTCGCTTGAACTGGCTGATCGTGAAGAAGCGGTGCAGGAATATGCGCAAGTTCTTCTTGATCTCCGCAATGCCATAAGCATTGCGCAATACGCCAGGGCCTTCGGGCCACCGACCGGCTTGCGCATCGTGCCAGGCATGGTGCGCGAGAAAGGCCACCTTCGAAGGCGCAAAGCCGTAGCGCAACACATGAAAGAGATTGAAGTCTTGAAGCTCGTAGGGGCCTATCGTCGCTTCGGTGCTTTGCGATGGCTCCTTGTCCGTGGATCCCGGAACCAGTTCGGGACTGATCTCGGTGTCGAGAACGTCTTGCAGCACACCGCTGCCTTCTTCGCCCACCTGCTTTGTATCGGCCACCCACCGGGCCAAATGCTTGATCAGGGTCTTGGGGACGCTCGCATTCACGTTGTAGTGCGACATGTGGTCGCCGACGCCGTAAGTGCACCAGCCGAGCGCGAGCTCGCTCAGATCACCGGTGCCGACGACGATGGCATGGTGAAAGTTGGCCAGCCTGAAGAGATGACTCGTGCGCTCCCCTGCCTGCACGTTCTCGAAGGTCACGTCATAGACCGGCTTGCCATCCGCAAAGGGGTGACCGAGGTCCTTCAGCATTTGTTCACAGCTGGGACGGATGTCGATTTGCTGCGCGCTGCAACCCACCGCCTCCATCAACCTGATGGCTTGCGCCAGCGTGCGGCCGCTGGTGGCAAAGCCAGGCATGGTGTAGCCGAGGATGTTCGTGCGCGGCAAACCGAGCAGGTCCATCGCCTTGGCGCACACCAGCAGCGCATGTGTCGAGTCAAGCCCACCCGACACGCCGATCACGAGCTTCTTGATGCCTGCCGCGGAAAGACGCTGCACCAGCGCCTGCACCTGGATGTTGTAGACCTCATTGCACCGCTCGTCCTTGCGTTTGGGATCGGCCGGCACATAGGGGAAGCGCTGCACTTCGCGCTTGAGCGGCAGTCGCTCTTCGAATTGCAATCCGAGTTCGAAGCCCACATGGCGAAAGCGCGCGATGTGGTGGGCATGTTGGCTCACCGAATGGCCAAAGCTTGTTTGCCGCATGCGCTCGTGTGCGAGCCGCTCGAGGTCGACGTCGCCTGTGATCATGTGCGACTGATAACTGAAGCGCTCCGACTCAGCGAGGAGGTCGCCGTTCTCATAGATCAGCGCCTGCCCATCCCAGGCCAGCTCGGTCGTCGACTCGCCGATGCCTGCGGATGAGTAAAGATAGGCCGACAGGCACCGTGCCGATTGGATGTTCACCAATCGGTGGCGATAGTCCGCCTTGCCCACCGTGATGTTCGATGCGGAGAGGTTCACGAGCACGGTGGCACCCGCCAGCGCCGCATAGGACGAGGGCGGGATCGGCACCCACACGTCCTCGCAGATCTCGACGTGGAACTTGAGCAGTGGAAGGTCCTGGGCCTCAAAGACGATCTCACTGCCGAAGGGCAC
>Ga0207678_10000472_pt1 | contig 36426 bp, 37 predicted proteins | sample KBSC63metaG_FD_184319 | JGI IMG/M metagenome (GOLD analysis project Ga0207678, IMG submission 184319) | Corn rhizosphere microbial communities from Kellogg Biological Station, Michigan, USA - KBS C6-3 metaG (SPAdes) (version 2) | ecosystem: Host-associated > Plants > Roots > Rhizosphere > Soil ... | reverse complement strand
CCGGAAACAGGGCCGACGCAATACCGGAAAGCGTTTCCTTTGGAGTGGCGGCGCTGGCCGAGCAATGGGGAGCCCAAGGCGCGGGTCGCGCGCGACTGCGCGACGAGCTTCCTTCAATGCGATCCGTGGCTGCCCGGGCACTCGAAACCGCGGATGTGGTCGTCGTGACCGGCGGTGCTTCGGTCGGCGAAAAGGATTTCGCCAAGGCGATGTTCGAGCCGCTTGGCCTCGAGCTCATCTTCTCCAAGGTGTCGATCAAACCCGGAAAGCCCGTGTGGCTCGGGCGTGTGGAAAACAAGCTTGTCATGGGACTGCCGGGTAACCCGACGTCTGCGCTGGTCACGGCCCGCCTGTTCCTTGCGCCGCTCCTCGCCGGCTTGACCGGCCAAGCGATCGAGCGGGCTCTCGCCTGGCGAAGCATGCCTCTCGCTTCCCCGTTGAGCGACTGCGGCGCGCGCGAGACGTTCCATCGCGCGCGCCTCATCAACGGTGCCGCCGAGGTCCTCTCGTTCCAGGATTCGAGCGCGCAGAAGGCACTTGCTGAGGCCGATCTCCTCGTCCGCCAACGCGCAAACGCGCCCGCCTCGTACACGGGTGAGTCGGTCGAAGCCCTAGACTTCTAATTCGCAGCGCGGCGCTCGGCCCTGGCCAGCTCGTCTGCCGTGTTGATGTTGAAGAACGGGTCAAACGGCTCGGACGGCCATTCCACTTCGCGAAAGCCGATCAGCGTGGCAAAACCCTTCAGCGAGCGCCGCTCGCCGGCGAGATAGGTCGCGACCTGATCCAACATCGATGTCCGCCAAAGGCCGCATATGGGATGGAGCTGCTCACCGCTGCTTGCGAGTGCACAATTGCCCTCCGCGATCTCGGAACGCAGCCGGTCGAGCAGGTCGAGCGGCAGGAAGGGCGTGTCGGCGGGAATCGTGAGAACGAACGCGCGGCCGGACTTCGCCGCCAAGCGAAGCGCCGCAACCAATCCAGCCAGGGGGCCGCCGATATTCGGCTCGTCGGCGATCACCGGGGCATTCACCCACTCCATCTGGCCAGGGTCGCGAACCGCGACCGCGACCATGTTCGACCAGCCGTGGGCGGTCCGAAGCGCGTGGTCGATCAGCCGCTCGCCGGCCAGTCGTCGGAGCGGCTTGCCACCGCCGATGCGAGTGCCCTCGCCGCCGGCGAGGATCACGACCGCAACGTCCTCGCTCATGTGAACAGCAACTTGGCGCCCGCGATGCTGAGGACAAGGCCGAGCGTCCGTAGCAGCCACGGCCGCGGCAGCCGCTCGACGCCGAGCCACGTCCCGAGCAGTGCTCCGGTTCCGACTGCGGCCAGGAAGATTGGCAGCTCGTTCGGGAGGTGCCCGACCGACGCGGCGTTCCCTGCAAGACCTCCAGCGGAGTTGAGGAAGATGAAGGCCGAGACCACGCCGGACGTGCGCCGCGGATCTTCCCAGGCCATGAGGATGATCAGCGGACTCAGGAATATCCCACCTCCGGTGCCCGTCAGACCTGCCAGCAGCCCCAACACCGCGCCCGCCGGAAGCGTGATCCACAGCGGCGGCGCCTCGACGCGCCTCTCGGCCAGCGCCTTCGGATGCCAGAGGAGCCGCGCGGCAGCGAGCCAGAGCAGGATCCCGACCAAAGGTTTGTAGTAGATGGCGGGCAAGTGGATGCCGCCGCCGATGAATGCGGCCGGCGTGGCGGTCAGCGCGAAGGCGAGCACCAGCCTGCCGTTGGTCAATCCTCGCCGCCAGTAGCGCCATGCACCGAAGCCTGCCACGAGCAGGTTGAGCGCGAGCGCAGTCGGCTTCATCGTCTCGGGCGCGACCGAGAAGAGCGCCATCGCCGCGATATAGGCCGAGGCGCCACCGTGACCGACGCTGGAATAGAGCGCTGCGCCGAGCGCGAAGAGGATCGCCAGCGCGGCGACGGTAGTCGGGTCCATAGTCGAGCCCTAATGTTGTTTCTTGTGAACGCTCAAGCGTAACTTTCCGCGAGCTGCTCCAAGCCGTCGCGATCGAGGATCTGGATGACGTCCAGGGTCTCAAGGCGGATGATGCGGTCGCGCTTCAGGGCCGAGATGATTCGGCTCACTGTCTCCTTGGTGAGCCCGAGATAGTCGGCAATGTCCGACCGGCTCATCGGCAGGCGGACCATTCCGGCGCCCACTCCGTTCGACAGCTCGGATCGCTCCGCCAGCACGATCAGGAAGCTGGCCAGGCGTTCGCTCGCGGTCTTGCGCCCGAGCAGAACGAACTGCTGCTGGGCGGCTGCAAGCTCGTGCGCGGCCATCCGGTAGAGCTCGCGCTCCATCGTCGGTTGCTCCTCGAGGAAATCATCGAAGCGCGCCCGCGGGAACCAGCACAATTGCGAATCCTCGAGCGCCTCCGCGCTGAATGCATGCTCGTCATCGACACTGATGCCGAGGAAGTCGCCGGGGTGGAGAAAGCCGGTGACCTGGCGGCGGCCGTCGGCCAGCAATTTGTAGAGCTTGAGCGTCCCCTTGGTCAGGGTGAAGACGCGGGTCGCCGGGTCGCCCTCGTGGAACAGGGCCTGGCCCGGCGCGACCCTCAGGGTCCAGCCGAGATTCCTGAACTTCTCGAGACTGTCGCAATCGAGGATTCCGCAAACGGCCTTGTCGCGCACCTCGCATCCCTGGCAGGGATGGCCTTTGGGCAGGGCTTCGAGGTGCCGGACTGACGCGAGCATGTGATGGGTCCCCAACAATCGTGACATGGATCATTGGATAAGATGATCTGCCTCATCGCTCGATACGGATTGTCCCTTAGTGTGGCGGGAGGGGACTCCCGGACGATGGCACAGTTCGCGATCGAACATCTGAGTGAGAATGAGCTGCTGGAGGCCTGGCCGGTCATCCAGCAATCCCATTCGCACGCCACCGCCGGCTGGTGGATCTCGGAAGGCAAGGCGCTCATCGAGCGCGGCGGCGGGATCCTCGCGGCGAGAGCGCCCGACGGCAAGATCTACGGGGTTGCGACCTATGAGGTCGCGCGCAAGGCGCTGCTCGGCCGGGTGCTCGCGGTCGATACTTTGATTGCCTTCGAGCTCAGCCGCCGGGCTCCGGTCCGCCACGCGCTGTGCGACGCCATAGAGGTGCTCGCCAGCGCCTTCGATTGCCGCAGCATCGTTCTTCCCCTGCCTTCGAAGGGGCACGTCCAGCACCGCGCGAAGACGCTCTACGGCCTTCTCGATTTCGAAGCGCCCGACAGCGTCTGAGCTATCCGGCGCCTGTTCGCTCCGCTAAGCGTCCCGGGAGGGGAGCCGGGAATGGACGATCCTGCCGTCATCGAAGCGCCGGTCGAGGCAGAGCCGGCTCCGCCGCCGCCGGCGCCGCAGATCGCCTACCGCCATAGACTGCCCACCCGTCTCTGGCATTGGTCAAACGCGCTGACGGTCTTCGTCATGCTGATGAGCGGCCTGATGATCTTCAACGCCCACCCGCATCTGTATTGGGGCCAGTTCGGCGCCAATTTCGACCATCCATGGCTGTCTTTCCGCGGACGGCCCTTCCCGGGCTGGGCGACTATCCCCTCTATGTACAACCTCGCGGCGGCGCGGCGGTGGCATCTCGCATTCGCCTGGCTGCTGGTTGTGCCCCTCTTGCTGTTCCTCGTCACCAGCCTCATCAACCGCCATGCCCGGCGGGACCTCGCTCCCACCCGCGACGAGGTGAAGCCCGGCCACATCTGGCACGACATCCGCGAGCATGCGCGGCTGCGATTTCCGACAGGCGAAGCGGCGCTCCGCTACAACATCCTTCAGAAGTTCAGCTACATATCGGTGATCTTCGTGCTTCTGCCGCTGATGATTCTGACAGGGCTGACGATGTCGCCGGCGATGGATGCCGCCTGGCCGTGGCTGCTCGACGTCTTCGGCGGGCGCCAATCGGCCCGGTCGATCCACTTCATCTGCGCGACGCTACTGCTCGCCTTCGTCATCGTCCACCTGGTAATGGTTGCGCTCGCAGGGCCCATCAACGAAATCGGTTCGATGATCACCGGCCGCTTCCGAGTGCCGCCCGAGAGGAGCGAGCCATGATCGGCCGCCGCCGCTTCATCGCCACGGGCGCGTCCGGCCTGCTGCTCAGCAGCTGCGACCGCTTGAACAACAACGCCCAATTCCGCGGAGTCCTGCGCTCGGCCGAGAAACTGACGATGGGCGCCCAGCGCATAGTTTCGCCGCGCGACGCGCTCGCGCGTGAGTACAGCGAAGCGGACATGTCCCCGATTTTCCGCTCGAATGGCACGTCGATGCCTGGCACGAGCGAATATGCGGCGCATCTCGCGGAAAGTTTCGCCAACTGGCGGCTGACCGTGGATGGCCTGGTCGCGCGGCCGCTCTCGATACCGCTTCAGACGCTTCGATCCATCCCGCACCGCGTCCAGATTACGCGCCACGACTGTGTGGAGGGCTGGAGCGCGATCGGCAAATGGCACGGACTCGAACTCTCGCGGATTCTCGATGCAGCGGGCCTCAGCACGCGCGCCAAATATATCGTCTTTCATTGCGCCGACCGCTTCGGCGATAAGCCATATTACGAAAGCGTCGACCTGGTTGACGCGTTCCATCCGCAGACCATCATCGCCTGGGGCATGAACGACCACCTCCTCACCGTTCCTCACGGTGCACCGCTGCGGCTCAGGGTCGAGCGGCAACTCGGCTACAAACAGGCGAAATATGTGCAGCGCATCGAGGCGGTCGAGAGCCTTGCCGGCCTATATGGAGGCAAGGGCGGCTACTGGGAGGATAGTGTCGATTACGAGTGGTATGCGGGAATCTGATCAGGCGTGCTGTTCGCACTTGTGGTCGAGCCGCGCGTGCATGATCGTCGAGACGAAAGCATAGCCGGGGTCGTCCGTCCGCTGGATGTTGCCGACGATCGTCGTCCAGCTTTCGCCGTCCTCATGCGCCATGAAGCGGCTGACCGTGTCGGCCACGAAGCCCGGCACGTCCGTCCCCGCGCGCTGCGCTTCGGCCTCCAGCCGGACGGCAAGCTCCGGCTCCCGCACCGTGACATCAACCGGGAAGTCGCTCTGCGCCGTCATCGCGAGCTTGATCACCTTGCCGAGCAGCATCACTGCACCAGCGGGCTGTCGGCGGCAGCAAGCTCGACGCCGGTGATCTTCGCGCCGGCCGCGAGCAGCTGCAGATATTGCGCAATCGCCCGGCGTTTCGAGCTCTTCTTGAGATGCTCGGCAATCCAGCCCTTCGCCTGCTCCAGCGGAAGTTCCGTGGCGGGGGCGCGGTCGTCGAGCCTGAGGATGTGAAAACCGTGGCGTGAGCGGACGAGCTCGATTCCCCCGACATCCATCGTCGCGAGCGCCCGCTCGACCTCGGCATTGGTGTCGCCTTTCCTGACCAGTCCGAGGGATCCGCCCTCCTCCTTTGACGCGCAGGCGGAATGCGCCCGGGCCAGGTCCGCGAACCTGCCCGGCTCGGCCTTGGCTTCCGCGAAGACCGTCTCCGCTTTCGCCTTTGCCTCGGTGCTCGCCGCTTCGTTGCTGGCGCGCGCCGGGAAGAAGATGTGAGCCGCGCGATACAGCGCGGGCGAGGTGAACTGGAGGCCGTTGCGCCGGTAATAGCGGGCAATCTCCTCATCGGTCGGCTGCGGGACCCTGATCTCGGATTCGATCAGGTTTGCGATCCGCTGGTCCTCGTCCGCGCCGCCGATCTCGCGATCACGGACGCGCTGAAGCAGGAGCTCGCGCACGACCAGGGCGGTCGCCGCCTGCCGCTCGGCCTCGTCGCGCGACGGCGCCGGATGGTGCTGCATCTCGCGGGCAACGGCGTCGTTGCCAATCTTCACTCCGTTGACGCTGATCATGGTTAAGCTGCCTTCTTGCGGCGGGCCGAAGCGACGGGCTCTGGCCGGAACAGAGGACGGGCAATGTAGGGCGGCAGATCCTCGTCCTCGATCCTGGCGATGGCGCGAACCTTGGTCCGGACCACCTGATAGTTGCGGAAGAGATAGCCAACCGGCGCGCTCCACACGTGCACCAGGCGAGTGAACGGGAAGATCAGGAAAATCGTGAACCCGAGGAACATATGCAGCTTGAAGATCAGCGGCACGCCAGCGATCAGCTCGGGCTGCGGCCGCAATGTCACGATCCCCTGCACATAAGTCATGAACTTGACCATCATTCCGCCATCCAGGTGACCGAGCGACAGCGGGATCGTCAGCATCCCGAGCGACAGCTGCGCGAACAGAATGAGCAGCACGGCGATATCGCTGAAGCTCGACGTCTTGCGGATGCGGCTGTCGAACAGGCGGCGGTGCAGCAGCATGACGAGGCCGACGAAGCAGGCCATCCCGCAGATCCCGCCGACGACGATCGCCATCATCTGCTTGAAGCCGTGGCTGATGTGCAGGAACTCGAAGACCGCGACCGGTGTCAGCAGGCCGACCCCATGCCCCATGAGGATGCCAAGAATGCCTACGTGGAACAGCACCGATCCGACGATTAGCTGCCTGCGGCGCAGGAGCTGGCTCGACTTGGATCGCCAGCCATATTGGTCGGTATCGAAGCGGATCAGGCTTCCGATCAGGAACACCGACAAAGCGATGTACGGATAGACCCCGAACAACGCATGGTGGACGAACTCTCCCATCATCAAGCTCCCGCTCTTGCCAGTTCCGCGGCGCGATCTCGAGCAACCGCGCCGGCATAAGGACAATCCTTCAACGCCGATCCCGCCGCGAAATCGACCGGCTCTTCTGCCCACTCCTTGTCGAGCGCCTCGAGGTCGGCAGGGTCCTGCGGCTCTTCTGCAAGGATGGCTTCCACTTGGTCCACGTCGGCTTCTCTCGATGCGAGCGATACCAACGCGCCGAGCAGCGCGGCATAAGTAGAATCCCGCTCTTCGAGGCGGATGCGCAGCGCCTCGATGATCTCGATCGCGTCGGTCAGATAACGCCGCGCGTGCACCTCCGGGATGACGCTCAGGAACTCGAGAAACAGCGGCAGGTAATCCGGCATCTCCGCCGCGTTCAGCTCGAAACCGTTCATTCGGTAGGTCAGCGCCAGATTGACCATCGCCTGCCCGCGGTCGCGACTTTCGCCATAGCTATGCTCGTAGAGATGAAGCGCGAGCCGTTTGGAGCGGTCGAACAGGCCGATCCAATATTCCTGCGCGTCCATGATGTCCGTGCGGCGCAGGCGCTCGATCAGCGCGCGCACGCCTTCGAGCTCGGCAGCAGGCAATGCGCGCTCCTCGCACAATGCCTGCTCGACTTCGTCCAGCGCGGCGTGCAGCTCGGGCGTCGGATAGTCGAGAAGCGCGCCAAGCGCCTTGAAGCTGATCATGCCGCCCTCCTTTTGCCGGGGACCGGCACGTGGCCGACCTTCTTGGGCGAGCCGAACAGGTTCGGCTCGGTCCGTCCGCCCCCGCTGCAGCCATTGCCGAAGCTGAAACCGCAGCCGCCCTTGATCTCATAGGCATCCTCACTGACCTCGCGGTGAGAGGTCGGGATTACGAACCGGTCCTCATAATCGGCGAGCGCCAGGTAGCGGTACATCTCGTCGACCTGCTGTTGCGACAGCCCGGCCTGCTCGAGCACCTTGGAATTCGTGACGCCCTCGACCTCCCGGTCGCGCATGTGGATGCGCATCGCGAACATCTTGCGGAGCGCATCAACGACCGGCTCTTCCTTTCCGGCCGTCAGAAGGTTCGCGAGGTATTTGACCGGCACACGCAGGCTCGCGATGTCCGGGATCTCGCCGTCAAAGCCGATATGGCCGCGCTCGGCGACATTCTGGATCGGGGAGAGCGGTGGCACGTACCAGACCATCGGCAGCGTGCGGTATTCGGGGTGGAGCGGGAACGCGATCTTCCACTCCATCGCCATCTTCCAGATCGGCGACAGTTTGGCCGCTTCCAGCCAGTTGTCCGCAATGCCGTCGGCCTTCGCCTGAGCGATCACCGCCGGGTCATTGGGGTCCAGGAATATCTCGAGCTGCTTCTCGTAGAGATCCTGCTCGTCCTCGGTCGAGGCGACCTCCTCGATGCGGTCGGCATCATAGAGGATCACGCCGAGATAGCGGATGCGCCCGACGCAGGTTTCGGCGCAGACGGTCGGCAGGCCAGCCTCGACCCGAGGATAGCAGAAGATGCACTTCTCGGCCTTCCCGCTTTTCCAGTTGTAATAGATCTTCTTGTACGGGCAGCCGCTGATGCACATCCGCCAACCGCGGCACTTGTCCTGGTCGATGAGGACGATGCCGTCCTCCTCGCGCTTGTAGATCGAACCCGACGGGCAGGCGGCGACGCACGTCGGGTTGAGGCAGTGCTCGCACAGCCGCGGAAGATAGAACATGAAGGTCTTCTCAAACTGGCCGTAGACCTCCTTCTCGATGTCAGCGAAGTTCGTGTCCTTGGAACGCTTCTCGAATTCGCCGCCGAGAATCTCCTCCCAGTTCGGCCCCCATTCGATTTTCTCCATGCGCTCGCCGGTGATGGCTGAACGCGGCCGCGCCGTGGGGAACGTCTTCATCTCGGGTGCGGACTGCAGATGGTCGTAGTCGAAGGTGAAGGGCTCGTAATAATCGTCGATCTCGGGCAGGTCCGGATTGGCGAAGATGTTCGCGAGCACCCGCCAGCGGTTGCCGATGCGGGGCTCGATCTTGCCGTTCTTCTTGCGCCGCCAGCCTCCGTTCCATTTCTTCTGGTTTTCCCACTCCTTCGGAAAACCGATTCCGGGCTTGGTCTCGACGTTGTTGAACCAGGCGTATTCGACGCCTTCGCGGCTGGTCCACACGTTCTTGCATGTCACCGAACAGGTGTGACAACCGATGCACTTGTCGAGGTTCAGGACCATCGCGACCTGGGCACGAACTTTCATTACTTTTACTCCTCAGGCGGCCGCAACCGGCTGCGCCGGCTCGTCCATCCAGTCGACATTGTTCATCTTGCGCACGACCACGAACTCATCGCGGTTCGACCCGACGGTTCCGTAATAATTGAAGCCGTAGGCCTGGTGTGCGTAGCCGCCGATCATGTGCGTCGGCTTGGTGATGGTGCGGGTCACGCTGTTGTGAATGCCGCCGCGCATGCCGGTAATCTCCGACCCCGGCACGTTCACGATCTTCTCCTGCGCGTGGTACATCATGCACATGCCCGAGGGCACGCGCTGGCTGACCACGGCGCGGGCGGTCAAAGCACCGTTGAGGTTGAAGGCCTCGATCCAGTCGTTGTCCTCGATGCCGGCGCGCTTCGCGTCTTCCTCGCTGATCCAGACGACGGGCCCGCCGCGGTTCAGCGTCAGCATCAGGAGGTTGTCGGAATAAGTGGAGTGGATGCCCCACTTCTGGTGCGGGGTGATGAAGTTGAGCACCAACTCGCCGTTACCGTTGCCCCGCTTGTTCAGCACCGGCTCGATGACCTTGGTATCGATCGGCGGCTTGTAGGTGGTGAACCCCTCGCCGAACGCGCGCATCCAAGGGTGGTCCTGGTAGAGCTGCTGGCGCCCGGTGAGCGTCCGCCACGGGATCAGTTCGTGGACATTGGTCCAGCCGGCGTTGTAGCTGACCGTCTCGCTCTCGATGCCCGACCAGGTCGGTGACGAGATGATCTTGCGCGGCTGCGCCTGGACGTCGCGGAAGCGGATTTTTTCGTCCTCGCGCGTGTCTGCCAGATGGGCGTGCTCCCGGCCCGTAAATTCCGACAAAGCCTCCCACGCCTTGACCGCGACCTCACCGTTGGTCTCGGGCGCGAGGCTCAGGATGACCTCGCACGCGTCGATGTCGGTCTCGATCTTGGGCATGCCCTTAGACACGCCGTCTTCGGCCACCGTGCCATTGAGCCGCCCAAGGAAGTCCACCTCATGGTCGGTGTTCCAGCTGATGCCCTTGCCACCGTTACCGAGAGTCTTGAGCAGCGGGCCGACTGAAACGAACTTCTTGTAGGTGTCGGGATAGTTGCGCTCGACCGCGATGACGGCCGGCATTGTCTTCCCCGGCAGCGGATCGCACTCGCCTTTCTTCCAGTCCTTGACGTCGAGCGGCTGCGCAAGCTCGCCCGGCGTGTCATGCTGCATCGGCAGCAGGACGACATCGGTCTCGTTGCCAAGATGGCCCTCGCAGACTTCAGAGAAGCTCTTCGCGATGCCCTTGAAAATCTCCCAGTCGCTGCGCGCGCCCCATGCCGGGTCCACCGCCTTTGACAGCGGGTGGATGAAGGGGTGCATGTCCGAGGTGTTGAGGTCGTTCTTCTCGTACCAGGTGGCGGTCGGTAGAACGACGTCGGCATAGACTGCGGTGGTCGACATGCGGAAATCGATCGCGACCAGCAGGTCCAACTTGCCCTCCGGAGCTTCGCGACGCCATACGACCTCGTCGGGCAGCTGCGTGCCTTCCTGGCCCAAGTCCTTGCCCTGGACGCCGTGCTGCGTTCCAAGCAGATGCTTGAGGAAATATTCGTGGCCCTTGCCGCTCGAGCCCAAGAGGTTCGAGCGCCACACGAACAGGTTGCGCGGGAAGTTCTTCGGGTTGTCCGGGTCTTCGCAGCTGAGCTTGAGCTCGCCCGACTTGAGTCCATGCGCCACTTTCGTTGCAGCGGTCTCACCCTTGAGTGAACGTCCGACCTCGAGCGGGTTGGTCTCGAGCTGCGGGGCCGACGGGAGCCAGCCCATGCGCTCGGCGCGGACGTTGAAGTCGATGAGTGTCCCGCTGACCTCGACGTCGCTGGTCGGCGAGGCGATCTCTTCGACCGCGAGCTTCTCGTAGCGCCACTGGTCGGAGTGCGCATACCAGAAGCTGGTTCCGTTCATGTGCCGCGGCGGCCGATGCCAGTCGAGCGCGAAGGCGAGCGGGGTCCAGCCCGTCTGCGGGCGGAGCTTCTCCTGCCCCACATAGTGCGACCAGCCGCCGCCCGATTGACCGACACAGCCGCAGAACACCAGGAGATTGATGATCCCCCGGTAAGTCATGTCCATATGGTACCAGTGGTTCAGCCCGGCGCCGAGGATGACCATCGACTTGCCGTGGGTCTTTTCGGCATTGTTCGCGAAATCGCGCGCGGTCGCGATGATCTGGTCGCGCGGCACGCCGGTGATCTGTTCGGCCCAGGCCGGCGTGTAGGGCGTGTCGTCATCGAACGATTTGGCGGCGAGCCCGCCGAAGCCGCGGTCAACGCCATAATGCGCGACCAGAAGATCGTGGACGGTCGCAACGAGGGTCTCGCCGTCCTTCAGGTCGAGCTTCTTCACCGGCACATTGCGGCGAAGTACGTCGCCGTGCGCCGTGCTGGTGAAATAGGGACTCTGAGGGCCTGAGCCGAAGTAAGGGAAATCGACGGCCGCGAGCTCGTCGCGGGTCTCAGCCAGGCTGAGCGCGAGCTTCACCTCGCGGCCGTCTCCTGCCCCCTCCTGCAGGTTCCAATGGCCCTTCTCACCCCAGCGGAAGCCGATCGAGCCCAAAGGCGTCACGATGTTTCCGCTCACCTCGTCGAAGGCGACCGTCTTCCATTCGGGGTTGTTGGTCTCGTCGAGCGAGTCCGCGAAATCCGACGCACGCACGAAGCGCTCCGGGACGAATGCATCGCCGCGCTTCACCAGCCGGACCAGCATCGGCATGTCCGAATATTTGCGGCAATAGTCGCGAAAATAGTCGGCCTGCCGGTCGACGTGGAATTCCTTGAGAACGACGTGCCCGAGGGCCATTGCCAAGGCGCTGTCGGTCCCCTGTTTGGGCGCGATCCACAGGTCGGCGAACTTCGATGCTTCCGAATAATCGGGGCAGACGACGACCGACTTCGCACCCTTGTAGCGGACCTCGGTATAGAAATGCGCGTCGGGCGTCCGCGTTTGCGGGACGTTCGAGCCCCACAGCATCAGGAAGGTCGAATTGTACCAGTCGGCGCTTTCCGGGACGTCGGTTTGCTCGCCCCAGGTCTGCGGGCTCGAGGGTGGCAGGTCGCAATACCAGTCGTAGAAGCTCAGTGGCACGCCGCCGATCAGCGACAGATAGCGCGCTCCGGCCGCATAGCTGACCATCGACATCGCCGGGATCGGCGAGAAGCCGGCGATCCGGTCCGGCCCATATTCCTTGGCGGTGTAGACGTTGGCAGCGGCGATGATCTCGTTGGCTTCCTCCCAGGTGACGCGGACGAAGCCGCCCATCCCGCGGGCCTTCTTGTACTGTTCCGCATAAGCGGGGGTTTCGACGATCGCCTGCCACGCCTCGACCGGATCAGCCACCTCGCCGCGCACCGTCCGCCACAGCTTCACCAGCTTCTTGCGGATCATCGGGTGCTTCACGCGGTTGGCGCTGTAGAGATACCAGCTGTAGCTGGCGCCGCGGGCGCAGCCGCGCGGCTCGTGATTCGGGAGCCCGGGGCGCGTGCGCGGGTAATCGGTCTGCTGGGTCTCCCAGGTGACGATCCCGTCCTTGACGTAGATCTTCCACGAGCAGCTGCCGGTGCAGTTCACGCCGTGCGTCGAACGCACGATCTTATCGTGGCTCCAGCGCCCGCGATATCCGTCTTCCCAGCTGCGGTCCTCGTTGGTGACCACGCCATGACCGTCGGAGAAGGTCGCGACATTCTTCCGTAGGAAGGTGAGACGGTCGAGAAAGTGGCTCATCTGGATTCCCAACTGGCTTGATTTGCGGCGCCACTAGCGGGCTCGGCCCGGGCTCCGTTGATGCAGATCATGCGGAGACAAATGGCGGTTCGGGCAGAACGCCGAAATACGGGATATTCCATACATGAAGAGCCCCGGCGGCCGAGGACCGGGGCTCGAGCTCATGCAATCCGGCGCCCCTATTCCGCCGGGACAAGCCCTTCGCTGAAGCGAGGTCGCCTCGCCTGGACCGGAGCTTTCGGCGGCAGCGATGTCTGTGCGGCGAGCCCTTCCATTTCCGGCAGCTCGGGAAGGCCGCGAAGCCCGGGCAGGTTGCGGCGCTCCATCCGGCGGATCGCGAGATGCATCCACAGCATCGCGCCGGAGACGAGAACGAACAGCAGCATGAAGCAGCTGGTCCAGACGCCCGTGAGGTCGGCCATCGCGCCGAAGGCGATCGGAAGCGCAAAGCCGCCAAGGCCGCCGATCATGCCGACCAGCCCGCCGACCGACCCGACATTGTCGGGGTAATAGACGGGGATGTGCTTGTAGACCGCGGCCATGCCGAAGCTCATGAACATGCCGAGCACGAACGTCAGCATGGCGAACGGCACCAGGCCCATCGCCAGGGTGAACTCGACCGGCCCCTTGATGCCCTGCACGACATAATGGGTGGTCGGGTAGCTCAGCAGGAAGGTCGCGGCGATCGCGACGCCGAACGTGAGGTACATGACCGTGCGCGCGCCGAACCGGTCGGACAGCCAGCCGCCGACGGCCCGGAACACGCTCCCGGGTAGCGAGAAGGCGGTCGCGAGCATGCCCGCCATCCCGATCTTCAGGCCATAGGCGCCGATATAGTAGCGTGGCAGCCACAGCGAGAGCGCGACGAAGGCGCCGAAGACGAAGGCATAATAAATGGCGAAGCGCCAGACCTGGAGTCTGGCAAGCGGTGCGAGTTGGTCGGCCAACGACGGCGCGTTCGCGGCCACTCCGCGCTGCCGCGCCTGCGGATCGTCCCTGGTGAAGGCATAGTAGGCGAGTGCGGTGACGGCGAGCGCGGTCGCCCAGATGCGGGAGACCGCCACCCACCCGAGCGCCACCATCAGGAACGAGGAGAAGTTCGTGATCGCCGCGCCGAACGTGCCCATCCCGAATATGCCGAGCGCCGTGCCGGTGCGCTCCCTCGGGTACCAGCGGGCGACATAGGCCACCCCCGCCGCGAAGCTGCCGCCCGCCACGCCCATGAACAGCGCCGCGGCCAGGAACTGGACGTAGGTCTGCGCATAGGACAGCAGGAATGCGGCGCCGGCGGCTGTCAGCATGACCACCGCCATCACCTTCCGGCCGCCGAAGCGGTCAGCGAGAATGCCGATGAACAGCCGCGACACCGCGCCGGTCAGGATCGGCGTACCGACAAGCAGGCCGAATTCCGTATCGCTGAGGCCGAGCTGATTCTGGATCTGGATGCCGATGATCGAGAAGAGCGTCCAGACGGCGAAGCAGGCCATGAAGGCGATCGTGCTCGCCCCCAGCGCCTGGCGGCGCTGACCCTCGGTGATGATCATCTGCTGCAGCATCGTTTCAGTTTCCTGTTCAGGGCGGCGGTCGCCTGAAAAGCTTCGCGCCGCCTCGGCTATGCGGCGAGCCGTCTCACCTTCGGCGCGCGCAATCGTTGATCTGGATCACCGATGGGATCAGGGATGTTACGGATGAGGAGAGCTTGAATGAGCGAGAACCCGAGCGAGATCAGCGACGCGCCCGACGTCGAACTTCCAGGCACCGCCGGACAAGTTGCGAAGGAAAACCCCGGGCTCTGGCGCGCATTTCAGGCGCTCGGCGCCGCGACGGGAGCAGCGGGGCCGTTGAGCGAGCGCGAGCAGCGCCTCGTCAGCTTGGCGCTTGCGCTCGGCGGAGACAGCGAAGGCGCGACGCATTCGCACGCACGTCGCGGCGTCGCGGACGGGCTTTCCCCACAAGAGCTCGAGCATGTCGCATTCCTCGCGATCACCACGCTGGGATGGCCGCAGGCCATTCGCGGCCTAACCTGGATTCGCGACGTTACTCGCGCGTCCAACGGATAGCCTTCAACACGTGAGAGCCTTCGATTAGCTGGCCTGTTCAGCAATCGTCAGGCAGCGCCGGTCGTCCGTGGGTTACGGGTGAAATCGTTCTCCAGTTTTCCGCGATAAAAATCCGCCAAGTCGAAATAGGCCAGCCGCACTTGAAGGGTTCGCGCCGCGAATGCCTTTGCGAGTGCTTCGTGGAAACGATCTGACAGTTCATCATGCTGCATTCGCCAGCTCCACTTGATGACGATGTCATCGCATCGTCCAATTCGGCAATTCATCGGGTATTCGCTGGGCAGCACCGCGGCGATGATCTGTCTCACTCAGTCCAAATCGGATTAGATTGACCGACGTCTCATGCCGAGCGCCTGACTCGCGTGGAGGATCGAGCAGACAAAAAGAGAGCCCCGGCCAGGAAGGTGGGCGGCCGGGGCTCTGGAAGCCAAACGGGAAGGTTCGGCCCCGGAGTTCAGTACCGAAAGGGGATCTCAATCGGTACGGGGGCCAGCTAGGCAGCTATTCGCCGGGATGTTTTGATTCAGATCAATTGTGAGGTGGCGATCAGCCGCCGGTGACCGACATGTGTCGCTCGACCGCCGGTCTGGCGGCGTCGATGCGGAATTGATGGCGCCGGGGCTTGCCAGCTAGCAACCGGTCGAGCGCGTCGGTGACTGCCTCAGCGCCGCCCTCACGCAGAATGGCCCGCAGCTCGACCTTCTGGTCATGCCCAAGACATCCAAACACCGTTCCCGTCGCGGCCACGCGGATGCGGTTGCAGCCATCGCAGAAGTTATGCGTCAGGGGCGTGATCAGGCCGAGCCGAATGCCCATCCCGTCCACTTCATAATAGCGAGCCGGGCCGCCAGTGCGCGCAAGCGATGGGATAAGGTCGAACTGGCGTTCGAGAAGCGATCTCACGTCGCTCAGCGGAAGATAATGCTCGGTTCGATCTTCCTCCACCTCTCCGAGCGGCATCGTTTCGATGAGCGTCAGGTCATGCCCCTCGCTCCCGCACCAGCGCAACATCGATCCGATCTCGTCGTCGTTTATGCCGCGCAAGGCAACCATGTTGATCTTGACATTGAGACCCGCAGTCGCCGCGGCCTTGATACCGCCGAGGACCTGCCCGAGATCGCCCCTCCGGGTGATGTATCGGAAGCGGTCCGGATCGCGGCTGTCGAGGCTGACGTTGATGCGCCGGATTCCGGCACTGAACAGCATTTGCGAGTGGCGCGACAGCTGAGTGCCGTTGGTGGTCAGGGTTAGCTCGTCCAGGCCCTTGCCGATCCGCTTGCCAAGCTCACCGACGAGCACGTCGATGCCTTTGCGTACCAAAGGCTCGCCGCCCGTGAGACGGATACGCTTGACGCCGCGGGCGATGAAGACGTCCGATAACTCCACCATCTCCTCGAGGCTGAGGACGTCGCTGCGCGGAAGGAAGGTCATCTTCTCCGCCATGCAGTAGCGGCAGCGCAGGTCGCAGCGGTCTGTGACCGACATCCGGACGTATGTGATGTGCCGGCCGAAGCCGTCGATCATCGGCTTTGAAAGGATCACGTTGTTATCCAAACCACTCTCTCTGACGCCCTAGCCGCGGATCCTGTTCCACCGGTGATTTAAATCAACGTCGGTCCGGTTCGAATCCGTAGCTTCCCGTAAATGATCAGTCCCGACACATTCGAGCGCTACGCGGCGCTGCGCGTTCCACGCTACACCAGCTACCCGACCGCTCCGCATTTCTCCCCCGCGGTCGATCAGATCGCTTACCGATCCTGGCTGCGCCAGCTACCGCGCGACGAGTCCGTGTCCCTCTACCTTCACATTCCCTTCTGCCGGGAGATGTGCTGGTACTGCGGCTGCCATACGACGGTGACCCGGCGCAAGAGCCCAGTCAGCCGCTTCGCCGCAATCCTGATGAAGGAAATCAATCTTTTGGCCGCCGCCGTCGGGCGGAAACTGAAAGTGGGTCATCTGCATTGGGGGGGCGGCTCGCCGACTCTGTTGTCACCCGACGATGTCGCGCTGATCCGTGGTGCTCTCAAGGATCGTTTCGTCCTCGACCCGCTTGCCGAAAACGCAGTCGAGATCGACCCACGAACGCTCACGCCCGAGCTCGCATCGGCGTTTGCGCACGCCGGCGTGAACCGCGCCAGCCTTGGCGTGCAGAGCTTCGATCGGCACGTGCAGGAGGCGATCAACCGCGTCCAGCCCTTCGAGACGGTTGCCACCGCCATGCGGATGCTGCGGGAGCGGGGAATCCCGAGGATCAATTTTGACCTGATCTATGGACTGCCCTTCCAGTCGGTGCAGTCGTGCCTCGAGACCGTCGAGCTGGCGCTGAGGCTCCAACCCGACCGGTTCTCGGTGTTCGGCTATGCCCATGTCCCCTCGTTCAAGCCGCACCAGCGCAAGATCGACGAGAGCGCCTTGCCGGACCCTGCGGAGCGGCACGAACAAGCGAAAGCCATCGCTAGCGCGCTCATGGTTCGCGGCTATCGGCAGATTGGCCTCGACCATTTCGCGCTCCCCGGCGACAGCCTCGCCGTCGCCGCCGACAAAGGAACACTGCACCGAAACTTCCAGGGGTATACCAGCGACACATGCCGAACGTTGCTCGGCTTCGGGGCGTCCGCGATCGGTCGATTGCCAAACGGCTTCGTTCAGAACGCAACCAGGATCCCGGACTATGAGCGGCGCGTTGCCGCAGGCCAATTAGCGACCGTCCGGGGATACGAGCTCACCTCGGACGACCGCCGGAGGGCATCCATTATTGAGCAGCTCATGTGCGATTATCGCGCGGACATCTCCGGGATCGACGTTCCGCTGGAGCAACTCGAAGCCGAGGGCCTGATCCGGCGGCGCGGCGAAATGGTCGAGGTCGTGGAGGACGCCCGTCCGCTGGTCAGGGCGGTCGCGGCGGCATTCGATGCAAAGCTTCCCACCTCCGCGGTCAGCCATGTAACTGCCGTCTGACGCCGCAGCGGGGTCACTCCACCGGTTTTGGCGCCTAGTGTGCGGAAAACAGGAAAATGAAGAAGAGCAGGGACGCGGCGATCATGACAACGGTCGCAGCCCAGCCCAAAATGGTCTGGCGCATGGAAACGGTCAACGAGCCCATTGCGCGAGGATTTCGGACAATGAGCATCATCACCGCCATCAACGGCCCCGCAAGAACGCCGTTGACGACCGCGGCCCAGTAAAGCGCCTTGGCGGGATCGACGCCCGAGTAGGAAAGAGCCGCGCCGCCGAGGGTGGTCACGGCGATGGTCGCGTAAAACAATTTGGCGCGCAAAGGCTTGGCGTCCAGGCTTCCGCGCAGACCGAACATCTCCGTCACCGCGTAAGCTGCCGAACCGGCAAGCACCGGCACTGCCAGGAGTCCGGTACCGATGATGCCGACTGCGAACATCGCGAACGCGAATTGTCCGGCGATCGGGCGTAGCGCCTCGGCAGCCTGTGACGAAGTCGTAATATCGCGGACCCCGCTCGCATGGAGCGTCGCTGCTGTCGCGAAGACGATGGCGAGCGAGATGATGGTGCTGACCGCCATGCCTGTTAGCGTGTCCACCCGGATCCGCTTCAATTCAGGTCCGGCGCTCTTGGGCGCGGTGTACAACGGCTTTGCGTGATGGCGCCGCTCCTCCTCCACCTCCTGCCCGGCCTGCCAGAAGAACAGGTATGGACTGATGGTGGTCCCCAGGATCGCGACGAAGGCCGTCGCATAGGCGGTGTTGAGCTGGATGCCAGGTATGACGAGGGACGACAGTGCCACCGCCCATGGAACATGCGCGACAAGCACGACAGCGACATAGGTGAGAAGCGAAAGCGTGCTCCATTTCAGGATCGCCGAGTATTTCGCGTAGCTGAGCGCAACCTCGAGCACGATGCATAGGATGCCGAACAGCAAAGTGTACAAACCAACGTAACCACCGACCAGGAGCGCCAATGCCGCGCCCATCGCACCAAGGTCCGCTCCAAGGTTCACGACGTTGGCGATGATCAGGAGCGAGACCATCGACCACAAGACTCCGGGCGGATAGTGGCGCCGAAGGTTGCGCGCGATGCCGGCCCCTGTAACGCATCCGATTTCGGCAGCGACTTCCTGGATGACGACCATCAGCGGGAAGCTCAGGACGAACGTCCAGGACAGCTGGTAACCGAACTCAGCGCCGATCTGGCTGTGCGTGCCGATTCCGCTCGGATCGTCATCTGCGGCGCCCGTGACCAAACCCGGCCCCAGACTGCGAAAGAACGGGCGAATGCCGCGCGTGGAGCGAGGCCTTACAGAGTTTTCTCGCGTCATCGAAGCAAACGTCGCACGCAATCCATGCGGTGCCAATCGGGCAAACTCCGCGGCAGCGTCACAAGGAAAGCACGGAGGGCTTCACCCGCACTTCGAATAGCCGCAGTCCAGGCAATTGTTGCAGCCCTGGATCTTGACCAGCTTTGCCGCGCCGCACTGCGGGCAGGCGGATGGCGCGAAGGGATGCGTGAAGTCCATCTCGGGCTGGGAATTTGCGGCCGCACCCAAGCTTTGCAGGTGGCGCTCGACGATGTCGCCGATCGCTGCGAGCAGCGAGGGCACGTAGCGGCCCTGCATCCAGGCGCCACCGCGCGGGTCGAAGACGGCCTTCAATTCCTCCGCGACGAATGAGACGTCGGCGCTTCGCCGGAACACCGCCGAGACCATTCGCGTAAGCCCGAGCGTCCAGGCATAATGTTCCATGTTCTTGGAGTTGATGAACATTTCAAACGGGCGCCTCACGCCGTCCTGCTCGACGTCGTTGATCGTGACGTAGACGGCGTGCGCGCTCTCCGGCCATTTGAGCTTGTAGGTCGTTCCGTGAAGTTGATCCTCACGCGGAGGCAACGGATCGTCGACCTTCGCGGGCAGCGGATCGGCCTTCGGCCCGGCAACGCTCAACACCGAGCCTGTGACAGCGTTCGGCCGGTAGGTCGTGAGCCCCTTGCAGCCAAGATGATAGCCTTCGATGTAGATGTCGGCGAATTCTTCGAAGCCGATGTCCTCCGGGCAGTTGACGGTCTTCGAGATCGAGCTGTCGATGAAGGCCTGGGCCGCGGCTTGCATGGTCAGGTGATCCGATGGCGACAGCGTCTGCGCGCTGACGAAAAGGTCCGGCGGAGGAACTGCGTCCCCCTTGACCTGGCGCCAGACGCGCATGGCATGATCCTCGACCTGTTCCTCGCGCGTCGTCCCATCGGCATTCCGGATCTTGCGCGTGTAGGAATAAGCGAACACCGGCTCGATCCCCGACGAGACATTGCCTGCCAAAAGCGAGGTCGTCCCGGTGGGAGCGATCGAAGTCAGGCATCCGTTGCGCAGGCCGTGCGCGGCGATGAGTGCGCGGGTCTCATCGTCGAGCGATGCGAGGTTGGGCCGCTCAAGCATGCATGAATCGTACAGCGGGAATGCACCCTTCTCCGCGGCGAGCAGCGCCGATGCGCGATAGGCCTCGCGCTTCATCGTGCCGAGCCACCGCCGAGTGAGCTCGACCGCCTCGGCGCCGCCATAGGCTGCGCCGCAGAACAGCAGGGCGTCAGCAAGTCCGGTGATCCCGAGGCCGAGCCGCCGCTTCGCCTTTGCTTCCGTTTCCTGTGCGGGAAGCGGATAGCGCGAGATGTCGATCACATTATCGAGCATCCGGACGGCCGTGCGGGTAAGCTCACCGAGCTGCTCCTCGTCGAGCCCGGCGTCGCGTTCGAACGGCCGGTCGACAAGCCGCGCCAGGTTGATCGAGCCCAGTAGGCAGGCGCCGTAGGGCGGGAGCATCTGCTCGCCGCACGGGTTGCTGGCGCTGATCGCCTCGCAATGCCCCAGGTTGTTCTGGGCGTTCACCCGGTCGACGAAGATCACGCCGGGCTCGGCCGCGTCATAGGTCGCTCGCATCAGCTTTTCCCACAGCTCACGCGCACGAACGGTGCGGACCGTCTCTCCGCCGAAGACGAGCGGCCAGTCGCCATCGCCACCGAGCGCAGCCATGAAGGCATCGGTGACCAGCACCGACAGGTTGAAGTTGCGGAAACGGGCCGGGTCGCGCTTGGCGTCAATGAAGGCTTCGACATCCGGGTGATCGATGCGCAGGCACCCCATCATCGCGCCGCGCCGCTGTCCCGCGGAATGCACCGTGCGGCACATGGAATCCCAGCAATCCATGAAGGTCAGCGGTCCTGACGCATCGGCGCCGACGCCGTGGACCGGGCTTCCGCTCGGACGGATGGTCGAGAAATCCATGCCGACTCCGCCGCCCTGCTGCATGGTGAGCGCAGCTTCTTTCAGATGCTCGAAGATGCCGTTCAGGCTGTCTGGAATGGTGCCCATGACGAAGCAATTGAACAAGGTGACCGAGCGCTCGGTCCCGGCGCCGGCGAGAACCCGGCCGGCCGGAATGAAGCGGAAGTCCTCGATCGCGTGGCGGAACCGCTCGCTCCACAAGCCGCGAACCTCCGGAGCTTCCGCAGCGGCGACTGCCTGGGCGACGCGCTGCGCGGTCTCCGCGAAGCTCGAATCCCCATCGCCCCGGTCCGTCCTGAAGCGGTATTTCGCGGTCCAGATCTCTTCGGCCAGCGCGACGTCGAAACTCATGCATCCCTCCCACATCTTGTGGCGGGAAGCCTATGCGCTCACAACATCTGCCGAATTGATCCAGATCACGATTGCAGCTGAGGACGGGGCTAAGCTTCCGGCAGGAAGCATCAATCGATGATAGCGCTCAGCATGCACGGCGACCGGCCGATACGCGTAGCGGCGCGCAGCTGGTTCATCGGGGCGGCCGAGACCCTGTTCCCCGGCTATTTCGCGCTGGTGATGGCGACCGCCGCCGTCTCGATCGCCAGTTTCCTTCTTGGGTATCTGTCCGTGGCGCGGCTCCTCGTGGGGCTGAACTGGATCTTCTATCTGTCGCTTTGGGCGCTCACGCTGATCCGGCTCGTGAAATTTCCGGCAAAGGCAATGGACGACCTGTTCGACCACCAGCGCGCGCCGGGCTTTTTCACCCTGGTCGCCGGCACCTGCGTCCTCGCGACCCAGACGGCACTCGTCGGCGGCGGCACGAGAATTGCCGCCTGGCTCTGGTGGCTCGGGCTCGGGCTCTGGTTCGTGATCATGTACGCCTTCTTCACCGCCGTGACCGTCAGGGAGCGCAAGCCGAGCCTCGCGCGCGGGATCAATGGCGCCTGGCTGATCGCCGCCGTCGCAACCCAGTCGATCGTCGTCTCTCGCGGGGCGGTCGACGGCCTGGCAGCCCCAGCGCCCGCGATCCAGTTCCTTTGTGTTGCAATGTTCATGATCGGCAGCATGCTCTATCTCGCGATCATCCCCTTGATCTTCTACCGCCTCACATTCGTCCGCCTGACCTCGCGCGACTTCTCGCCGCCCTACTGGATCAACATGGGCGCGGTGGCGATCACGACCCTTGCCGGTGCGACGCTGATGATGCGGGTCGGTCACTGGCCCGTGCTCGACCAGATATCCTCCTTCCTTCCCGGGTTCACCCTGTTCTTCTGGGCCGCCGCGACCTGGTGGATCCCGCTGCTGATCGCACTGATGATCTGGCGCTATGTCGTGCGGAGGGAGGTCCCGCGCTACGAGCCTGCGCTTTGGGGAATGGTCTTCCCGCTCGGCATGTACACGACCGCGACATTCCAGCTCTCGCGCGCCACGCATTTCGAGTTCCTCGTTCGAATTCCCGAAGTCTTCATCTTCGTCGCGCTCGCCGCCTGGCTCGCCGCATTCGCCGGTCTGCTTCGGCACCTCTGGTCGAGCCTCGGCCAGGATGCCCTGGCCCTGGATGCGGAACCCCAGCGCAGCTGAATCGCTGCTTCGGATATTACGTATGTGGTCCATGGCGATGAGAGCGGTAGAGCCGGCGCATGGCTGACACTTCGACGCGAGAGCGCACCGTCACCCGCGGCGAGCAGATGCTCGCCCTGCGGAGACGGAGAGATGCCGCTTCCCACCCGTTCTTCCGCGGCGGATTCCGCCCCTTCTTCTTTGGTGGAGCGTCCTGGGCGCTGATCGCGCTGACCTTGTGGATCTGCTCGCTCACCGGTGAGATCAGCCTTCCGACGGCGCTCGACCCGCTCGCCTGGCATCGGCACGAAATGCTGTTCGGCTTCGTCGGCGCGGTGATTGGCGGGTTCCTGCTCACCGCCGTGCCGAACTGGACCGGCCGCCTTCCGATCGCCGGCTGGCCGCTTGGAGGACTGTTCGCTTTATGGTCGGCCGCGAGGCTGGCCTTGCTCTTCTCGGCCGATATCGGGCTCTGGCCGGCGTTCGTTCTCGACGTCGGCTTCTTCCTCGTTCTCGGCCTGGTCGCCGCGCGCGAGGTGCTCGAGGCCAACAACCGCAACCTTCCCGTCGTCGGAATGATCCTGTTGTTCGGGCTGGCCGACGCGCTCGACTATCTGTGCACCGGCGGAATCATCCCCTGGCCGGACCTTGGATGGCAGCTCGCCATTGCCATTGTCGTCCTGCTTATCTCGTTGATCGGCGGACGAATCATCCCGTCGTTCACACGCAACTGGATGGCGAAACAGGGGATCAAGAACGGTCTTCCGACGCAGCCTGGCCGCTTCGACCTATTCGTGATCGCAGCGACTGCGGTCGCGCTTCTCGCCTGGCTGTCCGGACCTGCCGAGACCCCCATCGGCATCGTGCTCGTCGCCGCGGCGGCCCTCCAGGCGGTGCGCTGGGCCCGCTGGAGAGGCTATCGCGCGGCCGCCGATCCGCTCGTCCTGATCCTGCACGTTGGATATGCATGGATTCCGGTTGGCCTCACGCTTCTCGGCGTCAGCCTCATGGGGCTGGTGCCGCGCAGCGCGGCGATTCACGCGCTCACGGCCGGAGCCATGGCCACGATGATCCTCGCGGTCATGACCCGGGCGAGCCTCGGCCACACTGCACGCGAGCTCAAGGCGAACGCCGCAACGGTCGTCATCTATCTGCTGGTGACCGCTGGCGCGATTCTGCGCGTCACAGCGTCGCTGCGGCTGATGGACTATAATATGGGCATAGAGATCGCCGGCCTTGCCTGGGGCGGGGCGTTCCTGCTGTTCCTGGTCGCCTATGCGCCGGTGCTGTGGGGTCCGCGGCGGGGTGAGAAGATCTGATCCCAGGCCGATTGCGCTTCGGGGGGCGATATCCGTGCCGGATTAGCCCGCGCCGTTCGCGCTCTTGTCTGCGTCCTCGATCGCGCGGTCGATCAGCTTCAGCGAGCGAGGCCGACCCTCCGCCTCGACCCTGCGCCGATAGCGAGCAAGCCTGCGGGCGAGATCCGAAGTGCCTTCGTCGTCGTCCCGAGGAGGAATGGAAGGGTCAAACTTGTCCATTGATATTGGACATAAGCGATCCGCCATCCCGATTTGGATAAGTAAGTTTCCCTAAGGGCCCTGGGCTGTCGCGAAAACCTGTCATTGGCTGCGCGCGTTGCTATGAGCGACCTTATGGACCAGCCGGCTTCTCAGGCGCCCCGCGAGGCCGAAGGCCACCTCCGCTCAATTCTTGCGACCGTTCCCGATGCGATGGTCGTGATCGATGAGCTGGGCTCAATCCTCTCGTTCAGCGCGGCCGCGGAAAAGATGTTCGGCTATTCGGAAGCGGACGTCCTTGGAAAAAACGTAAAGATGCTGATGCCGAACCCGGACCGCGACCGGCACGACCAGTATCTGCTCAACTACATGACGACGGGTCGACGCAAGATCATCGGCATCGGCCGGGTGACGACGGCGCTGCACGGCGACGGCAACACCTTTCCCATCGAGCTCTCCGTTGGAGAAGCATGGAGTGGCGACAAGCGAATCTTCACTGGGTTCATTCGCGACCTCACCGAGCGGCAGCAAACCCTGCTCCGGCTCCAGGACCTCCAGTCGGAGCTGGCTCATGTCGGCCGAGTCAGCGAGATGGGGACTCTCGCTTCGTCGCTCGCTCACGAGCTCAACCAGCCGCTCACCGCAGTCGCAAGCTACTGCGAGAGCGCGCGCGATTTGCTCATGACCGAGCCTGACGCTGAAACCTTGTCGATGGTTCGCGAAGCAATGAACGAAGCGGCCAAGCAAGCCATTCGCGCCGGCCAGATCGTGCGCCGGCTGCGGGACTTCATGAGCAACGGCGAAACCGATCGCCGGGTCGAAAGCCTGCAGCGGCTAATCAATGAAGCGAACGCGCTCGCATTGGTCGGTTCACGCGAACATGGAATCGACGTGCAGGTGGCGCTCGATCCCGAGGTTGATTTGGTGTTCGTGGACCGGATCCAGGTGCAGCAGGTGCTCGTCAACCTGATCCGCAATGCAATCGATGCCATGGTCGAAAGCCCAATGCGCTGCTTGGCAATCCGAACTGCCCGCGCCGCCGATGGATATGCCGAAGTGACGGTCGAGGACACCGGCTCCGGCATTTCAGAGATGATTGCGCCACAGCTCTTCCAACCCTTCGTGACCTCCAAGCAAAGCGGCATGGGAATTGGGTTGTCTATCTGCCGCACGATCGTCGAGGCGCATGGCGGGCACATTGGGTTCGAGCCGGGCAGGAACGGCGGCACGGCCTTTCATTTCACACTACCCGACGGAGAAGCGAAGACATGAGCGATGAGGACTTGCACCTGGTCCATCTGGTCGACGACGACGAGGCAATCCGCCGCTCGGTCGGGTTCATGCTCAAGACATCGGGCTATCATGTGCGGACCTACGAGAGCGGGGCCGAGCTTCTGAAGGCAGCCCCAAACCTCGAGCCTGGATGCGTCCTGCTCGACATCCGCATGCCGGGCATGGATGGGCTCGAAGTCCAGGCGGCACTCAAGGACAAGGGCGTCACCCTGCCGGTCATCATCATGACCGGGCACGGCGACGTCAGCCTGGCCGTTCATGCGATGAAGGCCGGTTCGGTCGACTTCATCGAAAAGCCGTTTGAAAAAGCCGTGCTCCTGTCCGCGATCGAACATGGGATCGAGCGGCTCAAGCGATCGGCCGCGAACCAGGACCGCGCCGACGAGGCGGCAGTCCGGCTCCAGGCGCTGACTCCCCGTGAGCGGGAAGTGCTCGACGGGTTGGCCAAGGGCCTGCCCAACAAGACCATCGCCTATGATCTCGGCATCAGCCCCCGCACGGTCGAGATCCACCGCGCAAACGTCATGAGCAAGCTCGATGTGCGGAGCCTGTCGGAGGCGCTGCGGATCGCGTTCGCCGCTCAGGAGAGATAGCCCAGCCTTCGGGAAATTACGGATACCGCTGTCCAACCCCGCACCCCATTTAGGCGTCACATTCCATGCTGAATGGGGATTTGAAAAATGACCACTCGCGTAAAACCCGAAGTCTTGATCACTCGGGACGAGATCGTCGCCGCGCCGGCTGAGCGCGCATGCACGGACCAGAGCTTCGAGCTCCCCACGGGCCTGTACGTTGCAATGGCGACGTTGTTCACGGGTTTCATCGGCGTCCTGGGTCTCGCGTTCCGCGGCGGCCATATGGCCGTGGTCTATGGCGTGATCTTCGTCTTCATCGCGGCCTTCTTCGCCATTCCTGCGATGTTCCCGTCAATGGCTCCGAACCGCAAGCAGGCGCTCAGCTGGACCGTGTTCCGGATGCGCGGGATCCAAACGGCGACGGGCCGCGCGAGCGCGACCGAAGCCACAACCCTCGTCCTTCTGCTGCCCTTCCTGGTCTTCTGCTTCGGCATGGCGGTGGCCGCGATTGCGATGATCGTCAGCTGACGCGACGACAATTACGCGCGTGCCGCGGTCGGCAATGTCAGGGTGAAGATGTCGGATCGTTGGCGCGTTTGGGAAAAAATCACTGCAGGGTCAGCGACAAGCGCGAGGACTTAAAAGAGCGAGCGGGCGGCGTCGATCACGCCGCTCCGACTTGCGCCCAATAACAAAACTACGTTAGGCGGCTGACGGGGGCAGGCTCAAGAACAGGGGAGCCGCATTGTGCGCGAACGCGAACTAGCCCAGCCTTCCGTCGATCCCATCAGCGACATCCTCAAATGGGTGCTGCTAGTCACCGCAATCGTCTGCTTCGCGCTTCTCGGCTGGGCGACCGTGCTCACCTACGAAAAGGCTCCTCCGCACCCGCAGTCCTTCACCGATCGCTCTGGCAACGTGATCATGACGGTGGACGATATCACAGCCGGCAAGGGTGGCTTCCAGAAGGCCGACCTGATGGACTACGGCAGCATCTACGGCATGGGCTCCTACTTCGGCGAGGACTACACCGCCTCGACCCTCGTCCGGCTTGGAGTGCTCACCAAGCAAAGCCTCGCCAACTCCGCCGCGACGCCGCCGGGCACCAAGGCCCCCGCAAACCGATCGCTCGCCGTCAGCGGACCGGCAGGGCCGCCGCCCGAGCCCACGACGCCCGAGCCCACATCATTGAGCGAAGCGCTCATCGACGCCGCGGCCACCGCGACTATGCAGAAGCAGCTTCAGGGCATCGATCTTACCCAGCCGACGGTCGTCCTCCCTGACGCCGCAGCGCAGGCGGTCCGCCAGATCCAGGGCGAGCTCACCACCAAGCTCAACACCACCAACCTGTCGGCCGGATGGGTGCCGGCGAAAGCGCTCAACCCTGTCCTGCGCAAGCAGACCGCGGACTTCATCATTTATTCTGCAATCACCACGGTCGCCCGGAGGCCGGGACAGCCGAACGTCTCTTGGACCGAGAACTGGCCTTACGAGCCTTCCGTCGGCAACACGCCGACGACCAACACCTTCCAGTGGACCTGGATCAGTTTCTGCTTCACGTTTTTCGCAATGGGGTTCGTGCTGTGGCTCTATCGGGCCTATCTCGACCACCCCGACGACGCGCCAATGGAAGTCGGGCTTGCCGAATACCGCGCGCTGACTCCGAGCCAGGTCAAGACCGGCAAGTATTTCATCGTCGTCGCCCTGGTGTTCCTCGCCTCGCAAGGCGCAGGCGCGATCATGGCGCATTCCTATTACGAGCGGGAAACCTTTTACGGCGTCCAGCTCAATTACATCCTCCCGTTCAACTTCCTGCGGAGCTTCCATCTGCAGGCCCCGATCATCTGGATCGGGCTCGGTTGGATCGCGAGCGGCCTGTTCATTGCTCCCGCGATCGCGGGTGGGCGCGAGGCGAAGGGCCAGGGGTTCCTGGTCGACCTGCTCTTCTGGGTATCTCTGTTCGTGGTCGCCGCGGCGCTCACCGGCAATTATCTCGGCATCCAGGGGGTAATCGACAAAGGCTGGTTCTGGTTCGGCAACCAGGGCCTGTCCTACATCCAGCTCGGTCGCTTCTGGCAAATCCTGTTCTTTGTGGCGCTTCTCACCTGGAGCGGACTGATGTTCCGGGCGCTATGGCCGACGCGCGATACGCTCATGGAAGCGACGCGCCAGTTCTGGAGCGGCAAGATCCGGCTAGAGCATCTGATCTGGGCGGCGACGATCAACGTCGCAATCCTCTATGTGTTCGGGATGATCCCGCTGACCGGGATCGAGAAGAGCTTCACGCTGACCGATTTCTGGCGCTGGTGGGTGGTCCACCTTTGGGTCGAGCAATCGTTCGAGTTCTTCGCGGTCGCGATGAGCGCCTACCTCCTGATGTCGCTCGGGCTAGTGTCGCGCAAGTTGGCGGAGCGCTCAGTCTATCTCGAGCTGATCCTGATCTTCATGGGCGGCGTGCTTGGCACAGGACACCACCTCTATTGGGCAGGCGGGCCGAGCATGTGGGTACCGCTCGGAACGATGTTCTCGTTCATCGAGGTTCTCCCGCTCGTGTTGCTGATCCTCGAAGCGATCTCGCAGCATCGCTTGATCAAGGGTGCCCAGAAGTTCGATTATGGCCTGGCCTATCTCTACATTCTCGGCTCCGCGTTCTGGAACTTCGTCGGCGCCGGTGTCTTCGGCGGCGGCACGCTTAACGCCCCGCTCGTCAATTACTACGAGCATGGCACTTTCCTCACGCTCAACCACGCACACACATCGCTGTTCGGCGCGTTCGGATTGCTCGCGCTCGGTCTGATCTACTTCTGCCTGCGCTATCGCGCCGGTCCCGAGGCAGTGTTCGACGAGCGTTTCGGGCGCATCGCCTTCTGGTGCTACAATCTCGGGCTGGTGATGTGGATCTTCCTCCACTTTTTCCCGATCGGTTGGCCACAGCTCAACGCCGTCTACGAGCACGGTTTTGCCTGGGCGCGCAGCCAGGCGTTCTACGACCAGTATCTGTTCTGGCAGTGGATGCGCCTGCCTGGGGACGTCGTCTTCTCGTTCGGCGCGGTCCTGATGTGCTGGGACTTCCTCATGAAGCTCCGGCAGCCGCGCGGCGGCGCGCGCGGCAAAGGCGGGCGGCCGGTGGCGGTCCCGGCCGAGTGAGCTCCTTGCAATGGCGAGACCGCACTCGGGCCGGCTAGGTAGAATCCCTTAGCTGATAAGTGATCCATATATGCTAATGCGAGGCATTCTCAAATAAGGAGGATGCCATGCAATTGGAGCGGGCGAAAACGAGCGAGGTCGATGCGCTCGACCTTGCAGCAATATGGCCCTGTTGCGCGCAGCTCGCGGGTCTGTCTCTCCCGCCCATGGAGACGGTCCAAGCGCGCGAACTCGCGCATCCAGACGAGGTGGACAGCGATGGATTATGGTGAAGCGATCAACGCCAAAGCCGGCGCAAGAGCATTTGAAATTGCATGCCGAAAGATCGCGGGGGGATCGAGGGATCTGAGAAGGGTTGCAGCCGAAGCCGTCGCCGAAGCTTATTGCCTGTGCGTAGCGGCCGGCGATGACGCCGCGAAGGGAAGGCTTTCAGCCATCCATGCGAACCTCATCGAGAACTTGAAGGTTCGTTTGTGCGCCGCAGCCGGGGAGCAGAACTGAATGGCCCTCAACCATGCGCGTGCAGCAGAGAAAATCCATCTGACGTCGGTCGCGGTCCCTGCCGCGAGAACCTCGGCAGTGGTGAAGACCGATGCCTTCGAAGCGGTGCAACTCGTGCTTCGCGCCGGCGACGAGATCGCGAACCATTCGGTCCCCGGCTATGCGACCATCCATTGCCTGGAGGGTCTCGTGCTCCTAAGGGCTGACGAGGAATTACAACTTGCTGCTGGCGACTGGCTCTATCTCGATCGTGGCCAGGAGCATTCCGTCTCCGCCCTCCAGGACAGCTCGTTGCTGGTAACGATCATGTTCGAACAAACCGCACACCGGCCGCGGTAAGCTCGCAAACCTCGCTACAGGCTCTCCCCGACTGTCAGCACTTCCGTATGACCGAGCCCCTGGCTGTAATCGAGGACGGACACATGCTTGCAGTCCGCCCGCATGGTTGCGACCTCGTCTGTTCCCGGGGGCGCCAGGTCAGTGAGATTGGAATGCCGCTCGGCGAGCAGCTGCCAAGCCAGACTCCTTTCGGCGAGATCCGTCACTTCCTGGGCGAAGCAGCCGGCGTAGACCGCCTTGATGTCGCGCAGTGCGTGCGGCTCTTGTCCGACCGAGATCGAGACGCGGTTGTCTCGAGACATGTTCTCGAACTTCTGGCTCGACCGGTACACCAGGAAATAGAGCCGCCACCCCTCGTTCGCGTACCCGACCATTGTCGTTTGTGGCCATCCGTCGGCGCGGACGGTTCCGATCGTCATGATCCGGTTCGCATTCAGGATGGTGATCGCAGGCTGTTCCATTTCGAACTCCGCTGAGTTGTCGGCGCTACGGTGAGCGCCGAGGCAGGCCGGCTCTGACGTAAGCGATCACCGCCCAGATGTCTTTCTTGCGAAGCTTGTCCTTGAACGCCGGCATCTCGGACTCGAAGGCCTGTCCACCCTCCGCCACGGCCCAGTACATATACGGCTCCGATCGGCCTTTCGGGGTACGCGCCAGCCACTCCAGATCGGCCGGCGCCGGAACCTGGGCGAAGGCGTCCGGACCGGTGCCTTGTCCAGTCCATCCGTGGCAGGACGCACAGTTCCGGTCGAAGATCATTCGGCCGCGCTCGAGCTTCGCGACGCTATCGGCCGTTGAATCGTGCATCCCGGCATATGGCTGCGGGATGCCATGCATGATGACCTGCTGCTTGCGGACGATGTTCGCTGCCCAGCGCGGGGGTCCTTCGTCCGACTGTGCCACGGCAGCTGCAAACGGTAGAATGAGAAGTGCAGCCGCAATGGCGAACCGGCGCATGATCGGTTTCCTTCTGTAGCCGAGGAACTCCTGGCAACATCGGCATCCTCCGCCGCGCTGTCACTAAGTAGCTCTCCTTATGGCGCTCGCGGAATGGATCAGCGAAACCAAGGCATTCTCCGATCAAGGAGGCCTGGACATGACAGAGACCCGAAACGCCCGTCGAGCAGCCCCCGTCGTCGAGCTGCTGATAGGATTGCGACAACAAGCCCGGCCGTCGAAGCAGGAACACAACACGCCCGTCACGGTCGACGCATTCGAGCGTGAACACATGGGCCTTGCCGCGAAGGAATAGCCCAGAGCTGTGAGAGACGTTCGGTGAAGGAGAAGGCAATCGACATCCTTCAGGACAATCGGCTGATGGCGATCTCGACGCTTCGGCCGGACGGCTGGCCGCAGACGACGATGGTCAGCTACGCCAACGAAGGCATCCTGATCTATTTCGTCGTGGCTCGGCAGAGCCAGAAGTTCGCCAATATCGAACGCGACGACCGCGTATCGCTGGTCATCGGCCGCGACTTTCATGACCCCTCAACAATCAGGGCCGTGTCGATCGCAGCGCGCGCTTCCGAAGTGCGCGATCCCAAACAGCGCGCACGGGCGATCAAGCTGCTGCTCGAAAGACATCCGGGTCTGCGCAAGCTGGAGCGGCCCGAGGCCGGCCATTCCGCGGTCATGCGCGCCAATCCCGAGATCATCACGATCCTCGATTATTCGAAAGGCTTCGGCCACGCCGACGTGCTGACGGTCGGACCTGGCGGACTCACCGACATGACGCCGGCGCGTGACGATGATTGGGGCTTCGGAACGGTCCTGAAGCCAGTGACCTGAGTTCCGGAAAGGGTTCCGGAGAGGTTCAGAACTTAGAGCGGTCGGCCGGAGTCCATTCCTCGGCCTCGACTTCCCGGCGCAACAGGCGAAGCGCCAGGCCCGCACCGGTTCCGACAGCGATCGCGATCGTGAGGTTGCTGACGATCGTCAGGATCATGGTCATGAAGAACAAGGTGCGATCGCCAGGACGCAACCTCATCCGCTCCGACCAGCGCGCCGGCTCGCTCATCAGCCATGCGGTCAGGATGAGGAGTCCGGCAAGCGCCGGCATGACGAGAAAACTCGCGAGCGAGGCCGCGACGAGCATGATCACCAGGATCGTGATCGCGTGCACGATCCCCGCGACGGGCGTGCGGCCTCCTGCGCGCACATTGGTCGCCGTTCGAGCAATCGCGCCGGTCGCGGGAAGCCCGCCGAACAAAGGGGAGACGATATTCGCCGCGCCCTGCGCGAGGAGTTCCGCGCCCGAGCGGTGCCTGCCGCCGATCATCCGGTCCGCGACGATGGCCGAAAGCAGGGATTCGACCGCGGCCAGAAACGCAATCACGAGGGCGGATGGGAGGAGCTCGCTGATCCTCTCGATGCTGAGATGCGGGATCGAAGGCGCTGGCAGGCCGGCAGGAAGAACGCCGAACCGCGAGTAGATCGTATCGACCGGAAGCGGCAGCAGAGCCACGGCCGCGGAAGCGACGGCGATCACCAGCAAGGAGCCGGGGAACCACGGAAGAAGGCGGCGGAGGAATGCGATCCCGGCGATTGAAACGAGACCGACGCCCAGGGCGGCTAAGTTCAGTTGACCGCGTGCGGCCCACAGGCCCGGCAGTCCGTGGATGAGATCGGCAGGCACATGGGCGGCAGACAATCCCAGCAGGTCCTTCAACTGACTGATGGCGATGATCAGCGCGATGCCGACCGTGAAACCCTCGATCACCGGCTCGGGCACGAGCGCGATGAATCGGCCAGCCCTGACCAGACCTGCGGCGCCCAGGATAAGGCCCGCAAGGAGTGTCGCGAGGAGAAGCCCTTCGAAACCATGTTGTTCGATGATCCCGGCAACGACGACAATGAAGGCGCCTGTCGGCCCGCCGATCTGCACTCGGCTGCCGCCCAGAAGCGAGATCAGAAGGCCCCCGATGATGGCCGTGACCAGGCCCGCCTTTGGTGTCGCGCCGGACGCAATCGCGATGGCGATGCTGAGCGGAAGAGCGACGAGCGCGACCGTGACGCCGGCGAGGGCGTCGCCGAGGAACTGGCGCCATGAATAGTCTTGCAACGTCGTCAGGAGCTTGGGCTTCATTGGTTCGCGCTAGGCAGGGAAGCCCTCACCCGCAATGGTCGGTCGGCGCCGGCAAAACGATGCCGTCCGGGAAGTTCGTTTGATCTGCATCAAGAGGCTGGACCGCGGCCTCGCGTATGCGGGCGGCCGGAGGGTCGCCCGTGAAAACTTCCGATCGCGAGCTGGGCGTCTGGGACATGCCGCTGCGGCTGTTCCACTGGCTACTCGTCCTGACAATCGCAATCGCTTTCCTCTCCGCGGAAGCGGACAGTTCGCTCAACCAGTGGCACGAGCCGAGCGAGTAACTGATGTGAATGTCTTGGCGACACTCGGCGGCGGTCTTCTCGCCATTGTCGGAGCGGGAGGCCTGATCGGCTACGGTGCCTATCGCCGCGACATTGCGGCGGTTGAGAAGGCTTATGCGAAGGTCCTCGCGGACCGCGCTCCATCCAATCGGCGGTTCGATCCTGATCAGGTCGCCCAAATGCCCGAGATCGGCCGGCGCTATTTCCGACACGCCGTTGCTCCCGGCACGCCGCTCTATTCGTCGGCCGAAATCGAGATGGAGGGTGCGTTCCTCCTCGGCGAGAAGGAGAAGTTGCAGACCTACGAAATGTGGGCTCGCGAGGCGCTGCATCCACCTGACGAGTTAATCTGGCTGCCGAAGATGCGCTCCGGCGCGATGACCATCGTCGGATCGGACGCCCTCGTCCGCGGCGGCGCCTGGACCCGCTTCTGGCTACTCGGATTAGTGCCGGTGACGAACGCGCGCACTTCGCCGGACCTCGTCCGCTCGGCGCAGTTCCGGGCGGCCGTCGAAGGCGCATTATGGCTTCCGACAAGCCTGCTGCCGCAGAACGGCGCCGAGTGGAAGCAGACAGGAGCCGACCAGGCCGACGTGACCTTCCGCCGCTTCACTCCCCCGATCGTCTTTCGGCTCACGCTCGATCGGGAGGGGGCGGTCCGCGAAGTTGTCGGGCAACGCTGGTCGAACGTGAATCGGGCCAGGCGCTATCAGCTGCAGCCGTTCGGCGGCACGATGTCGTCGGAAGCGACCTTTCAGGGTCTGACCATCCCGACGGCGATCGCGGTCGGCAACCACTACGGGACCAAGGCGTATCTGCCCTTCTTCCAGGCGCGCATCACCGGGGCGAAATACCGATGACCAAGCGGCTCGGACTCTGGGTGGGTGCAGCCGCATTGGTTTCCGTGGAATTTCGCTCGCACCGAAGGCCGGGTATCAACCCGCGGATTTCCGCGGCATTTTCGAAGAGCGCATTTCTAATATCCTCTACGAAGGGGAGCCATTTCACGCCCCGTAAGCGGCTCCCGGCATCGACGGCGGAAGATGCAGGTAGGCGGCGTTGAAATCGCCGACACCGGCCAGCTTCGACCAATCCTCGATCCGGACCGCGCGCTTGGTCCGCGAGATCAATCCTTCCGAGCCGAGGGCCATGAGCGTGCGGTTGGTGTGGACGGGGGTCAGTCCAAGGGCATCCGCCAGCTGTTCCTGGGTCATTGGCAGCACGTAGCCGTCCTTCTGGCCAAGTCCGGCGGCCTCGAGCCGCAGCGCGAACTCGCACAGCAAATGGGCCGCGCGGGTCCTCGCGTCGCGCCGCCCGACGTTGAGCGTCCACTCGCGGAAGATCGACGCGTCGACCAATGTCTGGAACCACATGGCGCGCCCGACTGCCGGCCGCGCAAAGGCGATGTCCTGAATCGCAGCCACCGGGATCAAAGCGACCTCGACATGATCGAGCGCCTGGAGATTGTGATCGGCGCGGCCCAGCAAGGAATTCTGCAGGTCGGCGAGATCGCCTCTCATGTGGATCGAGAAGACTTGCCGCCCGCCATTGCCCGCGACCTTGTTCCGGAACGAGTAGCCCGACAGCATCAGGCACGAGTTCTGGGCGGCGTCCCCCTCCCTTACGATATATTCCTGGGGCCGCAGCTGGATGAGGCGATGCGGAAGTTCGAGCACCGCTTGTCGATCGGCATCGCCCAGCCGGCCGGATTCCTCCAGCTTGTGGATCATGGGCGCGAGTTTCGATTGGCCGGACATGAGCGTCTCCCCGCGGACGGGAGCGCGACGTCGTCTCTCAGCCACCGGCAATCCATATACCGGGCCAGCGGTGCCAACACCCTAACCCATATTTGACCTACGGCCTAATATGGATTGGAAAGACTTTCGGCGGTGCGCGGCTCGAAGACGCGCCTCTCACGCCGCCTTGATGTGAGTTAAGCCGTTCCGCTAACTCGGTTAAATGCGAGCCGGTCAACTCGGCATTAAGTGTTTCCGCATGGATCGGCCGGGGACATATCGGATCTACTGCTTCGACGGGCTGCGCGACGTCTGGGTGACCGAAGCAATCAACGCCGCCGACGACGCTGCCGCCGTTTTGGAGGCAAGGAACGTCGAACGCGCTGTAAAGACGGAAGTGTGGCGAGGTTCGACTCTGATCGCCACGCTCGACTCCCGCATCGCCGACTGACCACCGCGGAAGGCCGACCTTACGTCAGCCGAAGCGAACGAAGCGGCCGAGCTTGCGCCCGGCCGCCCCGGCGGAGTGCGTTCGTGTCTCGCTAAAGACCACCCCGCATCGCCATCAACTCGACTTTGGGTCTCGGGCTCCAGAGGGCATTCCGAGCCGTATCAGGGTGGGACAGCTCAGCCGTCGATCGAAGCCATCAGGCTTGCGTTGCCGCCCGCCGCGGTCGTGTCGATGCAGGTCACGCGTTCGGTCGCGAAGCGTGCGACATAGTGTGGGCCGCCGGCCTTGGGACCGGTGCCGCTCAAGCCCTCGCCGCCGAACGGCTGGCTTTCGACCACGGCGCCGATCTGGTTGCGGTTAACGTAGAAATTGCCGACCCGGGCGTGTTCCTCGACATAATCGCGCACCGTGTCGATGCGGCTCTGGAGGCCGATGGTCAGGCCGTAGCCGGTCGCGTTGATCGCCTCGACGACCTTGTCGAGCGCGTCTCCGGCAAAGCGGATGACGTGAAGAATCGCGCCAAAATTCTCTTGATTCAATTGGCTTAGCGATTGAATCTCATAGAAAGCCGGAGGAACGAAGCAGCCGTTCGCAGCCTCCTTTGGCGCATCCAGCCGGCAAATCTTCCGGGCATTCTTTTCGAGCCACACGAGGTGGTCATCGAGAACCCTTTTGGCAGGCTCGTCGATCACCGGGCCGACGTCGGTCGCAAGATCGGACGGATCGCCCACCTTCAGCGCCTCCATGGCGCCGGAGACCATCGCGATCATCCCGTCCGCGACATCATCCTGGACGAAAAGGACCCGCAACGCGGAGCAGCGCTGTCCGGCGCTCTGGAACGCCGAGGAAATGACGTCGCGCGTGACCTGCTCGGGCAGCGCCGAGCTATCGACGATCATTGCATTCTGGCCGCCGGTTTCGGCGACGAACGGGATGATCGGCCCGTCGCGTTCGGCGAGCGTGCGGTTGATCGTGCGCGCGGTCTCGGTCGACCCGGTGAACACGACGCCGGAGAGCAACGGATGAGCGGTCAGCGTTCCGCCGAC
>Ga0207678_10000471_pt1 | contig 36436 bp, 37 predicted proteins | sample KBSC63metaG_FD_184319 | JGI IMG/M metagenome (GOLD analysis project Ga0207678, IMG submission 184319) | Corn rhizosphere microbial communities from Kellogg Biological Station, Michigan, USA - KBS C6-3 metaG (SPAdes) (version 2) | ecosystem: Host-associated > Plants > Roots > Rhizosphere > Soil ... | reverse complement strand
GAGCGGGTCGAGCATGAGCTCTATTACGAGGGCGGCATTGCGGCCTTCGTCAAATATCTCGACCGCGCCAAGACTCCGCTGTTCCCGGAGCCGATCGCCATTTCGGCGGTGCGCGACGGCATCGGTATCGACGTCGCCCTCGAATGGAATGATTCCTATTACGAGAACGTCCTGCCCTTCACCAACAACATCCCGCAGCGCGACGGCGGCACCCACATGGCCGCCTTCCGCGCCGCGCTGACCCGCACGATCAACAATTACGCCGAGAAATCGGGGATGTTGAAAAAGGAAAAGGTGACCCTGACCGGCGAGGACATGCGCGAAGGGCTGACCGCGATCGTCTCGGTCAAATTGCCCGACCCGAAGTTCAGCTCCCAGACCAAGGACAAGCTGGTCAGCTCCGAAGTGCGCCAGCCGCTCGAAAGCCTGATGAGCGACAAGATGAGCGAATGGCTCGAGGAAAATCCGGCAAACGCGCGCTCGATCATCCAGAAGACGATCGACGCCGCGGCCGCGCGCGAAGCGGCCCGCAAGGCGCGCGAGGCCAGCCGCAAGTCGGTGATGGGCATCGCGTCGCTGCCCGGCAAGCTGGCCGACTGCCAGGAACGCGACCCGGCATTGTCCGAACTGTTCCTGGTCGAGGGCGACAGCGCCGGCGGCTCGGCCAAGCAGGGCCGCAACCGCCAGAACCAGGCCATCCTGCCGCTCAAGGGCAAGATCCTCAACGTCGAGCGCGCGCGCTTCGACCGCATGCTCGGCTCGAAGGAAATCGGGACACTGATCCAGGCGATCGGCACGTCGATCGGCGCCGAGGAATTCAATCTCGACAAGCTGCGCTATCACAAGATCGTGATCATGACCGACGCCGACGTCGATGGCGCCCACATCCGCACTTTGCTGCTGACCTTCTTCTACCGCCAGATGCCGCAGCTGATCGAGAACGGGCATCTCTTCATCGCCCAGCCGCCGCTCTACAAGGTCAGCCGGGGCCGCTCCGAAGTCTATGTGAAGGACGATGCCGCGCTCGACGATTATCTGGAGGGCGCCGGCCTCGAAGGCCTGGTGCTCGATACGCCCGAGGGGCAGCGTTCGGGCAACGACCTGAAGCAACTGGTCGACCACGCGCGCCGGATGCGGACGCTGATGCGCTATGCGCCGCGCAAATACGATCCGGCGCTGATCGAGGCGCTGGCGATCAACGGCGCCCTAAAGCCCAATCTCGACAAGGACGGCGCGGCCAAGGCGATCGCCCGGACCGCCGGCTGGCTCGGCGCCGCCGACCTCGAAGCCGAATGGTCGGGCGAGGTCGCGGCCGAAGGCGGCTATTTGCTCAAGCGGCTGTGGCGCGGCGTGACCGACGCCCACATCATCGAGGCCAGCTTCCTCGGCTCGGCCGAGGCGCGCAAGCTCGATGCCCTCGCGAAGGAGCAGGCGGCGGCTTATGCCAGGCCATCGACCCTGCGCACCCTGAAGAAGGGCGCCCTCACCGAGGAGCAAAAGCCCGAGCCGATCGAAGGTGTGGACGCTGAAGAGCAGCCCTCGGAAGCCGACACCAAGGGCAAGCCGGTGCCGGTCACTCGCCCGTCGGAGCTGCTCGACGCCGTGCTTGCCGCAGGCCGCAAGGGTCTCAGCATCCAGCGCTACAAGGGTCTCGGCGAAATGAACGCCGAGCAATTGTGGGAAACGACGCTCGACCCGTCGAACCGCTCGCTGCTCCGCGTCGAAGTCGCCCAGGCCGACGTCGCCGACGAGATTTTCACCCGCCTGATGGGCGACGTCGTCGAACCCCGCCGCGAGTTCATCCAGGACAATGCCCTCAGCGTCGCCAATCTCGACGTCTAGGAACCGGACCCGCAGCCCCATTGTTGGCGTCTCCGTGAGCGCGTCCCCCTGCATCACCGTCGCGTCGTACAATATGCGCAAGGCGATTGGGCTCGACCGGCGGCGCGATCCGCAGCGGGTGCTCGACGTGCTCCATCAGATCGACGCCGACATCGTCGCGCTTCAGGAGGCGGATCGGCGCTTCGGCGGGCGCGGCTCGGCGGTTCCGCACGAGCTGATCGACAGTCACGGCATCTATCAGCCGGTGCACCTCGGCGTCCGCCACAAGCGCATGTTCGACAAAGCCCGCAAGCACACCGACCGCCTGCTACGCATCAACACCCGCAACATCGGCTGGCACGGCAATGCGATCCTGGTGAAGCGCCACATCGGCATCATCGATTGCGCGGCGCTCGAACTGCCGACGCTGGAGCCGCGCGGAGCGGTGATGGCCGAGCTTTTGATCGGCGATAAGCCGCTGCGCGTCGTCGGGATGCACCTCGATCTGTCGGGTCTGTGGCGCAAGCGGCAGATGCGCGCCATCCTCGACGCCATCGACGCACGACCGCAGAAAATGCCGACGGTGCTGATGGGCGACACCAACGAATGGCGGATCGAGGCCGGCTGCCTGAGGGAGATCGAGCCCGAGTTCCACGTCGCTCCGACCGGGCCCAGCTTCCACGCGCGCCATCCGGTCGCCGCGCTCGACCGGATCATCGTCCACAAGGACCTGACGATCGAGGCCGCCGGAGTGCACATGAGCCACGCCGCGCGGCGAGCCTCCGATCATTTGCCGATCTGGGCGCGGTTGAGTCCCTCTCCCTGAGGAAGAGGGAGGGAGCTGCCGGAGGCAGCAGAAGGGTGAGGTCGACCTCACCCCGCTCGCGCTTCGCACGAGTCGACCCTCTCCCAAGGGAGAGGATTTACCCCGCGATCTTTCTCATCCGGCGGCGCTGGATCGACGAGCCGATACCCATCGCCTCGCGATACTTGACCACCGTCCGCCGCGCGACATCGAACCCGCGCTGCTTGAGCAGGGCCGCGATCGCATCGTCGCTGAGGATTTCGGCCTCTGCGCCGATCAGCTCCTTGATCCCGGCCTTGACCGCGTTGGCCGCCGCGCCCTCGCCCTCGGCCGAGGCGACCCCCGAGCCGAAGAAATATTTGAGCTCGAACAACCCGCGGTCGCACAGGAGATATTTGTTCGACGTCACCCGGCTGACGGTTGATTCATGCATTTCGATCGCTTCGGCGACATCGCGCAATGTCATCGGCGTCAGCGCGCTGACCCCGCGGTCGAAGAATCCCTGCTGCCGCCTGACGATTTCCGACACCACCTTGACGATGGTCCGTGCCCGCTGATCGAGCGCTTTGACCAGCCAGCTCGCGCTTTGCAGGCATTCGCTGAGCCACGCTCGCGACGCCTTGTCCTGCGGCCCGGCCTTGAGCTCCTGATAGTAACGGCGGTTGACCAGCAGCCGCGGCAAGGTCGTTTGATTCAATTCGACGGAATAGCCGCCGCGAGTCTTTCGCACGAACACATCGGGCGTCACCTCTTCGGCTCCCGTGCCGGAGAACCGGCAACCGGGCTTCGGGTCATAGGCTCGCAACTCGGCGATCATGTCGGCGAGGTCTTCGTCGTCGACGCCGCAAATTCGCTTCAAATCCTGCGTTCGGCCCTTTGACAAGAGTTCGAGGTTGTCGATCAGCCGCGCCATCGCCGGGTCGTAGCGGTCGGCCGCTTTGGCCTGAAGGGCGAGGCATTCGGCCAGAGACCGCGCACCGACTCCCGGCGGCTCGAGGTCTTGCACCAGCTTCAGCGCCTGCTCGACCACCTCCAGGGCCTCGCCGCTCAGCCCCGCGATCTGTTCCAGCGGAACGGTCAGATAGCCGGTCTCCTCGAGGGTCTCGGCGATGATCCGGGCGAGCGCGCCCTCGGCGCCCGACGCGCCGTGGAGCTGGCTCGCCAAATGCTCGGCGAGCGAGGCCGGAGAATATTCGATCCGGTCGAAATCGAAGCTTTCCTCCCCTCCGCCCGACGTCGCGACGTCCGCGAAGCTGTCGATCTCCAGAGCCTCCGAAGTCCAATCGACGTCGAGCGGGCGATCATCGTCCGCCTGGCCGAGCATCAGCGTGTCGGCGCCCGGTTCGTCCGGCGCCTCGTCGCCGGAATCTTCATCGGCAGCGAAGTCGCCGGCGGGTTGCTCATCGGGTTCGTCCGATCGTCCCTCGAGCAGCGGATTCTTCGACAATTCCTCGTCGATGAAGGCCTCGAGCTCGAGATTGCTGAGCTGCAACAGCTTGATCGCCTGCTGGAGCTGAGGGGTCAGCACCAGCGCCTGGGTCTGGCGGATGGAAAGGCTCGGCCCCAGTCCCACCGGAGCCGCCGTTAAAGCGCGAAGCTCTCGCCGAGGTAGAGGCGCCGGACCTCCTGGTCGGCGACCAAGGCCTCGGGAGTGCCAGCAAACAGGACCTGCCCATCGTAGATGATGCAGGCGCGGTCGACGATGTCGAGCGTCTCGCGGACGTTGTGGTCGGTGATCAGCACGCCGATGTCGCGCTTCTTCAATTCCCTCACGAGGTCGCGGATGTCGGCGATCGAGATCGGGTCGATGCCGGCGAAGGGCTCGTCGAGCAGCATGATCGACGGCTCGGCCGCAAGCGCGCGCGCGATCTCGCAGCGCCGCCGCTCGCCGCCCGACAGCGCCATGGCCGCCGAGTCGCGCAAGCCGCTGAGCCCGAACTCCTCCAGCAGCTGCTCGAGCCGCGCGCTGCGGGCCGCGCGGTCGGGCTCGGACACTTCGAGCACCGCGCGGATATTCTCCTCGACGCTCAGGCCGCGGAAGATCGAGGTTTCCTGCGGCAGATAGCCAAGGCCGAGGATCGCCCGGCGGTACATCGGCAGCTCGGTGATGTCCTGGCCGTCGAGGAAGATGCGCCCGCTGTCCGGCTTCACCAGCCCCATGACCGAATAGAAGCAGGTCGTCTTGCCGGCGCCGTTGGGACCGAGAAGCCCGACCACCTCGCCCTGGTGAACGTTGAGCGACACGTCGTGAAGCACGGCGCGCCGGTCATAGGCCTTGGCAATCGAGCGCACCTCGAGGCCGCCAACCGTCTGCGGCGGCTCGGCCACCGGGCGGACAAAGGTCGCGGCCTCGTTCACCTGGGTCCTTAGGTGCTTTTGCGCTGCGGGACGGTGAAGTGGCCGGTGACCCGGCCGCCGCTCTGGTTGACCCCGGCGGGGCCGCCGTCGATCACGGCCCGGCCGCTATCGAGGTCGATGACCAGCCGCTGGCCGAGCACCTGGTTCTGGCCGCGGTTGAGCTGGACGTTGCCGATCAGCGTGATGAGCTTGCGGTCGAGGTCGTAGATGCCGAAGTCGCCCTTGGCGGTCTCCGACGGGCTGTGGACCGTGACGCCGCCGGCGGCGTCGAGGCGCCGGATCTGGACTCCGCCGTTGCTCGAATACGCGACCGTCAGGCGCTGGGTGTCGAGAGTCAGCTCGGCCTGGCGGACGTGAACATTGCCGAGGAACATCGCCCGGTCGGTTCGGTCCTGAACCTCGATGCGGTCGGCATTGACGTCGACCGGAGCGTTGCTGTCGTGACCCTTTAGCGCCGAGACAGGCGGCGGCTGCTGCTGCTGAGCAAGCGCGGCGGTGCCGGCCAGGGCCGTGACTGCAAAAATGATGCCAAAGGAGCGCACGCCCATCATCTGACCGCCCCTTGCACGATTTTCAAGCGAGCGCCGCCGTCGAGGACGACAGTCCGGTCGCCAAGGTCGGCCTTCAGCTGCCCCGCCTCGAACTGGCCGAGGCGCATCTGCCCGGCGACGGGTCCGGCGCTAGCCAGCCGGCGCTGCTTGAGGTCGACCGTCACGTCACGCGTCGCGAGCCTGTAGCCATCGGGGCCGGCGACCCGCACGGGCCCGTTGATCATCACTTTCTGGGTATCGAGATTGTAGCGCCCTTGGTTGGCGGCGATCAGCAGCGGCCCGCGCTCGAGCCCCAGGCGCGCGAACATTCCCCAAATGTCGACCAGCGGCACGTCCGAGCTGCGCTGAAGCGCCCGGTTCGCGGTCATTTCAAAGCGCTGGCCCTTGTTGTCGGTGCCGACATATTTGGCCTGCTCGACGCGCATCCGCTCGGGCGCATTGGCGACCTTCTTCTTGTCGAGGATGAAGCTCACGTCGCCGTGCTTGTCGAGCGGCGCGATCGCGAGGATGGCGATCAGCCCGCCGACGGCCGCGGGCAGGCCGATTTTGGTGAAGCGCACCAGGCGGTCGTGAGCGCTGCCCGGGATGGCCCAGCGCTGCCTCGTCGCGCGCTCCTTGGTGGCGGCGTCGGACACTATCCGTCGTGCGCGAAGATGTCCTGCTCCGCCCATCCGGCGATGTCGAGCAGCGCCCGCGCCGGAAGGAATTCGAAGCAGGCCTGGGCCAATGACACTCGATCCTCGCGCTCGAGGCGCTCGTCGAGCTTGTCCTTGAGCTGGTGGAGATAACGCACGTCGCTCGCGGCATATTCGCGCTGCGCGTCGCTCAGTTCGCCGGCGCCCCAGTCGCTCGTCTGCTGCTGCTTGGAAATCTCGATGCCGAGCAATTCCTTGACCAGGTCTTTGAGGCCATGCCGGTCGGTGTAGGTGCGAACGAGCCGCGAGGCCGTGCGCGTGCAATAGAGCGGAGCGGCGGTGATCCCCAGATAAGCCTGGATGATGCCGACGTCGAAGCGCGCGAAATGATAGAGCTTGAGCCGGTCCGGATCCTCGAGCAGCGCCTTGAGGTTCGGCGCCGAATAGTCGCTGGCGCGCTCGAACCGGACGAGATGCTCGTCGCCCTTGCCGTCGGACAATTGCACGAGGCACAAGCGGTCGCGCCCGGGGATGAGGCCCATCGCTTCGGTGTCGACCGCGATCGGCCCATCGGCGAAGATCACCTCTTCCGGCAGGTCTTCCTCGTGAAAATGGACAGCCATTGAAACTCCTCGCGCGAAGGCCTTGCGGACGCTTTAGTCCGCTTGGCCTCCGCCTTGCCAGCCCCGTGGCGATTCAATCACTGGAGCCCGGTATCTTTTTCATGTAAGGCGCTGAACCGTGCGTGAGTAAGAATCGCACGAGACCGGTTGCGCCTCGGGGCCCAGCGCGTTGGTTTTTTCATTGGGTTGGGCACACGGAAGTTAAGACGGAAATGGGTTTCGACAGAGGGCGCAAGGGCGATCGTGGCGGTCGCGGCAGGGATAAGCGCGACGGATTTTTCGAGGAAGCGAGTTTCGCGGATCGCGGCGGTTTCCAGGAGCGCGGCGGTTACAGTGGCGGCGGCGGTGGACGCGGCGGCTATGGCGGCGGCGGCGGCGGCGGCGGATTCGGTGAGCGCGCCGGAGGCTACGGCGGCGGCGGCGGAGGCGGTGGCTTTCGCGGCGGCGGCGGTGGGGGCGGCGGCGGTTTCCGCGGCGGCGGCGGCGGTGGTGGCGGAATGCCCCCGCAAGTCGTTGGCGAAGGCAAAGGCGTCGTCAAATTCTTCAACCCGCAAAAGGGCTTCGGCTTCATCGTTCGCGATGATGGCGGCGAAGATGTGTTCGTGCACATCTCGGCGGTCGAGCAGGCCGGTCTCACCGACCTTGCCGACGGCCAGCCGCTCGAGTTCACCCTGGTGGACCGCGGGGGCCGCATTTCGGCGACCAACCTTCGCATTGAAGGCGAGCCGATGGCGGTCGAGCGGAGCTCGGCTCCGGCCGATCGCAGCGGCGGCCCGCAGCGCCAGCTGACTGGCGAGAAGGCGACCGGAACGGTCAAGTTCTTCAACGCGATGAAGGGCTTCGGCTTCATCCAGCGAGACGACGGACAGCCGGATGCATTCGTGCATATCTCGGCGGTCGAGCGCGCCGGCATTCCGACGCTCAACGAAGGCGACCGGCTGGAGTTCGAGATCGAGGTCGACCGTCGCGGCAAATATGCCGCGGTGAACCTTCAGACGATCAGCTAGCCAAGACCATCTCTTGAGGGGGCGAGGGCCGGTGGAGGAAACTTCACCGGCCCTTTCATTTTGAGGCCCTATTGCGCGGTTGCGTAGAAGCCCGCGATATCGTCCTTGAGCTGCCGCGCCGACGGCGGGTCGATGTACATCATGTGGCCCGCTGGATAGTAAGTGTAGCGGATGTTGGCCGCGAGTTGCGGCTCGAGCGCCATGTGGCCAAGGTCATATTCCGCAGCGAAATATGGAGTCGCGAGGTCGTAGAGCCCGGCGACGTTGAGGATCTTCAGCCGCGGGTTTTCACGCATCGCCTCGGCAAGGTCGGAGCTGGTGTTCGCGGCGAACTGCTGCCCGTCCGGCGCATTGTGCGAGAAGTTCCAGTCGTTGCCGATCCCGCCGTAATTGTTCGGCCGGAACGTCAGCTGCGTCTTGTAGCCAAGGTCGCGGTACAGATAGTCGTTGAACGCACCGACGAAGGCGCCCGTGATCGCGCTCGCCTGCGGATCGTAGGTCGGCGAATCGCCTGCTGCATCAGCTTCCGTTCCGATGAATCGTGAATCGATCCGGCCGATGATCTGGTGGCGATCGCGCAGCAGCTCGCGCTGGAAGCGATTGGGCGGAACCCGCAAGTTGGAGCGCAGGATATAATCAGTCGACAGCCCGGTCAGGCGCGCCATCTGCTGCGCGACGGACTGTTTCTCGTCCTGCCCGATGGCCGCACCCTTCTGCAGGGCGGCGGCATAAGGACCACCGGCGAAGGCCTTGGCTTCGGCGACGAAGCCCATGAGGTCCGGCTTCGGCTGGATCTTGCCATGGTACCAGGCGTCGGCCGCATAGGTCGGCAGGAAGTTGATCAAAGTCTGGTCGTTGCCCGAGAAGAGGCCGAGATCGAGGATCGTCGAAACCAGCACGATGCCGTTCAGCTGCACGCCCTTGTTCGCGAGCGAGTTGGAGAGGCCGGCCGCGCGAGTCGTGCCGTAGCTCTCGCCGATGATGAACTTGGGGCTGTTCCAGCGGCCGTATTTGGTGAGGTAGCGCTGGATCGTCCGCGTGAAGGCGTCGAGGTCCGGGTCCACCCCGAAGAAATCCTTGGGTTCGGCCTTGCCGATTTCGCGCGACAGGCCGGTGGTCGGCGCGTCGATGAACACGAGATCGGTGATGTCGAGCAACGTGTCCGGGTTGGGGCCATAGCGGAACGGCGGGCCAGGAATCGTCTCGGGCTGCGAGGCGTCGACCTTCATCGGGCCGAACGAGCCCATGTGCAGCCACATGCTCGACGATCCCGGACCGCCGTTGAACAGGAACGTCACCGGCCGCGCCCGCCCCGGCGAGGGGACGGTGTAGGCCGTGTAGAACATGCTCGCGGTCGGCTCGCCCTTGTCGTTTCGGATCGTCAGGTGACCCGGCGTCACGGTGTAGGCGAGCGTCTTTCCGCGCAGCGGGATGGAGCGCCGAACGGGCTGCTCGTCTTCCTCGACGCTGGCCTTGACCACGTCCTTGTCGGGCTTCGGGGCTTCGGCCTTGGCGTCCTTCGAGGGCGCGTCGCCGGCATCCTGCGCATAAGCAGGCGCGCTCAGGACGAGCGCAATGGCAAGCAGAGACGATCGCATCATTGTCCTTTCATCGGAATCGGATTGCCCTGGACCATGACATAATCGATCCGCGTCACCGCCGACGGATCGACCAACGGGTCTCCCTCGACTGCAATCAGGTCGGCCGACTTACCGGGATCGAGCGTTCCGGTCTCATTCGCTAGGCCCATGAGGTCGGGGCCGCCCTTGGTTGCGGCGATCAGCGCGTCGCGCGGGCTCATCCCGCCCTTGCTGACCATCAGGCCGACTTCCTGGTTCGCCTGGTTGTGCGGAGCGACCGCGCTGTCCGTCCCGAGCGCGATCTTGACGCCATTGCGGTAAGCGAGGTTGAGGCCCGTACCCCACACGGCAAATGTCTGCGCAGCCTTGGCTTCGGACGCCGGCGGAAGCTTGCCGGTTCCGAGCAGGCCCTTGACCCCGCTGAAGGCCATCAGGGTCGCGACATAATAGGTGCCGCGGGCCTTCATGTCCTTGACCCCGGTCTCGTCGATGAAGGTGCCATGCTCGATCGAATCGACGCCCGCGCGGACGGCGGCATCGATGCCGTGTGCGCCATGGGCATGGGCCGCGACCTTCAGGCCCATGAAGTGCGCCATGTCGCAGATCGCCTTCATCTCCTCGTCGGTGAAATGCTGCTCGAGGCCGCGCGCGCCGGGATCGAGCACGCCGCCGGTCGCCATGATCTTGATGACGTCGACGCCCGCCGCGGCGAGGTCGCGAACGACCTTCCGGCACTCGTCCGGACCGGTGCACACCGAGGGATTCAGATGCGCTTCGTTGATCGCCTCGGCGAGCTCGGGCGGCAGTCCTGTCGCGGCGTCGGCATGGCCGCCAACGATTGACAAGGGCGCGCCCGACACCCTGATGCGCGGGCCAGCGAAACGGCCTTCGGCCACGGCATCGCGGACCGCGATCACCGCGCTGGTCGGACCGCCAAGATCGCGGACCGTAGTGAACCCGCCACGCGCCATTTCCAGCGCATGGGTCAGGCCGAGCGTCGTCGCGTAGGGATCGGAATATTTCTGCGTATAGTTCGCGTACCACGGTGTTCCGGAGGTCTGCGTCAGGTGGACGTGGACATCGGTCATCCCGGGGAGGACGGTCTTGCTCCGCTCGTCGACGACGATCGCTCCGGCCGGCGCGGTGAAGCCGCTCTCGATCCGGCTGACCCGTCCGTTCTCGACAATGACGGTCGAAGGGCCGCGCTCGGGTTGCGCGGCGTCGACGATCAGGTGGCCAGCCTGGATCGCGTAGGTCGCGGCATTGGCCGTGGTTGCCGCCGCCAGCGCGGCGCCGGCCAGCAGATATCTCAGCATTGGATCCCCCTTCGGAACGAGCGCGAAGGCTTAGCGGCTGTAGCGGGCGCTTCAAGTTACCAGTGCGAGGAGGCCGGAGATTGTGTCCGCTTCGTTCGCGGGCTTGTCGGTGCGGATGCGGCTGATTCGAGGGAAACGCATGGCCAGCCCCGACTTGTGGCGGGTGCTTTTGTGGATCGAATCGAACGCGACTTCGAGGACCAGGCTCTTCTCGACCTCGCGCACCGGCCCGAAGCGCTCGACCGTGTGCCCGCGCACCCAGCGGTCGATCCACTTCAGCTCCTCGTCGGTGAATCCGAAATAGGCTTTGCCGACCGGCAACAGCTCGCCCGCCTCGCTCCAGCAGCCGAACGTATAATCGGAATAATAGCTGGACCGCTTTCCCGAGCCGCGTTGCGCGTACATCAGCACGCAGTCGACGGTCAGCGGATCGCGCTTCCACTTGTACCACAAGCCGGTGCGCCGCCCCGCGACATAGGGGCTGTCGCGGCGCTTGAGCATGATGCCCTCGATCGCGGAATCACGAGCTCCCGCCCGCAGATCCTCCAGTTCCTCGAAGCTGCCCGCACCGATGAGCTGGGAGACGTCGAAGCGGCTCGGATCGAGGCTTTCAGCGAATCCTTCGAGCCGCTCGCGCCGCCCGGCCCACGGCAGTTCGCGCAAGTCCTCGTCGCCCTCGAACAGGATATCGTAGAGACGCACGAAGGCGGGGTAGGCGCCGAGCATCTTGAGGCTGACGGTCTTTCGGCCGAGGCGTTGCTGAAGCGCATTGAAGCTCGCCGCGGCCCCGCCGTGCATGTCGGCCACCCCCTGGTCGGCGCCGCGCACGAGAAGCTCGCCGTCGAGCACCGCCTTGGTCGTGAACGCCTCGGCGATGTCCGGGAAGCTTTGCGAGATATCGTCGCCGGTGCGGCTGAACAGCCGCGTCTCGCCGCCGGCGTGAACGAGCTGGACGCGGATGCCGTCCCATTTCCATTCGGCGGCATAATCGTCGAGCGACACCTTCGTCTGTTCGAGCGGATGGGCAAGCATGAACGGCCGGAACACGGGCACGTCGCGCGCCGCCGGCTGTTCGGCGCGTCCTTCGGCCCAGTCGAACAGTTCGGCGAACGGCGGACGGAGGCCATGCCACACCTCTTCGACCGCCTCGACTTCCAGTCCGAAGGCGTCGGCCAGCGCCTGCTTGGCGAGCCGCGCATTGATTCCGACGCGCAGCGCGCCCGTCGCCAGCTTCAGCAGCGCAAATCGCCCCGATGCATCGAGATGGTCGAGCATGCGGGCCAGCGTTTGCGGGGCATCGAGCCGCGTCGTCGACCGCAGGCGTTCGATCGCCTCGGTGATGCTAACGGTCGCGTCGTCGACCTCGGGCGGCTCACCCTGCGGCTTGGGCCACAGCAGCGACACCGTCTCAGCCATGTCGCCGACATAGTCGCGGCTCATGTAGAGCAGCACCGGGTCGACCCGCTCTTCGGCGATGGCGCGGATCGCCGCGCCCTTCACCGCCGGAATGTCGAGCGTGCCAGTCAGCGCGGCAAGGCCGTAGCCGCGGTCCGGGTCGGGGGCTTCCTTGAGATAGTCGCCAATCAGCTTGAGCTTGGCGTTGCGCGAACGCGTGTAAACGAGGTCGTCGAGCAACTGCGAAAAGGCGCGCATCCGCGCCTCTAATGCATGAACGGCGCTACGGTGTCAGTGCAACCGCACCGCGAGCGCGGCGAGGATGGTGTTGCAATCGCGTGGGCTGACGCTGTCGAGCGCTTCGTCCACATGCTCGAGGCACGATTGCAGCGCGACGCGGTGGCCCGGGAGCAGCGCCATTTGCGCGGTGCAGCGCGCAAGCCCCTCCAGCGCGGCGAGGCCATGCTCGGCGGCGAGTTGGCGAATCGCTTCCATCCGGGCGTGGAGATCGAGCGGCGAAAGGCGTGGTCCGGCTGAACGGATTTCGGCAACGCGTTGCCCGACCTGGGTCCTTACGGCCGAGAGTGGGTCGGTTGCCATGTTCGCCTCCTTGGTGAAGGCAAAGTGACCCAAAGCCGTTAACGCCTCGTTACGCCCCGGAGACGAACCTGTGTCGGTTGACAGAATCAGCCGTATTCGCCATGGGACGCCGCGACTTAGGCGGCCGCGGCCGCTTTTCTTTTTTCACATTTGGAATTCGCGATGGCCAAGCCGGCAACCGTCAAGATCAAGCTCGTCAGCACCGCCGACACCGGCTTCTTCTACGTGACCAAGAAGAACCCGCGGACGCAGACCGAGAAGCTGAGCTTCAAGAAGTACGACCCGAAAGTGCGCAAGCACGTCGAATTCAAGGAAGCCAAGATCAAGTGAGCCGAGCGGCCTAGCCGCGACGGACTCATCCCCGGAATGCGGGGATCTGTCTCTAGTCTTCCTCGCCTCCCGGCTCGCCAAGTCCCGGGCCTTCGCCGCCCTCGTTCGACCAGTCTTCCGAACCCGTCTTCGCAAGCTCGCGATCGCTCGCGTCCTCGAGCAACTCGTCGACCGTCTGTGCGAACTTCACCACCGAGATCGGCTTGGACACATAGGCCTGTGCGCCCGCCGCGCGGATTCGCTCCTCGTCGCCCGTCGCCGAATAAGCGGTCACCGCCATGATCGGAATGTCGGCCAGCTTCTCGTCGCTGCGCAGCTGGTGGATCAGCTCCAGCCCGCTGACGTGCGGCAGCTGGATGTCGGTGATCACCAGATCAGGGCAGAAGCTCCGCGCGGCATCCAGCGCGGTGCGGCTGTCGGTCACCGCTTCGGGCTCATGGCCGTGCGCGGCGAGCAGGTCGCAGAACAGCTTGATGTTCAGCGCATTGTCCTCGACGATCAGGATCTTGGCCAATGTCCCTCCCTTCAACCGAGCCGCCCATGTGTGCCGCGCGACAGCGGCGCGGTTCTAAGCCGTGAGCGCGAAGACACCAAGCGATCCTCACGCGCTTGCTCTGGCCGCGCTTGCGGCGACGCTTACGGACGAACGGCGCGCAGCGAGGTTCCTGGACCTGACCGGAATCGGGACAGACGAGCTTCGGGCGAGAGCGGGCCAGCCCGCATTGCTCTCCTCGCTGATCCGCTTCCTCGAGGGGCATGAGCCCGATCTCCTATCCGTTTCGGAGCAGATTGGCGTAAGGCCCGAAGCACTCGTGGCTGCACGGCGAACTCTCGAGGAGGCATAATGAAGACGATCCTGATCACCGGGGCGACCGCCGGTTTCGGCGAAGCGGCGGCGCGCAGGTTTGCGGCCGGCGGGTGGCGGGTGATCGGTACCGGGCGGCGCGCCGAGCGGCTGCGCGCGCTTCAGGAGGATCTCGGCGAGGCTTTCCTGCCACTCGAGATCGACATGCGGGACATTGGCGCGCTCGAGAGTCTCGCCAAACTGTCGGCGCCGTGGGACGCGATCGATTTGCTGCTGAACAACGCCGGGCTGGCGCCGCCGACCGATCCGCTGTCGGACACGGATTGGCAGCGGATCGACGACGTCATCGCGACCAACGTCACCGGCCTCGTTGCGCTGACTCGCGCGCTCCTTCCAAAGCTGGTCGAGCGCGAGGGCGCGATCATCAACCTGTCGTCGGTCGCCGCCACCTATCCATACAAGGGCGGCGCGGTTTACGGGGGCACCAAGGCGTTCGTCAGCCAATTCTCGCTCGATCTCAGGAGCGACCTCCATGGGACGGGCGTCCGGGTGACCTCGATCGAACCCGGCATGGCGGAAACCGAATTCACCATCGTCCGCACCGGCGGCGACAAGGAAGCATCGGACAAGCTCTACGCCGGCATGAACCCGATGACCGCGGACGATATCGCCGAGACCATCTGGTGGGTCGCGAGCTTGCCGCCGCACCTCAACATCAATGCGGTCGAGCTGATGCCGGTCAGCCAGAGCTTCGCCGGCTTCGTCGTGCACCGTGAGGGTTGATTCCCTCGCGGCGCGGTGCTTGGGCGCCCGCATGAGCATCGATCAACGCCTCGCCGAACTCGGCATCACCCTTCCGCAAGCCGCCGCCCCCGTGGCCTCCTATGTCCCGGCGGTCGAGGCCGGCGAACTCTTGCATATCTCCGGCCAGGTGAGCTTCGCCGAGGATGGCAGCCTCATCAAGGGCAGGCTGGGCGAGGACATGGAGCTGGAGGCTGGCCAAGCGGCAGCGCGGCGTTGCGGAGTGATGCTGCTCGCGCAAATGAAGGCTGCGCTCGGCTCGCTCGACCGCGTGGAGCGGGTCGTGAAGCTCGGCGTGTTCGTGAATAGCGCGCCGGCCTTCATCGACCAGCCCAAGGTCGCCAACGGCGCGTCGGAACTGATGCAGGACGTGTTCGGTGAGGCGGGCCGCCATGCGCGGAGCGCCGTCGGCGTCACCGTGCTCCCGCTCGGCGTGGCGGTCGAAGTGGATGCGATCGTCGCCGTCAAAGCCTAGTTCATCCGCGTTGGCCTAGTCTTCGCAACGTGGCCGACAGCGAAACCGAAGTCCTCGCCAAGCTCGCGCCGGGAATCGCTTCTGTCGAAGCGGCGCGCTGGGACGCGCTCGCCGGCGGTGATCCGTTCCTCAGCCACGCCTTTCTTTCCGCGCTGGAAGGTTCCGGTAGCGTCGGCCTGTCGACCGGCTGGTCGCCAGCGCCGATCCTGATCGAGGACGATGGCGGGCTGGTCGCCGCTGCCCCCGCTTATCTCAAGGGGCACAGCCAGGGCGAATATGTGTTCGACCACGGCTGGGCCGAGGCGTGGCAGCGGGCGGGCGGCCAATATTATCCCAAGCTGCAGGTCGCGGTGCCGTTCACGCCTGTTCCCGGGCCGCGACTGCTCGGCCGTCGACCGCAGCAACTGCTCGCGGCGATCGAAGCGGTTACGACGCAGAATGGCCTCTCGTCGGCGCATGTCACCTTCATCGACCAAGCCGGCGCGGCCGAGTGCGAGCGTCGCGACTGGCTGACCCGGCTGGGCATTCAATATCACTGGTTCAATCGCGGCTACGAAAGCTTCGACGAATTCCTGGCCGCGCTAAGCAGCCGCAAGCGGAAGGTCATCCGCAAGGAGCGCGCGGCAGCCTGCGAGGGGATCGAGATCCGTGCGCTTCGTGGTGACGAGATTGGCGGCTCCGAGCGCGACGCAATGTGGGCCTTCTACCAGGACACCGGCTCGCGCAAATGGGGTCGGCCCTATCTCACGCGCGCGTTCTTCGACCTGGTCGCCGAGCGGATGGGCGACCGGCTGCTGCTCTTCATCGCTTGCCGCGACGGTACTCCGATCGCTGGCGCACTCAACTTCCTCGGGCCGGACACGATTTACGGCCGCTACTGGGGCTGCATCGAGGAGGTCCGCTTCCTCCATTTCGAGCTGAGCTATTACCGGGCGATTGAATGGGCGATCGAGCATGGTTTTGGCGCCGTCCAGGCGGGTGCGCAGGGGGAGCACAAGATCGCGCGTGGCTACGAGCCGGTGCTGACTCGTTCGGCGCATTTCATTCCGAACCGCAGCTTCCGCGACGCGGTCGGCGACTTTCTGGAGACTGAGCGCGCGGGGATCGTCGCCGAACTCGAATGGCTATGGCGGGACTTGCCCTACCGGTCGTCCTCGTCGGAATAGATTTTGACGATCCGGCCGCCGGCATCGGCCATTCCGCGATACATTGCCGGCGTCGTGAAGCCCCAGGCCGCCTCGCCATTGGGCGCGACTGCGATCAAGCCGCCCTTCCCGCCGAGTGAGGCGATGTCGGCCAGCACCGAGTCGAGCGCCTTTTGCAGCGGTTCGTTGGCCAGGCGAATTCTCGCGGCAAGCTCGTGCGCGGCGACCGCGCGAATGAAGAACTCGCCCGAGCCTGTCGCCGAGACGGCGGCGGCGCGGTTGTCGGCGTAGGTGCCGGCACCGATCAGTGGTGAATCGCCGACCCGGCCCCAGCGCTTGGCCGTGATCCCGCCGGTGGACGTGGCCGCCGCGACATCGCCCCGCAGGTCGACCGCGACCGCCCCGATCGTTCCATATTTGATCGGGTCGGCGGCGCTGCCCGCGGCCAGGGCTTCTTCGAGCTGCCGTCGCCGCTCGGCCAGGATGAAGAAGTCATTGGCGACTTGCTCGATTCCCGCGTTCGCAGCGAAGCGGTCCGCTGCCGTCCCGGCTAGGAACACGTGAGGTCCGGTTTCCATCAGGTGTCGCGCCAGGCTGATCGGTGCCCGCGTGGTTTTGAGGCCCGACACGGCACCCGCGGCTCGCGTTCGGCCGTCCATGATGGCGGCGTCAAGCTCCACCTCGCCCTGCTCGGTGAGGACGCTTCCCCGCCCGGCGTTGAAGCACGGATTTTCCTCGAGCTCGCGGCCGACCGCCTCGACCGCGTCGACCGCCGAACCGCCGCGGCCGAGGATGTCCGACCCGGCCGAGAGCGCTTGCTCAAGCCCGGCGCGAGCCTGCGCCTCGTGCGCCGGGTCGTCGTGCGCGATCCTCTCCGAACCGGCGCCGCCATGAATCACTAACCGCCAAGCTGTCATTCCGGGCGCATAGCGGGACGGTCAATCGCTTTCCAGTTGACCGAACCAGTTCTCTCATATTATTATGATATCAAATAAGGGAGGCAAAATTGGCACAAGACAAAATCATCGCCCTGACGGCGACCAGCGAGCGGCCGGCGAGCACGATGAGCGGTTACGCCATGCTGGTCGTGCTGTTGCTGGCGATCCTGGCCGACATCTACGGCATCGCGCGACTATCCAACGGCGGCGACGTCACCGGATTCTTCATGGTCATCGTCGCGACCATCGTCTTCATCCTGGTGATGCCCGGCTTCTACATGCTCCAGCCCAACCAGGCGGTGGCGATCACCTTGTTCGGAACCTACACCGGCACCGATCGCATGACGGGCCTGCGCTGGACTTGGCCGTGGATGGCGAAGAAGAAAGTCTCGGTCCGCGCCAACAATTTCATTTCCGAGAAGATCAAGGTCAACGACCTGCGCGGCAACCCGATCGAGATGGCGGCGCAGATCGTGTGGCGCGTGGTCGATACCGCGCAGGCGTTGTTCGACGTCGACGACTACAAGCAGTTCGTCCGCGTCCAGGTCGAAGCCGCCATCCGGACGATCGGCTCGCGCTATCCGTATGACGATTTCGAGCATCAGGAGATCACGCTCCGCGGCAACCACGATCAGGTCGGAAGCGAGCTCAGGACCGAACTCCAGGCGCGCCTCGCCGTGGCCGGCATCACGGTCGACGAATGCGGCTTCACCCACTTGGCCTACGCCCAGGAAATCGCCGGCGCGATGCTTCGCCGGCAGCAGGCGCAGGCGGTCGTCGCGGCGCGCAAGACATTGGTCGAAGGCGCGGTCGGAATGGTCGAGATGGCGCTCGCCTCTCTGTCCGAGAAGAAAGTGGTCGAGCTCGACGGCGAGCGTCGGGCGGCGATGGTTTCGAACCTCATGGTGGTGCTGTGCGGCGAGCGCGACACGCAGCCCGTCGTCAACACCGGCACGCTTTACCAATAGGCTCGGGTTCGTGGCCGGCGATGACCGAAAGGCTTATCCGCTGCGGGTCGACCCTGCCCTGTGGGCGGCCGTCGAGCGAAGCGCGGCGTCCGAGCTCCGGAGCGTCAATGCCCAGGTCGAGTGCCTGCTGCGCGAGGCGCTGGGCGCTCGCGGGGTAAAGTTGAAGGCTCCGGCTTTGCGCAAGCGCGGGCGCCCGCCGAAAGGAGGGACGATATGAGCGACGGTCCTGAATGGTTCGCGGCGCGCCGCTACGGTTTCGGATCAGGCCGGCCGATCACTTGGCAAGGCTGGGTCGTCACGATCGTCTTCATGGGCGCAGTGACCGGCTTGACGCTGTTGCTCCACGAGCGCCCCTTTCAGATGGTCGCGGCGATCGTGCTTCCCACCCTCCTCTTCATGGTGGTCTCGGCCAAGACGACGCGCGGCGGCTGGCGCTGGCGCTGGGGCGAGGAGGACTAGCCGACCGAAAGGTCGCGCTGCTGATTGACCAACCGCCACTCGTCGAGGTCGGCGAGCATGAACCGCGCGGCCTGTTCCGTAAGATCGGCGGCGCGCATCAATCCCGGATCCTTGCGCAGTTCGCCGTCGATCTGCCGAAGCTTGTTCGCGGTTGCGAGCGAGCGCAGCGCGTCGCCGCCAAAATCGCCCTGGAAGCGGATCCCGAACACAGCGGTCGCGAGCGCGGGAAATCCTGCCGACACGAGCGTGAACCAATTGCTGTAGGTGTTCACAATGTTTGAGCCCATGGCGAGCCCGACCAGCGTGATGTTCGACGAAATGAGCGTGATGAAGAACAACATCGTGCCAAATTTTTCGAGGCGTTCATCGAGCAGCTGAATCACCTTGGCGTTGCGCTCATGATAGCTCATCTGCGGCGCGACCTCATGGTCGCCAATCGCCTCGGCCAGGGTCGCGGCGCCGTCGCGGTCCAGCATTCCGGAGGGCGCCCCGACCGCACGCCATACGCCGCCGGCGTACCAGTCGATCCACCGCTGCGGCACCGGGTTGGTCTCCGTGCCGGGGGGATCGGGCGCTGCGATGGCCAGTAGCTTCAGGCTCCGCATCGGACGCAGCCGCTCGGCCAGCTGGCGGTAATCGAGCCAGCGGCGGTGCCACTCGTTCTTGGAGCCGACGTGGGCGTTGATGATGATCGCGACCGTGATCACGGTCTCGGCGAAGGCTTCCTGGAATTTCAAATGCGGGAACATGAAGGCGGCGAGACCCATGCACACCGCCATCCCGCCGAGTACGAACGAAAAGATGTGCCCGCTTCGGTATTTCTGGGCGAGGTGCGTGGCGAGATGGTCGGTCCAGCGATATGCCCCCTCGAGCACGTCGATCGGCACGGACACCTTCTGCGTCCGGGCACACTCCGCCTGATAATGCTGCCACTCCTCGTCGATCATCCGCGCCGTGTGCTCTTCGCGAAAGTCGCGCAGGCGAAGCTTGCGAACGCGCGCCAGCGCCAGGAGCATCGCATATTCGGTGCGCACCCGATATTTCGGGATCCGCTCGGCGAAGAAGCGCTCGACGAACCGCGCTTCCTGCGCCCCGGGCGGCGGCAACAGGATCGCGGTCAGCATCTGGTCGACATGGGCGACGTCGAGCGGGCGCTCGGACATCGGGTCGACCCCTGACGTATCGACCACCGGATCGAACGCCGCCCACAGCATCTTGCCGGACTCGTCGGCCGCCGGAAGCAAATGGATCACCGGCGTGCCGCGCATGATGGCCGTTTCGACGACCTCCGCCGTGCCGCCCCGGCCGCGCGCCTTGAGCCCGTCCCACACCGCGATCAGGACATCGCAATGGGCGATCGTCGCCCGGCCCGCCATCGCATAGCCTTCGGTCTCGTTCGACCGTTCTCCGGGCAGTTCGAGCCGCGTTGCGGCCCGCGCAAGCAGCGCGTCGAACCGGGCCTTCGCGGCCTCGCCGCCCATGTCCTGGCGATAGTCGTCGGTGGTGAACGGAAGCACCGCATGCAATTGATAGCCGAGCCCGAGCGCGGCTTCGGCGGCGATCTGGTCGGTGCCTTCCGCAAGCGGCGAGACGAAACCGAAGCGCGGGGGGTCGGGGGAGAAATAGGCACTGGACGTCGCGTGGATGCGGAGCGCCGCCTCGGTGATCATCTGCAGCGTCGCGGCAAGCCTTCGCGGCAGCGCCTCGAGGCTCTCCGGCGAAAGCGTATCGACGCGATGCCCGGTGATCCCGACGCTCAACGCGAACGGCAGGCGCGGCGGACCGCCGCGCGCAGGCGACGCCTTCGCGGCTTCGAGCAAAGACGACTCCTTGTTCAACCTACTTGTTCGACGAACCCCCGTTCTGGTTATTCCAGATCGGGTCGAACGGATAGAGATGCGTCTGATCGTCACCATCGACGAAGTTCAGCGCAAATTTGTACTTGGCCACGCCGCTGTTCTTGTTCTCGACCGAGAGCTGCTCGCGGTCGCTCGATACTTTGACTTTATTCGCCGGGAATTCCGGATTCTCCGGAGGGCATTGCTCGGGGCAATCAGTCGAATTGCCCGAGACCCACATTGCGCTGGCCTCGTTCCTTGGAAACAACCAGTTCCGATGGGACCGGTTGTTGATCTCGAAGGTGATCTTGTTCGAATCCGTCTTCGGCATGCCGCCTTTGGAACAGGTGATTTCCCCCTGCTTCACTCCATAGCCGGACAGATTGAACTGGATGCCATTGGGGGCATCGGGATCATCCCAAATGTTCACCAGGATCGTTCGTTTTGCGTTACCCACTGTTCTTCTCCCTGCTCGACCGCCACTCACGCTGGTCGTTGATAACCGATTGCGCGAAGCTTCGCGCCGAGTGCGTCAGATTCCGCGCGTCGTCCCAGGCGCTGCAAGATGGTCGCATGCTCCCGCATCTCTGCCGGACGCTCGTTGGCCCCTTCCGGTAGCGTCGCCAATGCCGTCGACCAGGCTGCGCGCGCGCCGGCGAGGTCGCCCAGGCTTCGCTTGAAGTCGCCCGACAGCCGGTATGCGTGTGCAATCTCGAAGGCATCGGAGGTCGAGTCACTGCCCTTGACCCCCTTGGCGCTGGCGACCGCTTGTTCCGCATAGGAGCGCGCGCCCGCACGGTTGCCTGCCGCATCCGCCACCTGAGCCTGCATCATCAGGCAATCGCGGCGCGCCATGCGCCAGCGTTGCACCGTCGGATCATGGCCGAGCAATTGCTGGACGGCGGCGCACGCGCTGCTCGTCTCGGCGGAGGCCTCGCCGCCGTTGCCAGCCGCGAGCAGAATGTCGGCGTAAGTGAGCCGCGCTTCCGCTCCATATTGCGACGACTGGCGATTGTCGGGTTCGATGCGGGTCAGGGTATCGGCTTCGGCAACCGCCGCTTTCAGCTGGGCAATCGCCCCCGCCTTGTTTCCACGATAGTCGTAGAGGTTGCCGAGCGCCCGATGGGCCTGGACCAGCTTCTGCCGATACTCGACGTCTTCACCGCTCGACGCCAACAGACGCTGGAGCAAGTCGACGTGCCGCTCGCGAGTCTGAGTCGCTCGGGCGAGATCCCCTTCCGACATTTGCGCGTCGGCCAGCCAGGCGAGCGATTCGGCGACGGACTTTGGGTAATCGCTGTTGCGCGGATCGGCCGTTGCCAGCGCGTCGATGGTTCTTAGCGCCTGGGTGAACTGGCCTGTTGCCTCCGCGAATCGGCGTTGCTCATAGAGGACGACTCCCAGGTTCGCGTCGGCATATTGTTCTTCCATCCGCCATTTCATATTGTTCGGATCGCGCCCGACCATCGCCAAAGCGAGCCGTTTATACTCGCGCGCGGCGGTTTCCGCTCCGCGCTGATCGCCGCGACGCAGCGCGATGTCGCCCACCCAGAAGACGTTTTGCGCGTGGTCGAACAGCCGCTGCGGATCATTGGGGTTGCGGCGGATGGCCTCGTCCGTTCCGGCCATTGCCTCGCGGTAGAGTCGCATGGCGGTGTCGAGGTTGCCGCGCTGGTACGAGACCTCCGCTGTCAGGCTGAGCGCGCGCGAACGCTGCAGAAGCGCCGCGTCAGACAAGTCGGAGGCATTCTGCTTGCTGTAATAAGCAAGCACGCGCGACCCGACGCCGTCGAGCGCGTCGAGCCGGCCAATCGGCTCGAGCTTGTCCTTCAGGTCCCCGAGCATGAACGCGACCAGGCCCTCCGCCTCGCGGCGCTGGTCGCGCGCGGCGTCGCGCGCCTGGATCGCGGTGAAGGCGAGCGTGCTGGTCACCGCCATTCCGGCCAGCGAGGCGGCGGCCAGCCACGCCAGCCGCCGGTGACGGCGCGTGGTCTCGCGCTGGACGAGGTCATCGAGCCCGACGCCGAGCATCCCGGCGACGAGCTTGAGGAAACCCATGCGACGCCCGTCGCCCGACTCGCGAAGGTCGGCGGCAAGCGGCTCGGCGCGCTTGCCGGTGGGCCGCCCACGGCTGTCGTAGCGCTGCCGCAACGCCGGCGGGAAACACTCCTCCTGCTCGCGGCCGGGCATGTCGATTGCAAACGGCTCGCCCGAACCGATCGCCGCGAGCACGCAGCCGTCGGGCCGCGTGCGCTTGAACAGCTCGATTTCGGCATTGGTCCAATGCGATTTGGCCGCGTCCGGCGAGCACAGGACGATCAGGAATTGCGACGCGGCAATCGCCTCCTCGATCTCCTCGCCAAGGTCGTCGGCCGCCGCCAGTTCATGCTCGTCGCGGAACACCGGCGACAGTCGTTTCGGGATGACGCCATTCTCGGTCAGCTTGCCGGCGAGGCTCGAAGGCACTCGATAGTCCTCGAGTTCGCGGTGCAGCCAGTCGGCAAGCTCCTCGTCGCGGTGGCTGTAGCTGAGGAAGGCGAAATAGCGGGACTTGCGCTTGCGCATGCGTCGCGACCGCACGGCGCGCCGCCTGGGCACGCGATCCTTGGTCGGCAATCGGGCATGCTCAGTCATGCGCCGCCCCCGCGACTTCCCCGTTAAGAGCGTTAACACAACATGATAGGTTTGGGCGATAGTCCGCGGATCGCCTTTGCCGCCGCGCGCGCAACGCTTATATGCGCCGCCACATGTCCTCCATTCGTCCCTGGCGCGATATCGAGCGGCGCAAGTCGCGGCAGATCATGGTCGGCTCCATGCCCGTGGGCGGAGACGCGCCGATCAGCGTCCAGACGATGACCAACACGCCGACCGAGGACGCGTCGGCGACCATTGACCAGATCCGCCGTTGCGAGGAGGCGGGCGCCGACATCGTCCGCGTGTCCTGCCCGACGCCGGAGGCGACCGCCTCGCTTCGCGAGATCGTCCGCGCGGCGCGGGTGCCGATCGTCGCGGATATCCACTTCCACTACAAACGTGCGCTCGAGGCGGCGGATGCCGGCGCCGCTTGCCTTCGCATCAACCCGGGCAACATCGGTTCGGAGGAGCGGGTGCGCGAGGTTATCGCCGCCGCGCGCGCCAATGGCTGCGCGATCCGCATCGGCGTCAATGCCGGCAGCCTCGAGAAGGACCTTCTCGAGAAATATGGGGAACCATGCCCGGAAGCGCTGGTCGAAAGCGCGCTCGACCATATCCGCATCCTCGAAGACCACGATTTCCGGAACTACAAAGTCGCGGTCAAGGCTAGCGACGTCTTCCTCGCCGTTGCCGCCTACCAACAGCTTGCCGAACAGGTCGACTGCCCGCTTCATCTTGGCGTGACGGAGGCCGGCGGCCTCATCGGCGGCACGGTCAAGTCGGCGCTCGGCATTGGTTCGCTCTTGTGGGCCGGGATCGGCGACACGATCCGCGTCTCGCTTTCGGCCGAGCCCGAGGAAGAGGTCCGCGTCGGCTACGAGATCCTGAAATCGCTCGGCATCCGCAGCCGCGGCGTGCGGGTCGTCTCCTGTCCGAGCTGCGCTCGCCAGGGGTTCGACGTGATCCGCACGGTCGAGGCGCTCGAAGCGCGGCTGCAGCATATCAAGACGCCGATGTCGCTCAGCGTGTTGGGCTGCGTCGTCAACGGCCCCGGCGAAGCGCGGGAGACCGACATCGGCATCACCGGCGGCGGCAACGGCACCCACATGGTCTATCTCTCGGGAGTAACCGACCATCACATCAAAGACGCCGACATGATCGATCATGTCGTAAAGCTTGTCGAAGCGAAGGCGGCCGAGCTCGAAGCCGAAGCCGATCGCGCGGCGACCCTCGACGCCGCCGAATAGGGTCAGCCTTTCTTAACCTTGCCGGCGCAGCATGCGCCGATGGCCAAGCTGTTGCTGATCCTGATGGTGACCGGAGCGATCGCGAGTTCGCTTGCATCGGCACACAGTCCGCCGCCGCTGTTGATCGATGGCCCGCACTCGACCGCGGCATCGCCGGCGCCTTAACGATTCTGAATCCTTGTTCGCATTAGGCTGCCGCGCATGGGCAGGCTCTTCCTTTTCATCGTCGGCGTCGGCGTCGCCATCGGCGCGTTCATGCCGAGCGGCCACTCGCGCGGCAGCGGCAATCCGCACCGTGTCTCCGCGCCGTCCGAGCCGGCCAAGGAAACCCGGCTCGAGCGCAGCGAGAGCGGACATTTCTACACCTATGCCAAGGTCAACGGCGAACTCGTCCACTTCGTCGTCGATACCGGCGCCGACGTCGTCGCGCTGACCGTCGACGATGCCGAGCGGCTCGGCATCCCGGTCAATCCGGCGAGCTTCACCGTCATCGGCGAAGGCGCGTCCGGTCCGGTGCGCGGCGCGAACGTGACCATCGACAGCATCGAAGTGGACGGCAAGCTGGTCAACGACGTCGACGGCGTCGTCCTTGCCGACTCGAACCTGTCGCTGCTCGGCCAGTCCTATTTGTCGCGCATGGGCGAGGTGCAGATGCGCGGTGATTATATGGTGCTGCGCTAAGCGAATCGCACAGCTATGCCGCGGTCCGTGAACCGCGTCGCCCAACATCCGGTCCAGGCTTTCGCGGTTGCACTCGCCGCCGTCGGCGTACTGTCGATCATGGATGCCGTCATGAAGGCGCTGGTCCTGGCGATCGGCATTTACGCGGTCACAATCTGGCGCGCGCTCGCCAACCTCGTCGTCGCCTCGGTCATGTACCTGCCGCGCCGTCTGCCGTGGCCCAGCCGGGCGACGCTGCGCATCCACGTCTGGCGCGCGGCCGTGGTGACGGTGATGGCCTTTTTCTTCTTCTGGGGCATTGGCCGGGTCCCGCTGGCCCAGGCGCTGTCCCTCACGTTCATCGCCCCGCTCATCGCGCTGCTGCTGGCGGGCGTCTTCCTGCACGAGACGATCGGGGCGCGCTCGATCGCCGGCTCGGTTTTCGCCCTTGCCGGAGTGATCGTCATCGTCGCCGGTCAGGCGACGGCCAAGGCCGCGCCCGGCGTCTTGCTCGGCACCGCCGCGATCGTCGGCTCGGCCCTTTGCTATGCCGTCAACATCGTCCTGATGCGGCACCAGGCGGTCGCCGCCAAGCCGCTCGAGATCAACTTCTTCCAGGCGCTGACGGTGGCGGTGATCTGGGCGGTCATCGTCGCGGCCCTCGGCCTTCCGCCCGTCCCGCGCGGCCACGTCGGCTGGATCGTCGTCGCCTCGCTCCTCTCGAGCACGGGCGGGTTGCTGTTCTCCTGGGCCTATGCGCGTGCCGAAGCCGGCTATCTCGCCGTCACCGAATATAGCGGCTTCCTGTGGGCCGCCGCGCTCGGCTGGGTCATCTTCCACGAACCGCTGCGATCCTACACCCTCGCCGGAGCGGCCTTGATCGTCGGCGGATGCCTGCTCGCGGCGCGCGGGAAGTCACCCGAGCCTCCGGAGATGGATTACACATGAAAGGATCGTCATGCCTTGGCTGTGGCTGATTGTGGGCGGCTTGTTCGAAGTCGGGTTCACAACCTCGTTGCGCTTTGTCGACGGCTTCAGGAATTTGCCTTGGACGCTGGCTTTCCTGGCCTCGGTCGCGATCAGCATGGGCTTGCTCGAAGTTGCATCGCGGTCGATTCCGATGGGCACCGCCTACGCCGTCTGGGGCGGGATCGGGGCGGTCGGAACGGTGCTCGTCGGCATGCTCTGGTTCCACGAGCCCTCGGGCACCATCCGGCTGCTGCTCATCCTTGCTATCGTCGGGGCCATCGCCGCTCTGCGCGCGACCGCCTGACGAGCGTCAGGGCTTGGGCTGCTTGACCACCTGGTTGATTTCCTCGGTCAGCGCGGTGTTCTGCTTGAGGAGGCAGTGGATTTCGTCGCTGATTTTGAGCAGCGCCTCGGCATCGTTGTAGGTTTGCTCGAGCTGCCGGTCGGATTTCGCGGCGGCGACCTTCTGGCCGACCATGATGATCGACAGCAGCACCAGCTGCAGGAACGTCTGGGCGATCCAGGCGACCAAGGTCGCGGTGCCGCCCCGGATTGCCGCCGGCAAGCTCACAAGCGCAAGGCAGCCGAACGCATAAGCGCACCACATCGTCCCGACGATGTTGGTGATGGTCACGGCCAGCCAGCCGTTGAACCGCGTCTCGCTCTTGCGAAGCGGGCGGAGGAACTGCTTGCGGAATTCCAGGTAGGGGTTGGGGTGATGTTCCATGAAATCCTATCTCCGCGGCAGCAAGGCCGGCGCGATCTCCGGGCTCTCGTCGATTGTCCGGTAGAATTTCGGCCGTGGGAAAGCGCCCCGCGCCTGCTCGTACGCGTAGCCGAGCGAAAGCAGCCGCGCCTCGCTCCACTTCGATCCCATGAAGCTCAGGCCCACGGGCAGGCCTTTGACCAGGCCCATCGGCACGGTGAGGTGAGGATAGCCCGCGACCGCGGCGAGCGAGCCCGCGCCGCCGCCGGTGCTTTGGTCGCCATTCACCGGGTCGACCAGCCACGCCGGCGGCATGGTCGGGCCGACCAGCGCGACGACATCATATTGCTTGAGCAGGCGGTCGATGCCGTTCGGTCCCGCGGCGCGGAAGCTCGCTTCGCGCGCCTTCTTGTAGGCCGGGTCGCTCAAGCCTTTCGCTTTTTGCGCATCCTCGAAGGTATCCTGGCCGAACAGCGGCATCTCCGCTTTGGCGTTTGCCTTGTCGAATGCGATCACGTCCGCGAGGCTGCGCACCGGGATTGGGGCGGGGCTTCCCTTCAGGTACGTCGCGAGATCGGCCTTGAGCTCGGTCAGCAGGACCTTGAGCTCGTCGCCACCCTTCGACTGGTCGTCGAACTTCTTGATCTCGACCAACGTCGCACCGCGTTCGCGAAGCACGGCCAGTGCCGTTTCGAACGCCGCGTCGGTGCCGAAGCCCGAGGCGAAGCGCATCACCCCGATCCGCTTGCCCTTGAGCGAATTGGCATCGAGCAGCGCCGCGTAGTCGGTTCTGTGCCGGTCCGCGTCCCGCGTCGCCGGGTCGGCGGGATCGCTTCCGGCGATCGCACTCAGCAACATCGCCGCCTCGCGCACGCTCGCTGCCATCGGGCCCGGAGTGTCCTGGCTGTGGCTGATCGGAACGACGTGCGTCCGGCTGACGAGGCCCACGGTCGGCTTCAAACCGACGATGCCGTTCAAGGCCGCCGGGCAGGTGACCGAGCCGTCGGTCTCGGTGCCGATCGCCATGCGCACCAGGCCCGCCGCAACCGCGGCGCCGCTGCCGCTCGAGCTTCCGCACGGGTTCCGGTCGAGCGCCCACGGATTGCGGGTCTGGCCGCCGATCGCGCTCCAGCCCGAGATCGAATGGTTGGAGCGAATGTTGGCCCACTCGGAAAGGTTGGTCTTGCCCAGGATCACCGCGCCCGCCGCGCGCAACCGCGCCACCAGCGGGGCGTCGCGATTGGTGACATTGTTGGCGAGCGCCAGGCTCCCGGCGGTGGTTGGCAGTGGCCCGGCCGCCTCGATATTGTCCTTGAGCAGTACGGGCTCGCCGGCAATGCCGCCGCTTCGCCGCGATTGGTCGATCCGGCTCGCCTGCTCCATTGCGGTCGGGTCGAGCGCAATCACCGAATGGATCTGCGGATCGATCGCCTGGACGCGGGCGATGGCGGTCGCGGTGCGTTGCTGCGCGCTACCCTCGGCATAGGGCACGGGGGCCGTAGCCTGAGACGCCGCGAGCATCGTGATCGCGACCAGATTGTCGATCATCGGCTTTTCCCCCTACAGGATCACGCAACCAACAATGAGGATGCGCTTTGAGCGCACGATGCGCCAGTCCCCCATCCGTTCGTCGGCCATAGCCGGCACTTGCTCGAACTTCAGCCCGCTGTCAGCGCGCGTTCACTCGCAGGGGTTAGCGGCTCTCTCATGACGTCAAGAACAACATTACTCGCCGGCGCATCGTGGATGGTGCTTATGAACTCGGCCGCCCTTGCGCAGACGGCCCCGGCCGCGCCGGATCCCAAGGCGCCCGCCGAGGCTGCGCCGGCCGCACAAGCGCCAGCCGTGACCGACGAATATGGCGATGAAGAAGACGCGATCGTCGTCACCGGCGCGCGGCCCCGGGGCTCCGTCGTCGGCGACATTCTGCCCGAAGACACTCTCGATTCGCGTGACGTGCGCGCGACCGGCGCGACCAACATCAGCGAACTGCTCGATGCCCTCGCGCCGCAGATCGGCAGCGCCCAGGGCCGCGGCGGCGGAGCGCCGGTGCTGCTCCTCAACGGCCAGCGCATCTCGGGCTTCCGCGAGCTTCGCGACATTCCGACCGAGGCGATCAGCCGGGTCGAGATCCTGCCGGAGGAAGTCGCGCTCAAATATGGCTACAGCGCGAACCAGAAGGTCGTGAACATCGTCCTGCGCGAGCGCTTCCGCTCGACAGTTGCGCAAGTCGCCGCTGGGACAGCAACCGATGGTGGCTATGCCTCTGCCAAGGGCGATCTGACTCGGCTGATGATCCAGAAGGCCGGGCGGACCCAGTTCAATCTCCACGCCGAAGGCAATTCCATGCTGACGGAGGCGGAACGGGATATCCGCCTGAGCGATTCGCCTCCGACCGCGGCCGACCAGGCCGAGCTTAACGGCCGCTCGCTGATCGGCACCAGGCGCGACGTGCGCGGCTCGACGGTCATCAACCGAACGGTGCTCGGCGACGTCTCGGGCACCTTCAATGCCGAGCTCGAGCATAGCGAGGGGCGCTCGCTGATCGGCATCGGCGATACGCTGCTCACCCAGCTCGCGCGGAACACCGACAGCAACAGCGCGCATCTCGGGACGACCCTCAATTGGGACAAGGCGAAGTGGCACTGGAACGTGACCGGCAATGCCGACTGGCAGCGGGACGTGACCGGCACCGACCGCGATAATGCCGATTTCCCGCGCGATCGCTCCCGCGAGACCACCACCTCGGCCGACCTCACGGCGACCGCCAACGGCAATCTCTTCAAATTGCCCGCCGGCGATGCCACGAGCACCCTCCGCGTCGGCGGCAGCGCCGTGCACCTCGATCCCGAGCGGCGCATCGCCGGAGTAAGCAGCGGCCGGGGCCTCGGTCGCACGAGCGGCACGGCGGCGCTCAACCTCGACCTGCCGATTTCGCGCCGCAAGCGCGATTTCAGCGCGCTCGGCAACCTGACTCTGAACGCCAACGCCGAGGTCAACCAGCTGTCGGATTTCGGTACGCTCACCAAGTTCGGAGGGGGCGCTAATTGGTCGCCCGTCGACCGCCTCAATTTCCTTACCAGCTGGACCCGCGAAGAGGGCGCCCCGACGATCAACCAGCTCGGCGATCCCCAGCTCGAAACGCCGGGAACGCGAATCTTCGATTTCACGACCGGGCAGACGGTCTTGGTGACCGCGGTCACCGGCGGCAATCCCGATCTCAAGGCGGACAAGCGCACGGTGTTCAAGCTCGGCGGATATTGGCAGCCGAGCAGCAATGTCGACCTTCGCCTGCGCGCCGATTACGTCCACCAGAACATCGACCGTCCGATCTCCAATCTGAACGTGACGCCGACGATCGAAGCGGCTTTCCCAGACCGCTTTAAGCGCGACGGCGACGGCCAGCTCGTTCGGGTGGATCTGACGCCGGTGAACTTCGACAGCTCCACGCGCGACACGCTGCGGGTCGGATTCGATTTCTCCAAGCCGCTCAAGTCGCGGCGGCCGTCGCAGTCGGTCATCGACCAGATTCGCGCTCAGTTCCGCGGGGCACGCGGAGAGGCTCGGTCGACGGGGCCTGCCGGCGGGCCTTCAGCGAGCACTGCTACATCCGGTCCGAGCGGCGCCACTACGCCCCCGCCGGCTCCCCCAGAGGGCGCTGGCGCTCCGCCTCCTCCGCCCGAAGGCGGTGGCGGGCGCGGCGAGGGCTTCGGCGGGCGCGGTGGCTTTAGCGGCGGGCGTGGCGGCGGCGGGTTCTTTGGCGGGGGCAGCCGCGGCAGGCTGCAACTGTCCGTCACCGACACCATCACCTTCGTCGACAAGGTCAGAATCGGACCGGGTCAGCCAGTCATCGATTATCTCCATGGCGACGCAGCCGGGTCGGGCGGCGGCACTCCGCGCCACCAGGTCCAGGCGCAAGCCGGGTGGGCCAACAACGGCCTCGGCGCCCGGCTTGGCGCGGACTGGCGGAGCGGCACGACGGTCCGGACGTTGTCCGGCGACGATCTTCGCTTCTCGCCCCTCGCGACCTTCGATCTCCGGCTGTTCGCCAACCCCGGCGACATCCCGGAGGTGGCGCTCAAGCACCCGTGGCTGCGCGGCACCCAGGTCCGACTGGAGGCGACGAACCTGTTCAACAGCCGACCCAAGGTCCGCGACGCGGCAGGCAACGTGCCGATCAGCTACCAGCCGGACCTGCTCGACCCGCTCGGACGGACGATCATGATTAGCTTCCGCAAGTCGTTCCTGCCGTCTCCGGCGAGCTTCCGCCGCGAATTCGAGCGTGACGGGCAATCGCAACCGCGCTGATTCCGCATTTCCCGGAAATGTGCTTTAGCGCGCGGCGATGACGCCCGTTCAGCCCGTCAGGGGCACGCAAAGCCTGCTTGGGGAAGACGCCGACCGCCTCGCCACGGTCGTCGCTGCGTTCGATCGCGTGCGCCGCCTGTTCGGGTTCAAGCGGGTCGAAGTGCCGACGATCGAGCAAACCGCGGTCTTTGCCCGGACCATCGGCGAGACGACCGACGTCGTCTCCAAGGAAATGTATTCGTTCGAGGACCGTGGTGGGGAATCGATCACCTTGCGGCCTGAGTTCACGGCCGGCATCTGCCGGGCTTATCTCTCCGAAGGCTGGCAGCAACATGCGCCGCTCAAGGTCGCGTCGCACGGATCGGCGTTCCGTTATGAGCGGCCCCAGAAGGGCCGCTTCCGCGAGTTCCATCAGCTCGACGCCGAGATCATCGGCGCTGCGGAGCCGCAGTCGGACGTCGAACTGTTGAGCCTCGGCTATCAGCTACTGGTCGAGCTCGGGATTTCCGACGGGGTCATTCTTGAGCTCAATACCCTCGGCGATCCCGAGACGCGCGATGCCTGGCGCGGCGCGCTGGTGGACTATTTTCAGGCGCAAAAGAGCCAGCTGTCGGAAGACAGCGTCGCGCGCCTCGAGCGCAATCCGCTTCGAATCCTCGACAGCAAGGATGCGAATGATCGCGCCATTTGCGGCGGTGCACCAACGGTCGATCAGTATCTGACGGCAGAGGCGGCGGATTTCTTCGCCGCCGTGACATCGGGACTCGATGCCGTGGGAGTGCCGTGGACACGCAACGCCCGTCTCGTGCGCGGCCTCGATTATTATCGCCATACCGCGTTCGAGTTCGTCACCGACCGGCTCGGCGCTCAGGGTACCGTAATTGCCGGGGGACGCTACGACGGGTTGATCGAAGCGCTTGGCGGCCCGCACACGCCCGCCGTCGGGTGGGCCGCGGGGATCGAGCGGCTGGCGATGATGATCGAGGCTCCGGCTCCGGACCGGCCCGATGTGGTCCTCGTGCCGCTCGGCGACCGTGCCGAGATCGAGGCGCAGCGCATCCTTGTCGGCCTTCGCCGCGAGGGCGTCGCGGCGGACATGGCCTTTCGCGGCAACCTCAAGAAGCGGCTCAGCCGGGCCAATTCATCCGGCGCCGCCTACGCGCTGATCCTCGGCGATTCGGAGCTCGACAGCGGCCAGGCCCAGCTCAAGAATCTGGCGAGCGGCGAGCAGCGCGCCGTCTCGCTCGACCTGATTGCCGAGGCCCTCGGCGGATGACTCGCATTTCGCTGGAGCGGATCGCGTCGATCGAATCGCGGCGCCACGAGCTTGCCCAGGCGATGGCTCGGGCGGATGTGCCGCCGGACGAGTTCGTCCGGCTGTCCAAGGATTATGCCGCGATCGAGCCCGTCGCCGACGCGGCGCGCGAGGTGCGGCGGCTGCGTGCCGAGCTCGAAGTGCTCGACGGCATGGTCCACGACCCCGCGGCCGAGGCGGAGCTCAAGGAGATGGCGGCCGCCGAGGCCGAGGAAATCCGCCACAAGCTTCCCCATGCCGAACGCGCGCTCGCACTCAAGTTGCTGCCTCGCGACGCGGCCGACGATCGCCCGGCGATGCTCGAGGTTCGTGCCGGCACTGGCGGCGATGAAGCGGCGCTGTTCGCGGGCGACCTGCTGCGCATGTACCAGCGCTACGCCGAAGCCATGGGCTGGCGCTTCGAGTTGATTTCCGCGAGCGCGTCGGAGGTCGGCGGATACAAGGAAGCCATCGCGTCCATTACCGGCACGGGGGTGTTCGCGCGGCTGAAGTTCGAAAGCGGAGTGCATCGCGTCCAGCGCGTACCGGTCACGGAGAGCGGCGGGCGCATTCACACGTCCGCGGCGACAGTTGCCGTGCTTCCCGAGGCCGAGGATGTCGATGTCCACATCGACGACAAGGATCTTCGAATCGACGTTTATCGCTCGTCCGGCCCCGGAGGCCAGTCGGTCAATACGACCGACAGCGCGGTGCGCATCACCCACCTTCCGACGGGCCTCGTCGTGATCCAGCAGGACGAGAAATCGCAGCACAAGAACAAGGCCAAGGCCATGAAAGTGCTGCGCACGCGCCTGTTCGAGATGGAGCGCGAGCGGCTGCAAAGCGAACGCGCCGGCGCGCGCAAATCGATGGTCGGCTCGGGCGACCGCTCGGAGCGCATCCGCACATACAATTTCCCGCAAGGCCGCGTGACCGACCATCGCATCAACCTGACGCTGCACAAGCTGGACGCAATCCTCGAAGGCCCGGGGCTCGGCGAATTGGCCGACGCCCTGATCGCCGAAGACGAAGCCGAGCGGCTGGCGGGCCTCGAAGAGGCGTGAAACACATCGCCCGCGCGCTCGGCGATGCCGTGCGCCAGCTCCAGAAAGCCAGCGATACCGCGCGCCTCGATGCCGAGCTGCTGATGGCCGAGGCGTTCCACATCGACCGCGACAAGCTCATCCTCTCGCCGCCCGATCGCGAGGTACCGCTGCGCTTCTGGTCGATGGTCGAACGGCGCGTCGCGGGCGAGCCGGTCGCCTACATCACGGGCCGACGCGCCTTCTGGAACATCGAGCTTCACGTCGGGCCGGGCGCGCTGGTGCCGCGACCGGATTCGGAGGTGCTGATCGCCTCGGCAATCGAGCATTTCGACCGGAATGCGCCCGCGCGGATCCTCGACCTCGGCACCGGTCCCGGAACCCTCCTGCTCGCCGCGCTCGACGTGTGGCCGAACGCGACCGGCCTTGGCACCGACCTGTCGCGCCAGGCCTTGTCCTATGCCTCCGCCAACGCGCGGCGCCTGGAGTTCGAAGGCCGGGTCAAGTGGCTGCAGGGCGATTGGGCTGAAGGCCTCGTCGAGACTTTCGACCTGATCCTCTGCAATCCGCCCTATATCGCGGAGGACGCCAAGCTTGGCGCGGGGGTGCGCGAATATGAACCGGACGAGGCGCTGTTCGCCGGACGCGAGGGCCTCGACGCCTATCGCGCGCTGGCGCCGCAGCTCCCGCGCCTGCTCAACCCCGGCGGGCTTGCGGCGGTTGAGATCGGCTTCGACCAGGCCGACGCGGTAAACCCGCTCCTTGCCCGCGACGGACTTGAGGCGCAGGTGGCCAATGACCTCGCCGGACGCCCGCGTGCCATCCTGCTAACCTGGGTTTGAGCGAAAACGCTTGGCATCGGGCCTTCGCGACACTACATCGAAGGACAGGACCGGTGCCCGCTCCCTTAGAGAAGCTGAGCGCGCTCCGCTCCACCCCCGACGCAATCGGCTGTTCGTCTCGCGCTCAAGCGCAGACCGCAGCGAGAGGGTCAGGGCAGCGCTTGGCGCCGCCCTGCCTGGTGAAGGCAAAGGGGTTAGCGAACACTGCGTAAGGACGTAGGCATTTGATCAACAATCGTCAGGGCGGCCGCAGGCGCGGTCGCGGGGGACAAGGAGGCGGACGGAACCTCGGCGGACAGCCGGGCAACCGCCAGGACAATCGCCAGCGCGGCAACGCCGCCCAGCTGCTCGAGAAGTACAAGAGCATGGCGCGCGATGCGCAGCTCGCCGGCGACCGGGTCCAGACCGAATATTATCTGCAGTACGCGGACCATTATTTCCGCCTGTTGAGCGAGAGCCGCGCGCGGTTCGAGGACCAGAATCCTCGCCGTCAGCGCGACGACGACATGGACGAAGACGAGAGCGATGAGATGCTCGACGCGTCCGACGCCGATGACTCCGAGGCGGACGAACGGCCCGAGCGACCCGAACGGTCCGAGCGCTTCAATCGCGGCGAGCGCCCGCGCCGCGCCGAATCGGATGAACGCCGTCCACGCCGCCCGCAGCGCTCCGAGCCGATGAATGGCGAAACCGAGACGATTCCGTTCGACGCGCTTCCACCGGCCATCGGCCGCGACGAGCCGGAATCTTCGGACGAGGTCGAGGCGGAGCCGAAGCGCCCGCGCCGCCGCGCCCGCGCGCCCCGGCCCGAAGCCGGCGAAGACGAGATCGCGCCGGCCGCTTAAGCTTGCGTGTCGATCGGGCGCGGGCGGTTGTCCGCGTCCAGCGCGACGAAAGTGAACAGGCCTTCGGTCACCTTGACCTCGGTCGCCCCGAGATCGCGCTGCGCGATCACCTCGATCCTGACGCCCATTGAGGTCCGGCCCACGCGCTCGACGTGAGCGTAGACGCTGATCAGATCGCGCAGGTGGATCGGCGCGATGAACTCCATCGCCTCGATCGCGACCGTCGCGACCGGTCCCCTCGACCTGCGCGAGGCGACGATGCCCGCGGCGATGTCCATCTGGCTCAAAACCCAGCCGCCGAAGATATGGCCGTTGGCATTGATGTCGGTCGGCCCGGGCATCACCCGCAAGATCGGCACACGCTCCAAATCGGTCATTCCGTATCGCTTTCGTCGTGAATTCGCGGCGTCGCCTGCTCGTCGTGACCGCTCGATGAGCTGAGGAAGAGGAGGGTCATCAGGCCGGTTCCAAGCAATACGGTGAACCCGATGCCGAGGGCGGTGGCGATGATCACGCCGGCATGAACTTCGCTCTCTCCGCGCGTGACCAGGATCACCCCGATCGCCGCGACGATGACCGACAGCACGGCGAGCAAGCGGAAGATGCGCCAGAAGCGCTGCATCATTTCATGGCGCGGGCTCGGCACGGGATCGGGGCGGGGCTTGTCCTGGGGCACGGCTTCCCTTTGGCCTTGCGAATTGGGACGATCAAGCCGAGAGCGAAATGAGCTCAGGAGGCAGGCCATGACTATCGCGGCAGTGCTTGGCAGCAAGGGCAGCGCGGTCGAGACGATCGGAGCGGGCGATTGCCTGTTCGACGCGGTCCGCAGGCTCGGCGAGAAGCGGATCGGCGCTCTTCCGGTGATCGACCAGGACGGAATCGTCGGCATCATGTCCGAGCGCGACGTGATCTACTGCCTGCGGGACCACGGGCCCGAAGTCCTCGACTGGCCGGTATCCAGGGTGATGAGCGCGCCCGCGATCACCGCCGAACCGTCGATGGACGTACTGGCCGCCCTGGCGCTGATGACACAGCGCCGGATTCGCCATTTGCCGGTCGTGGCGGACGGGGGGCTGCTCGGCATCGTCTCGATCGGCGACCTCGTGAAGTATCGGATGGAGCGCATCGAGGCCGAGGCCGACGCCATGCGCACCTATATTCAAAGCGCCTGAAAACGACTGATTTCAAATGTTTATCGTCTTGAACCCGGCCGCGCGAGTTCCTATTTCGAATTGAGCGACAAGCGCCCGTAACGGCGTTTCGAGCGGCGTCGGCGGCGACCTGCAATCAAATTGCAAAAAAGCCGGTTGACGCGTTGGGGGCCTCCACATATATGGCCCCTCCAGCAGCGGACGCGGCCTGGCAACAGGTCGGCGTTCGTTTCGCGCCTCTTCTTAGTCGGTACAACCGGCCCGGAACACTCGAACCGGGGAAGGAT
>Ga0207678_10000470_pt1 | contig 36474 bp, 35 predicted proteins | sample KBSC63metaG_FD_184319 | JGI IMG/M metagenome (GOLD analysis project Ga0207678, IMG submission 184319) | Corn rhizosphere microbial communities from Kellogg Biological Station, Michigan, USA - KBS C6-3 metaG (SPAdes) (version 2) | ecosystem: Host-associated > Plants > Roots > Rhizosphere > Soil ... | reverse complement strand
GCTTTCGGTGGCGAGCGCGGCCGTCGTCGCCTTGGACGCGGCCGTCGCGAACGCCAAGGACTGCGTCCAGGTCCTCGGCGGGATCGGCTTCACCTGGGAGCACGACGCGCACCTGTACCTGCGCCGGGCCGTGGCCCTGCGGCAGTGGCTCGGCGGGTCGTCGTGGCGGCGACAGGCGGCTTCGCTGGCGCTCTCCGGGACCGAGCGCACGCTGGGCGTCGACGTCGGCGACGACCCTTCGCTGCGGGAGGAGGTCACGCGGATCGCCGCGCTGCCCCCGGCTGCGCAACGCGTTGCGCTGGCCGACGCGGGGTTGCTGACGCCGCACTGGCCGGCGCCCCACGGCCGCGGCGCCGACGCCGCGGAGCAGCTGCGGATCGACTCCGAGCTGGCGTCCGCCGGGGTCCGCCGTCCGGACCTGGTGATCGGCGCGTGGGCGGTGCCGACGATCCTCGAACACGGCAGCGACGAGCAGCGGGAGCGGTTCGCCCGGCCCACCCTGCGCGGCGAGATCACGTGGTGCCAGCTGTTCAGCGAGCCCGGCGCCGGGTCCGACCTGGCGGCGTTGCGGACGGCGGCCCGGCGCGTCGACGGCGGCTGGCGGCTGTCCGGGCAGAAGGTGTGGACGTCGCTGGCCCGCGAAGCCGACTGGGGCATCTGCCTGGCCCGCACCGACCCGGACGCGCCGAAGCACAAGGGCATCACGTACTTCCTGGTCGACATGCGCGCTCCGGGCATCACGACGCGGCCGTTGCGGGAGATCACCGGGGAGGCGGTGTTCAACGAAGTGTTCCTCGACGACGTGTTCGTGCCGGACGCCGACGTCGTGGGCTCGCCTGGGGGCGGCTGGCGGCTGGCGCGGACGACGCTGGCCAACGAGCGGGTGGCCATCGGCAGCGGTTCGGCGGTCGGCGAGAGCGTCCAGACCTTGGTGTCTGCTTTGGACGCTGCGGCTTTGGACGACGTGGCGCTGGACCGGCTCGGCGCGTTGGTGGCCGACGGCGTCGCGGGGTCGGTGCTGGACCTGCGGGCGGCCCTGCGCCGGCTGGAGGGCCAGGACCCGGGCGCGGAGTCGAGCGTCCGGAAGCTGCTCGGCGTGCAGCACCGCCAGGACGTGGCAGAGTTCGCGCTGGAGCTGGCCGGCTCGGGCGCACTGCTCGCCGACGGCTCGCCGCAGCGCGAATTCCTGCTCACCCGCTGCCTTTCCATCGCCGGCGGCACGACCCAGGTCCTGCGTTCCCTCACCGCCGAACGCCTGCTCGGCCTGCCCCGCGGCTGATGCCCCTTCAATCACGCGTGATGCCTCCCGGAGCACGCGTGATGCCCCTCGGCGCACGGGTGGGTTGCGTTGGGCAACGGTGCGAAAGGACCGTTCGCGCCGTCGGCGGCAAAACTGTCGGGGTCGTGTTCTAGCGTTGCGGTCGTGGAGTTCAGCGCAGACACCCAGGCCACCTACCTCCCCGCGGATCCCCCGCGGGACGGGGTGCTGGCCCTGTGGGGCGAGGACGTGGCCGGTGGGACCACGATCGAGCTCGTGCTGCCCCGCGGAGCCAAGTTCGCGCGGACGAAGGTCGACGCCGAGCTGATCCCGCTGGAACGGGCGCTGCCCCGGCTGCTGTCGGTGGGCGAGGCGGCCAGCCCGGCCGTCGCGGCGTGGTCGGCGGCCGTCAACGCCGGGGTGAACCTCGTCGCGCGGGGGCGGCTGCGGCCGGCCGCCTCGCCGGGCGGTGCGGCGGCCTGGCGGATCGGCCCGCTGGACGCCGCGGACGAGGAACTGCTGCGCGGGCTGGCCGGCGCCCTGCCCCCGGAGGCGTACGCACTGCCGCTGACGGGCCTGAAACGCATCCGCCTGCACTCGCCGGACTCCCTGGTCCGCGCGCTCTGGGACGCGACCGCCGACCTGCTGGTCCGCAGCCCGGCGGCGCCGGTCGGCGCGGGCGACCCGGCGTTCGCGGCGCGCGAACCGGCGCTGCTCGGCCCGGACGGCGCCGCGTGGCTCGCCGAGCTGGAGGCCCGCGAGCCACGCGGCGTGCAGGTGCTCCTGCGGGTCGAGGGCCGGGACGACGAGTCGTTCGCCGGGGTGCTGGCGGTGCGCAGCATCGCGGAGCCGAGCCTGGTCGTGGAGGCGGCCACGCTGTGGGACGCCCCGGACGCGGTGCTGAACCGCCTCGGCGACCAGGTCGAGACGCAGCTGCTGCTCGGCCTGCGCCGCGGCGCACGGGCCTGGGCGCCGCTGGGCCGCGTGCTGACCCAGGCGACGCCCGCTTCGCTGGAGTTGTCCGACGAAGAGGTGGTCGACCTGCTCACCGACGGCGCCCGCGAGCTCGGCGGCGCCGGCATCGAGGTGCTCTGGTCGAAGGGCCTGTTCGCGGGGGAGGTGAAGGCGAAGGCGAGCGCAACGCAGGCACCGGCGAGCGTGGCGGAGGCGGAGTTCGCCCTGCGTTCGCTGCTGGAGTTTCGCTGGCAGCTCAGCCTCGGCGGCGAGCAGTTGACGGAAGCCGAGGTGGCGGCGCTGGCGGAAGCCAAGCGCCCGCTGGTCCGCCTGCGCGGCCAGTGGGTGCGCGTCGACCCACAGCTGCTGGCCAGGGTGCGCGGCCGCACCCGCAAGCTGGACGCGGGCGAGGCCCTGGCTGCGGCGCTGACGGGCGAGCTCGAGCTGGACGGCGAGCGCGTGGAGTTCGCGGCCCCGCCGGTACTGGGCGGGCTGGCCGCGCGCCTCCGCGACCGGGCGGACGCGCTGGCGGCGCCCCCGCCGGGGCTGCAGGCGACGCTGCGCCCGTACCAGCAGGCGGGGCTGTCCTGGCTGGCGACGATGACGGGACTCGGGCTGGGCGCCTGCCTGGCGGACGACATGGGCCTGGGCAAGACGATCCAGCTGATCGCCCTCCACCTGCACCGGCGCGACCTGGCAAGGTCCGGCGAGCTCCGGCCCGGCCCGGCGCAGGCCGCCGAGGCCACGGCGGATGGGCTGTCACTGCACGCCGGCTTGGCGCAGGCCGCCGAGGCAGCTGGCTCGGCGGTCGAGCAAGAGCGCGGCGAAGGCCCGGCGCGGTCCGGCGGGCAGCTCGGCGAAGGAATACGTTCGGTGGCCGAGCCGCCGTCGGCGCCCGACGAGGGGCAGCCCGCTCGACCGGTGGCCGGGTCGTCGCGGAGGGCCGAGCCTTCGTCGGCCGGCGGTGGGCCGGTGCTCGCCGAGATCTCCTCGGGCGGCGCCGGGGCCACGCCACAGGCCGCCGAGCCGCCGCCTGCCGAGCACAAGCACGCCGGCGGGCCCACCCTCGTCCTCTGCCCCACCTCCCTCCTCGGCAACTGGGAGCGCGAGTTCGCCCGCTTCGCCCCGGACATCCCCGTCCGGCGGTTCCACGGCGGCAGCCGTCACCTCGACGACCTCGCTCCCGACGAGGTCGTCCTCGCCACCTACGGCGTACTCCGGCGCGACCGCGAGACGCTGTCCGAAGTGGACTGGGGGCTCGTCGCCGCCGACGAGGCGCAGCACGTCAAGAACCCGCTCTCCGCCACCGCCAAGGAACTGCGCAAGATCGCCGCGCAGGCCAAGGTCGCCCTCACCGGCACCCCGGTCGAGAACCGGCTCACCGAACTGTGGTCCATTGTGGACTGGACGACTCCCGGTCTGCTCGGGCCGCTCGACCGCTTCCGCCGCACCGTGGCTCGCCCGATCGAACGCGACCGCGACAAGGCGGTCACCGAACGGCTGGCCGCCACCGTCCGGCCGTTCCTGCTGCGGCGGCGCAAGACCGACCCGGACATCGCCCCGGAACTGCCGCGCAAGACCGAGACCGACCGGTTCGTCCCGCTCACCGCCGAGCAGACCACGCTCTACGAGGCCGTCGTGCGCGAGAACCTCGCCGAGATCCGGGAAACGCAGGGCATCAAACGGCGCGGGCAGGTGCTGCAGCTGCTCACCGAACTCAAGCAGATCTGCAACCACCCCGCGCAGTTCCTCAAAGAACCGCACGGCGCGCTCACCGGCCGCTCCGGCAAGCTCGCGGCGTTCGAAGAACTCCTGGACGTCATCCTCGACGAGGGCGAAAGCGTCCTGGTCTTCAGCCAGTACGTCCAGCTCTGCCGGCTGCTCGAACGGCGTCTCACCGAGCGCGGCCTGCCCACCGAACTGCTGTCGGGCGAGAGCTCGCCCGCGAAGCGGCAGGACATGGTCGACCGGTTCCAGGCCGGCGAGATCCCGGTGTTCCTGCTCTCGCTCAAGGCGGGCGGCGTCGGGCTCAACCTGACCCGGGCCACCCACGTGATCCACTACGACCGCTGGTGGAACCCGGCGGTGGAGGACCAGGCCACCGACCGCGCGTACCGGATCGGGCAGGACAGGCCGGTCCAGGTGCACCGGCTCATCGCCGAGGGCACTCTCGAAGAGCGGATCGCGCAGGTGCTCGAAAAGAAACGGGGCCTCGCCGAGTCGATCGTCGGCGCGGGGGAGGACTGGATCACCGAACTGTCCGACGACGAGCTCGCCGACCTGGTCCGGCTCGGGAGCGGGTGATGCCACCGAGGCGGAACTTCGGCACGACGTGGTGGGGCCGGGCCTGGGTCGAGGCGCTGGAACAGCGCGCGAAGCTCGACCCGAACCGGCTGCCCCGCGGGCGGACGTACGCGCGGAAGGGCACGGTCAGCGAGCTGCACGTCGGGGTGGGCGCGGTGAGCGCCCGGGTGCACGGCAGCCGTCCGCAGCCGTACAAGGTGACGATCACCATGCGCACCTTCACCGACGGCGAGTGGGACAAGCTGCTCGGTGTGGCCGGCACCCAGCTCGGCCACGCGGCGGCGCTGCTCGACGGCGAGCTGCCGGGCGCGCTCACCGAGCAGGCGCGCGAAGCGGGCGTCGACCTGCTGCCCGGCCCGGGCGACCTGCGGCCGCGGTGCTCGTGCCCGGACTCGGCGAACCCGTGCAAGCACGTCGCCGCGGTGTACTACCTGGTCGCCGACGAGGTGGACCGCGACCCGTTCACGCTGTTCCTGCTGCGCGGCCGCCCGCGGACGGACGTGCTGGCCGAACTCCGCGCCCGCCGTTCGCCCACGCGCGGCGAGAAACCGAAGCTGCCGAAGCCCGTGGACGACGGCCTGACGCCCCGCGCGGCCTACGCGCGGCGCCCGGGCGCGATCCCCGCCCTGCCGCCACCCCCGCGAGTCCCGGGACCCCCGGCGGTCCTGGACCTCGACCCACCCCCGGCCACGGGCTGGACGGCGGCGGCCCTGACCACCCTCGCGGCCGACGCCGCCGCCCTCGCCCGCGACCTCCTGGCCGGCGGACCGACGGCGGCGGAGCTGACGTTCGAGGAGGACCTGGCCCGCCGCGCGGCCGGCCGCACGAGCACGGAGATCACCGCACTGGCCACCGCGGCAAAACTGCCACCCCGCGATCTGGCGCGCTGGGCCGAGGCCTGGCGCGAAGCCGGCCGCGGCGGCTTGGCCGTGGTGCGGGAAAGCTGGCAGCCGGGCCCAGGCCCGCTCAGGGAGGCCGAGTCGGTCCTCGCGGACGCGGGCCTGCCGGGCAAGCCGAAGACCTGGCGCAACCGTTTGACACAGGGAGATCTGCAACTGCGCTACGGCCGCGACGCGCGCTGGTACCGCTTCGTCCGCGAGGGAACCGCATCTTCTCGGGACACGCAGTGGCGCCTCGACGGGCCACCATCGGCAAGTCCCCTCGACCTCGTCTACTGATCGCGCCGAACGGCCCCGAGGGCACCACCGGCGCGCCGCGGCAGTGATCGGTCCCGCGTCAGCGCGGTGCCGGGTCGACGCCGGTCAGGTCGCTGCTCCTGGCCCAAAGCGCCGCCGCGGTCTCCGGGTCGGTCATGTGCGCGTGCGGCTTCTCGGCCCGTGGTTCGCCGCGCAGGCCGAACTGCCGGGGGCCCCAGAGCTCGCCACCGCCGATGCCGGGATCGAGCACGGCTCGCACCGCGGGCCAGGCGCCGGCGTCCTTGCCGTGCAGGAGCAGCCCGGCGGGAAGCCCGCGCAGCCGCATCGAGGTCGAACGCGCGTGGATCCCCGGTCGCGGCGGTGTCAGGGAATCCAGGGCGCCGCCGGGGTGCACGACGATGCTGCGGCTGCCGCTCCCCGCGGCGCGCAGCCGGCGGTCGAGCTCGAACCCGAAGCTCATCTGGGCGAGCTTGGACCGGCCGTAGGCCTGCTTGGGATCGTAGGACCGGGTGGACTGCAGGTCGTCGAGGTCGAGGCGTTCCGCGCGGGCGGCGAAGCTGCCCACCGTGACGATGCGCGCCGCGGTGAGCAGCGGGGTCAGCCAGTGGGTGAGCGCGAAGTGCCCGAGGTGGTTGGTGGCGAACATGAGCTCGTGGCCGTCGGCGCTCTCGCGGCGGGGTGGATCGTCGAGCGCGATGCCGGCGTTGAACACGACGGCGTCGAGGCGGTCGACGTCCAGACTGTCCACAGAGGACTTCAAGGACGTCGGGTCCGCGAGGTCCAGCGGCACGTGGCCGACCGTGGCCCCGGGCACCCGGGCCCGGATCGCGGCCGCGGCGACGTCGGCCTTGGCCGGGTCGCGGCAGCCGAGGACGACGGTGGCGCCGGCCTCGGCGAGCTGTTCGGCGACGAAGTAGCCGATCCCGGCGTTGCCGCCGGTCACCAGGACGGTGACGCCCTCGGCGCGCGGGAGACGGTGGACGTTCCAGGACATGACGTGCTCCTCGGGAGAATCAGAGTCCGGGCCAGCCGCGCTTGAGGTGGCGGAAAGCCTCGGCGAGCGCGGCGGCGCGATCGGGCCTGGCCGCGGCCAGGTCGGGCGTCTCCAGGACGTAACGGGCCAGTGCGTGCAGGGAGTCGTCCGGCTCGTCGAGCCCGGCGGCGTCGGCGAGCAGTGCGGCGAGGATCCCCTGGCAGGCGATCCAGACCGTGCGCGCGTACGCCCACAGGGCCGGCGTGGTCATGACCAGGTCCATGCGGCGGCGGTATTCCTCGGGCAGGTCTTCCCGGAACGGGGCCCGGGAGGCGAAGAACACGTGCAGGGCGTCCAGGACGGAACTGCCGTCGGGACGCTCGCGGACGGCCGCGGTCAGAGCCGCCTCCCGCTCGCCGCTGTCGTCGAGGATGAGCGCTTCCTTGCCGGCCGGGAAGTGCGCGAACAGCGTCGCGACCGCGGTGTCCGCGGCTTCGGCGATCTCCGCCACCGTCACCTTGTCGTAGCCCCGTTCGAGGAACAGGGTCAGCGCCGCCTCGGCCAACGCCTTGCGGGTCGCCGCCTTCTTGCGCTCACGCCGTCCGGACGTAGTCATGGGTACAGCGTACCCGAAACAACTCTGACTTCAGAGTGATTCCAAAAGTGAAGTGACTACATGTTTGCCGTCTCGGCCTTCCAGGCGTTGTACGTGTGGTCCAGGAACCGCGCCACCCCGCGGACCACGTGCGCCGAACGCACCGACGTGAACACGTCGAACGCGTGCTGCGCCCCGGCCAGCTCGGCGTACGCCACCGGCTGCCGCGACTTCTCCCGGAGCCGCGAGACGAACTCGCGCGCCTCGCGCACCGGGACCAGCGAGTCGTCCCGGCCGTGGATCACGAAGAACGGCGGCGCGTCCGAAGTGATCCGGTCCAGCGGGGACGCGGCGACGTAGTCGTCCAGGTGCGCCACCGGATCCCGGTCGGGCGCGAACACGCGGCGGGCGATCAGGCTCTCCAGCCGGTACTTGCTCGCCGGTGCCCCCGACGTCGCCGCGAAGTCGTACACGCCGTAGTGCGGGACGCAGGCCTGGACGCTCGTGTCCGCGTCCTCGAAGTCCGGCTGCAACGCCGGGTCGTTCTGCGACAGCGCCAGCAGTGCCGACAGGTGCCCGCCCGCCGAACCGCCGGTCACCGCGACGAACCGCGGGTCGCCGCCGTACGAAGCGATCGAAGAGCGGATCCACGCCAGCGACTGCTTCGCCGCGACGATGTGCGCCGGCCATCGGTGCGCCGGCGACAGCGGGTAGTTGATCGCGACGCACACCCAGCCGCGGCGGGCCAGGTAGCGCATCAGCGGACGGCCCTGCTCCTCCTTGTTGCCGATCACCCACGCGCCGCCGTGGACCTGCAGCAGCACCGGGGCGCCGGACACCTCCGAAACGGGCCGGTACACGTCCAGGAGGAACCGCTTGCCGCCCGGGGCGTAGGCGATGTTGCGGTCGATCCGCACGTCCGGCGCGCCCATCCGGAACGGCAGCGCCAGCTCGCCCCACGGCAGACCCAGGTCCGACCGGCCGAGTTCCGCCGCGTAGTTCTCGCCCAGCGCCGACGTCAGCGCGGTCTCGATCTCCTCGCGGGCGCCGTGCCCGGTGCGGATCAGCGCGGCCAGCCCGGCGGCGGACGCGGCCGCCATCGCCAGGCCCGCCTTCGTCGACCGGCTGCCGGTGCCGTGGCGGGCCACGTGCAGAGCGGTGTCCGCCGCCGTCAACGCGAGGATCTGCGGCGCCAGCTCGCCGGTCAGCCAGCCGGCGAAGAACACCGGGATCGTCGTGGACCGCGCCCGCAGCGGGCGCAGGGCGTTGGCGGTGAGACCGAGCTGGACCGCGCGACGGATCAGGAAATTCGGCTGCACCACCGCGATGATACCGGCGAGTAGGGTGACGCGCCGCTCACCGGACGTGCCCTACCCTGGCGCCATGCAGAGACTGAGCGGCCTCGACGCGAGCTTCCTCTACCTCGAGACGTCGTCGCAGCTCCTCCACGTCTGCGGGCTGCTCGTGCTCGACGGCGAGACCGTCCCCGGCGGCTACACCTTCGCGAAGCTGGAAGAGCAGCTCGAAGAGCGGGTCCGGTCGATCCCGGCGTTCCGCCGCAAACTGCACAACCCGCTGTGGAACCTCAGCCATCCCGTCTGGGTCGAAGACGAGGACTTCGACCTCGACCACCACGTGCACCGCATCGGCGTGCCGGCCCCCGGCGACCGCGCCGAGCTGGCCGAGCTGTGCGCGCACATCGCCGGGCAGCAGCTCGACCGCGCGCGCCCGCTGTGGCAGCTGTACGTCATCGAGGGCCTGGCCGACGGCCGGCTCGCGGTGCTGCTCAAGATGCACCACGCGAGCGTCGACGGCGTGAGCGGCGCCAGCCTGATCACCTACCTCGCCGGGCTCGAGCCGGACGGGCCGCTGCCCGACGTCGAGGCGCCCCGGAACACCGGCCTGCCCTCGCCGCTCGACCTGCTCCGCTCCGGGGTCGAGAACGTCGTCAAACGGCCCGCCGAGGTCGCGCGGCTGCTGCCCGGCCTCCTGGGGCTGATGCCGCGGTGGCTCGGCCGGACGTTGCGCGGCAAGGGAATGCCGGTCCCGTTCACCGCGCCGAGGACGTCGCTGAACGGCACGATCACCGGCCACCGCAGCGTCGCCTTCGCCCAGCTCGACCTCGCCGAGATCAAGGACGTCAAGAACGCCTTCGGGGTCACGGTGAACGACGTCGTGCTGGCCCTGGTCGCCGGCGCGCTGCGGGAGTTCCTCGCCGCGCGCGGCGAGCTGCCGGAGGACCCGCTGGTGGCGACCGTCCCGGTCTCGGTGCACGAGCGGACCGAACGCGAGCACGGCAGCAACAAGGTCTCGGCCTTCTTCGCCTCCCTGCCGACGCACCTGGCCGACCCGGCCGCACGCGTGTTCTTCCTCGCCGAGGCCAACCGGCGCGCGAAGGACCACCACCACGAGATCGACGCCGACATGCTGCAGGACTGGGCGCAGTTCTCGGCCGCGACGATGTTCGGGCTCGCCGTGCGCGCGTACTCGGCGTTGCGCCTGGCCGAGAAGCACCCGGTGGTGCACAACCTGGTCGTCTCGAACGTGCCGGGACCGCCGATGCCGCTGTACTTCCTGGGCGCGCGGATCACCGGGTTCTACCCGCTCGGCCCGGTCTTCCACGGCGCCGGGCTGAACGTCACGGTCCTGTCCAACGCCGGGAAGGTGCACGTCGGCCTGCTCGGCGCGCGGGAGCTCGTCAACGACCTGTGGCCGCTCGCCGACGCGCTCCCCGACGCCCTCGCGGAGCTGGTGAAGGCCTCTCCCGGCGTGGGCTGAGCACCACGACCGGGATTTCCCGCTCGGTCCACGCCTGGTACTTCGCGAAGTCCGCGTACAGCTCGACCAGCCGCGGCCACAGCTCGGCGCGCTCGTCCGGCCCGGCCACCCGCGCCTGGACCCCGACGCCGCGCCGTCCCTTGAGGTGGATGCGGGTTTCGGGGTGTGCCACCAGGTTGTGGTACCACTGCGGGTGCCGCGGCAGCCCGCCCTGCGAGCCGACGATGACGACGTCCTCGCCGGAGCGCAGGTACAGCAGGGGGGTGGTGAACAGCCGCCCGGACTTCCGGCCGCGGTGTTCCAGCAGCAGCGTCGGCACGGGCTTGCGGAACCCCGCCCCGACCCGCCACGTGCTGCCGACGCGGCCGCCGGTCAGCCGGAAGACCGCGACCTGGGCCTTCGCCAGGTACTTCATGGCTTTCGCCGTCACCGGCGAGTCCAGGCCGTCGGGCTTCTGGTCGGGCAGGCCGAAGCGTCCCATCATGGGTTCCTTCCTCGGAGGGAGTGGACCGCGGCGAGCAGGGCGGGCACCCAGCGGCCGGCGGCGAGGACGCAGGCGGCGTGCCCGGCCGCGACCTCGTAGGTCGCCGCGCCGGGGATGCGGCGGGCCAGGGACCGTTGGTGGGCCGGGGCGATGAACCGGTCCTGGGCGGTCACCACGACCGCGGCCGGCAGCCGCAGCGTGTGCAGCCACGGCGTCGAGTCGAACCGGCCGATCTCGTCGACGGCGACCGCGATCTCCCACGGCCGGGTCGACCGGAACTCCCGCAGCCCCCACCGGTGGTCTTCGACGCGGGCGCGCGGCACCCCGGCCGGTGCGGCCGGCGGTTTCACGCGCTCGCGCAGCTGCCGCACGGTCCGGCCGAACACGTCGAGGGCGACCCGCTGGCGCAGCCCGCGGCGGAAGGTGCTCGCGGTCGAGCAGAGCACCAGTCCGGTAACACGTTCTGGTTCGGCGCGGGCGACGAGCTGGCCGACCATGCCGCCCATCGAGTACCCGGCGAGGGCGAAGCGCCCGATGCCGAGCGCGTCGGCGACCGCGGTGACGTCGGCGGCGCAGTCGGCGAGCCGGAACTCGGGCGAGCGGATGCCCCGGCCGTGCCAGCGCTGGTCGAACACGACGACGCGGTGGTGCCGCGCCAGCAGGTCGAGGGCCGGGTACCAGGTCAGGAGGCCGGTGCAGGCCACCGAATGCAGCAGGAGCAGGGCGGGCGCGTCGCGCGGGCCGATGTCGGTGACCACGGTGCGGCCGCGGCCGGGGAGGACGAGGGGGACCGGATCGGGCACGCCGGCGGTCGGCGGCACGGTGACCAGCCGCCGCGTCGCCGCCATCCAGCCTCCTCCGGGGGTTGCCGAGCCGGTCCTTTCCGGTTAAGACTAGAACATGTTTCAGTATTGCGCCGATCCGGAGGACAGGCGTGGACTTCGCCCTTGACGATACGCAGACCGAGATCGCCGCCCTCGCCGCGAAGGTGCTCGGGTCGCAAGACGATCCCTGGCGGGCGCTCGCCTCGTCGGGCCTGCTCGCCCTGGCACTGCCGCCGGAGCTGGAAGGCGACGGCCTGGGGGTGGCCGAGGTCGCGCAGGTCCTGACCGAGGTCGGGCGCGCCGCCGCGCCGGTGCCCGCGTACGCCGCGCTCGCCCTCGGCGTGCTGCCGATCGAGTCGCTCGGCACCCCCGCCCAGCGCGCGGAGTTCCTGCCGCCGGTCGCGGCCGGGGAAGCGCTGCTCACCGCGGCCCTGCACGAGCCGTCCGCGCCGCTCGCCGCCGAGCCCGCCGCGACCGCGCGCCCGGGGGACGGGAAGTTGCTGGTCAGCGGGGTGAAGACGGCGGTACCGTACGCCGCCGAAGCCACCCGGATCCTGACGCCGGTGACCACCGCGCACGGCACCGCCGTCTACCTGGTCGACCCGCACGCCGACGGCGTCACGCTCGTGCCGACCCCGACGTCCTCGGGGACACCGGAGTACACCGTCCGGCTCGACGACGTCGCCGTCGAGGAAACGGACCTCCTGTTCGACCGCGGCGCGGTCGCGGCGCTGCACCGGCTCGCGCTGGCCGGAGCGCTGGCGCTGGGCGACGGACTCCTGGCCGGCGCACTGGCGCTGACCGTGAAGCACATCGGCGAGCGCACCCAGTTCGGCCGGCCCCTCTCCACGTTCCAGGCGGTGGCGGGGCAGATCGCCGACGTCTACGTGGCCGCGCGGACCGTGCACCTCGCCGTCACGTCCGCGGTGTGGCGGCTGGCGTCGGGGCTCGACGCGGACGCCGAACTGGACGTCGCCGCCTACTGGCTCGCCTCGCAGGCGCCGCAGGCGCTGGCGACCTGCCACCACCTGCACGGCGGGATCGGCGTCGACGAAACCTACCCGCTGCACCGGTATTCGTCGGCGGTCAAGGATCTCGGCCGGACGCTCGGCGGGGCCGCGCACCGGCTCGGCCGGCTCGGCGAACGAGTGGCGGGGTGAGGCGGATGCACGTCGAACTGACCAGCGCGCAACGGCAGCTGCGCGCCGAACTGCGCGAATACTTCGCCGGGCTGATCAGCCCCGAAGAACGCCGGGTGATGCGGCGCGAGCGGCACGGGCCGGTGTTCCGCGAGATCGTCCGCCGGATGGGCCGCGACGGACGGCTCGGCGTCGGCTGGCCGGTCGAGTACGGCGGCCAGGGCTTCGGCGGCATCGAACAGCACCTGTTCGTCGACGAGGCCGCGCGCGCCGACGTCCAGCTGCCGTCGGTGACGCTGCAGACGGTCGGGCCGACCCTCCAGGAGTTCGGCACCGACGAGCAGAAAGCCTTCTTCCTCCCGAAGATCCTGGCCGGGGAGATCCACTTCGCGATCGGGTACAGCGAGCCGGAGGCGGGCACCGACCTCGCGTCGCTGCGGACGACGGCGGTGCGCGACGGCGACTCCTACGTCGTCAACGGCCAGAAGATCTTCACCACCGGCGGGCACGACGCCGACTACGTCTGGCTCGCCGTGCGGACCGCGCCCGACGCGCCCAAGCACAAGGGCATCTCGATCCTCATCGTCGACACGAGCGACCCCGGCTACTCGTGGACGCCGATCATCACCTGCGACGGCGCCCACCACGTCAACGCGACGTACTATTCGGACGTCCGCGTGCCGGTGAACCGCTTGGTGGGGCAGGAGAACGCGGGCTGGCGGCTGATCACCACGCAGCTCAACCACGAGCGCGTCATGCTCGGCCCGGCCGGGCGGATCGGCGGGCTGTACGACCGCGTCCGCGCCTGGGCGAGCGCCCACGGCCTGCTGGACCTCGCCGACGTGCGGGCCGTGCTCGCCGAGGCGCTGGCCGTGACCCGGGTGAACGAGCTGCTGAACTGGCAGGTCGCGGTCTCCTCGGCGAGCGCGCCGGTGGGGGTCGCGGACGCGTCGGCGACCAAGGTGTTCAGCTCGGAGGCCATCCAGCGGATCGGCCGGAGCCTCGAAGAAGTCGTCGGGCGCCACGGCGATCTGTCCGATCCGGACACCGCCGAACTGGCCGAATGGCTGGACCTCACCGCGAAACGCAACATCGTGCTGACGTTCGGCGGAGGCGTCAGCGAAATCCAACGGGAGCTGATCGCGTCGATCGGCCTGGGCCTGCCGAGGGTGCCGCGATGACCATCGAAGAGACCGCCGAGGAGATCGCCGCACGCGGGGAGTGCGCGCCGCGCCTGGCGCGCGACCCGGTCAACCAGGCCATGGTCAACAACTGGGTCGAGGCGATCGGGGACCGCAACCCGGTCTACACCGACCCGGAGTTCGCCGCCACCAGTGTCCACAAGGGACTGGTCGCGCCGCCGGCGATGGCCCAGGTGTGGACGATGGGCGGCCTGAACGTGCCGCGCGGCGCCGACGACCCCCTGGGTCTGATGATGGAGCTCCTGGACGAAGCCGGGTTCACCTCCGTCGTCGCGACGAACTCGGAACAGACGTATCACCGCTACTTGCGGCCCGGTGAGCAGGTCGAAGCGCGGACGCGGCTGGAGAAGGTCGTCGGGCCGAAGAAGACCGCGCTGGGCGAAGGGTGGTTCGTCACCACGCGGATGACCTGGTACGTCGGCGACGAAGCGGTCGCGGAGATGATGTTCCGGGTGCTCAAGTTCCGGCCACCCGCACCGAAGCCGCCGCCGGCGCCGGTGCTGCGGCCGGTGATCAGCCGGGACACGGAGTTCTTCTGGGACGGCCTTCGCGAGGGCGAGCTGCGGATCCAGCGGTGGGGCGAGACGCTGCGGCACCCGCCGGGACCGATGCCGCCCGACGGCTCGCTGGACACCAAGCCCGACTACGTCGTCGCCGGCGGCCGGGGGACCGTGTTCTCCTACGTCGTGCACCACCACCCGCCGGTGCCGGGCAAGGAACTCCCGTTCGTGGTCGCACTGGTGGAACTGGAAGAAGGGGTCCGCGTCATGGCCGAGCTCCTGGACGCGGCCCCGGACGAAGTCCACATCGGACTCCCGGTGGTCGCGGCCTTCGTCAAGGTGGACGAAGACCTGACCCTGCCCGCGTGGAAGGTGGCCCGATGACCGTGACCGAGGGGACGGAGCTGCCGCCGCTGACGATCGAGGCGACGCCGACGTTCGTCGTCAGCACGGCGCTGGCCACCCGCGACTTCCAGGACGTCCACCACGACCGCGACTCGGCCGTGGCGCGCGGCTCGAAGGACATCTTCCTCAACATCCTCACCGACACCGGCCTGGTCCAGCGGTTCGTCTCGGAGTGGGCCGGGCCCGAGGCGCTGATCCGGTCGATCAAGATCCGGCTCGGTGTGCCGTGCTACGCCTACGACACGCTGACCTTCACCGGCCGGGTGGTCTCCCGCGACGGCAACGACGTCGTGGTGTCGGTGTCCGGTGTGGACAGTCTCGGCGAGCACGTCGCCGGGACGGTGGAGGTGACCCTGCCGTGACGCTCTCGGGCAAGGCGGCGATCGCCGGGATCGGCGCGACGGAGTTCTCGAAGGACTCCGGGCGCAGCGAACTGCGGCTGGCGGCCGAATGCATCTCCCACGCACTGGCCGACGCGGGACTGACGCCGTCCGATGTGGATGGACTGGTGTCGTTCACCATGGACGGCAACGCCGAGATCGCGGTGGCGCGCGAGCTGGGCATCCCCGAACTGAAGTTCTTCAGCCGCATCCACTACGGCGGCGGCGCCGCGGCGGCGACCGTGCAGCAGGCGGCCATGGCGGTGGCGACCGGGGTCGCGGACGTCGTCGTCGCGTACCGGGCGTTCAACGAGCGGTCCGGGCACCGTTTCGGCCAGGTGTCGTCCGCGGCGGCCGGCCAGGTCAACTCCTCCGGCGTCGACAACGGGTTCCACTACCCGATGGGCATCGCGACCCCGGCCGCGACGGTGGCCATGGTCGCCCGGCGGTACCTCCACGACTACGGCGCGACGAGCGAGGACTTCGGCCGGATCGCGGTGATCGACCGCAAGCACGCGGCCACCAACCCGAACGCGTGGTTCCACGAGCGGCCCATCACCCTGGCGGAGCACCAGGCGTCGCGCTGGGTGGCCGAACCGCTGCACCTGCTCGACTGCTGCCAGGAGAGCGACGGCGGGGTGGCGCTGGTCGTCACCAGCGTTTCGCGGGCCCGCGACCTCGCGCGGCCGCCGGCGGTGATCGCGGCGGCGGCGCAGGGGAGCGGGCCGGACCAGTACGTGATGACCAGCTACTACCGCGACGACCTGGCCGCGCTGCCGGAGATGGGCGTGGTGGGCAGGCAGCTGTGGGACCAGTCCGGGCTGGGACCGTCCGATGTGGACGTCGCCGTGCTGTACGACCACTTCACACCGTACGTGCTGATGCAGCTGGAGGAACTGGGCTTCTGCGGCCGCGGCGAGGCGAAGGACTTCATCGCCGACGGGACACTGGAGCTCGACGGCGCGTTGCCGCTGAACCCGCACGGCGGTCAGCTCGGCGAGGCCTACATCCACGGCATGAACGGCATCGCCGAAGGCGTCCGCCAGATCCGCGGCACGGCCGCCAACCAGGTCGCGGGCGCGGCCCGGGTGCTGGTCACGGCGGGCACGGGCGTGCCGACCAGTGGACTCGTCCTGACGGGTGACTGAGTGTCACCTCATTGACGGCTGGTGCGCGGCGCTCGTGGGTGTCACGGTGGAGACACGACCCACGACGAAGAGTGAGGCCGCGGCGCGATGCTGGTGGACTGGGTGCTCACGGCGGTGTTCGCGGCGCTGGTGCTGCCGTGCGTGCTGCGCCTGGTCCGCCTCGACTACGCGCGGCTGGGCCACGGGGTGCGCCACGGCGACCTGGCGGAGCTGCTGCTGGTGCTGGCGATGGTGGCAATGTTTTCGCCGGTAGGCGGCCCCATCCCGGCGGCGGGCTGGCAGGCGGTGCTGGTGTTGACGACGGGCTGGTTCGCGGTGGCCTGGTGGCGGAACCGCACCTGCGCCCACCACGTCCTGTCCGCGGCGGCGATGCTCTACATGGTGACGGCGATGCCCCACGCCGGGATGGACCACGGACCGTGGCTCACGATGGCGACCATGGACGCGCGGCTGGCGGTGCCCCTGGTGGCGGTGGTCGCGGCGGGCTATTTCGTGGCGGATGCGGCCTGGTCCGGGGTGCTGGTGGTGCGACGCTCAGCGGTCGCGGGGGCGGATTCCGGCTCCGGCGCGGCCTCCGGGCACGCCTCGCGGGCCGTGTGCCGGGCGGCGATGGGGGCCGGGATGGGCTACATGCTGCTGGCCTCGGCCCTGTGAACGCGGCGCTGAGAGGTCCCCGGCCCGGCAAAGTCGTAGCTGCCCCAAGTGCCTCACCGGTGTGACAGAAAGCCGTAGGCACGACAGAGACCCCACCCAGACCGTCCGTCGTGACAATCCGGCTTCGGGGTGGTGGGTCCCGGTGCCACCTGCAAAACACCACCTTCCCGGAAGGTTTCCGCAGCCCTCCCGTGAGTCATTCGGGACCTTCGAAATCTCTCGCACCCGGCCAACGGGGCCAGCAACGACAGTTCGGGCCGCGGAAGACCTCAGCCCGCGATCCGCCGCACCTCGCCCAGGGGGCTCTCCGCGGCGGGCGGCAGGGAAGCCGCCGGGTGGTCGCCCGTCCACTGGGCCGCCGCGGCGATGTCGTTCTTCAGCGCCGTGATCAGGTCCTCGGCCGAGGTGTACTTCTCCTGGTCGCGCAGGTGGGACCCCAGCCACACCACCAGCGTCTCGCCGTACAGGTCGCCGCTGAAGTCCAGGACGTGGGCCTCCAGCAGGCGGTAGCCGTCCGCGCCGTAGTACGTCGGGCGGCGGCCGACCGAGATCGCCGCCGGGAGGCGGGTGCCGTCCGCGCGGCCGATCCAGCCCGCCCACACTCCGTCGCCCAGGGAGCCGTCCTGGTCGCGCAGGGCGATGTTCGCCGTGGGGAAGCCCAGTTCGCGGCCGCGTTTGTCGCCCGATTCGACCGTTCCCCGCACCACGAAGTATTCCGGCATTCGTCCTCCCGAGGTCACCCCACCACGGTAGCCGCCCCGGCAAAGCCGTTCAGGACGTGGACACCAGCACCGTGTCCGCCAGCACCGGCGCGTCGTCCCGCTCGGCCGCCGACGTCGTCACCAGCAGCTCTTCACCCTGCCGCCACACCCGGATCCGCAGCGTCTCGCCCGGGTACACCACCCCGGCGAACTTGGTCGCGAACGACGCCACCCGCGCCGGGTCGCCGTCCAGGAACTCGTTCACCAGCACCCGCGCCACGATCCCGTACGTGCACAGCCCGTGCAGGATCGGCCGCTCGAACCCGGCCGTCCGGGCGAACGCCGGATCCGCGTGCAGCGGGTTCCGGTCGCCGCACAGCCGGTACAGCAGCGCCTGCTGCGGCAACGTCGGCGTCTCGAGCACGAAGTCGGGTGAGCGCGTCGGCCAAGAAAGATGGTCCGAAGGCCCCCGGGAGCCACCGAAACCACCTTCCCCGCGCGCGAAGATGCTCGACCGCGCTGTCCACAGTGGATCCCCGGAAGACGACGTGACGGCGACCTCCTGGACCACCACCGCCGCCTTGCCCTTGTCGAAGACGTCGGCGATCCGCGACCGGGCCACCGCCTTCCCCGCCGTGGGAATCGGCTGGTGCAGCGTGATCTCCTGCTTGCCGTGCAGCACCTTCGCCAGGTCGATCTCCACGCCGGGGAACGACACCGCCGGCGGGTCGAACACGCGCAGGTTGGCCGCGACCGTCGCGAACGTCGGCAGCACCACCAGGTCCTGCTCGTAGGTGTACCGCAGCTCGTCGGGGCCGGCGCCCAGCGCCAGGTGGTACAGCAGCACGTCCGACGACGTCCAGGCGAAGTTCACCTCGCCGATCTCGGCGCCGATGGCGACCGCGGGATCGATGGGCACCCGGACTCCTATTCGTAGCTGATCGAGACGTCGTCGGTGACCGGCAGCGACTGGCAGGCCAGCACGATCCCGTCCGCCATGTCCTCGGCATCGAGGACTTCGTTGTGCAGCATCTTCACCTCGCCCGACACGACCCGGCACGCGCACGCACTGCATTGTCCCTCGCGGCACGAGTAAGGCGCGTCCATGCCCTCGTCCAGCAGCCGGTCGAGGAGCTTCCGCTGCCGCGGCCAGGACATCGTCCGCGTCGAGCCGTCCAGCGACACCGTCAGCGCCGCCGGGGCCTCGTCGGACTCCGGCTCGGGCTCGGGCGTACCGGACTCGAACGGGTTCCCGGTCAGCGACGTGAACTTCTCGACGTGCACCCGGTCCCGCGGCACCCCGAGCTGCCCGAGCGCCTCCCGCACGGCCGCCATGAACGGCGCCGGCCCGCACAGGAACGCCTCGTGCGAGGTGTACGCCGAAGCCAGCCCGCGCAGCTGCGAGACGTCCGGCAGGCCTTGGACGCTCTCCAGCCAGTGGACGACGACCAGCCGGTCTCCGTACCGCTTCGCCAGCGATGCCAATTCACCCGCGAAGATGACCGAACGCTCGTCGCGGTTGGCGTAGACCAGCACGACCCGGCCGGACCCGGTCTCCAACGCCGTCTTCAGGATGGCCATCACCGGCGTGATGCCGCTGCCGCCCGCGAAGAGCAGGAAGTCCTCGTCGACCGAAGAAGGGCAGAACACCCCGGCCGGCGCCAGCACTTCGACCTGCATCCCCGGCTGGAGCGACGAGCAGATCCAGCCGGACCCGTACCCGCCGTCGGTCCGCTTGACCGTCACCTGCACGCGGTTCTCGTGCGGCGCGCTCGACAGCGAATAGCACCGCGCGACCGAGCCGGTCCGGTCGCTGGGGATCTTCAACGTCAGGAACTGACCGGCCGCATAAGAGAATGCCGCAGCGTGCTCGGGCGGGATCTCGAAGACCACCGACCGCGCGTCCGGCGTTTCGACGACGACGTCGGCGACGGTCAGCGTGTAGACCCGCTCAGCCATCGGCCACCGCCAGCGTGCCTTCGCGCACGGCGTCGCCGATGCTGTCGGCCAGCTTCGGGCACGTGTCGAGCAGAGCCGAAGGGCCGTCCGCGCCGGCGAACACCGGGCAGGTGTCGGCGGGCCGGGACGTCCACTGGATGCTCGTGTGCTGGATGCTGTTCTTCTTCACCAGCACGCACGTCCCGCAGCTGCGGCACTCGTGCGGCCGCAGCCCGCCCGACAGGAACTCGGTCCGCTCGGCGGTGGTCACACTTCCGCCTCGGTCTTCTGCCGCGCCAGGTTCTCCGCGACCTCCGCCGCCCACGCCTCGTTCGCCTTCGTCGTGTCCACTTCGAACTCGAACCGCTGCGTCATGTCCTCGGTGACGTCGGCCGCGTCGACGTAGAACTGCTGGTACCACCGGCGAAGCTGGTAGACCGGACCGTCCTCTTCGCACAGCAGCGGGTTGTCGATCTGGGTCTTGTACTTCCAGATCTCGACGTCCTGCAGGAATCCGGCCCCGATCCCGCGGGCCAGCTTCGCGGCGATCTTGTCCGCGTGCTCGTCGGAGATGCCCGGCGGCTTCCGCACCTTCATCCCGTACTGCAGCACGAACGACGTCGGCGTGACGGGGTAGTGGCAGTTGATGAGCACGCTCTCGATCTCGTAGCCCTGGAACGAGTTCACCAGTTTGTTGATCATGTACGACGGCCCGAAGTACGAAGCCTCCGAGCGCAGCAGGTTTTCCTCGCCGCCGTAGTTCGACGCCATGCCCATGTCCGGGCGGCCCTTGGTGTTGAGGTACTGAGTGGCGATGTGGCCTTCGAACACGTTCTTGAAGTACGTCGGGTAGGCGTAGTGGATGTAGAAGAAGTGCGCCATGTCCACGACGTTGTCGATGATCTCCCGGCAGTTGGAGCCGTCGATGAAGATCTCGTCCCAGGTCCAGTTGCTCCACTCGTCGCTGTGGGCGGCCTCGATCCGCGGGATCGCCAGTTCCTCCGGCGGCGGGTTGCCCTCCGGGTCGTGCCAGACGAGCAGCTGCCCGTTCTGCACCTCCGACGTCCACGACCGCGTCCGCGCGCGCAGCGGAACCCGCTTGGCGTAGGGGATCGAGACGCACTTGCCCTTGCCGTTCCACCGCCAGTCGTGGAACGGGCAGGCGACCTCGTCGCCCTTGACCGTGCCCTGGGTGAGGTCGCCGCCCATGTGCCGGCAGTAGCCGTCGAGCACCTGCAGCTCCCCGGCCGAGTCCGCCCACACCACGAGCTTCGTGCCGAACGCCGTGACCGCGTGCGGTTTCCCGTCGCGGAAGTTCTCCGCCAGCCCGAGGCAGTGCCAGCCGCGGGCGAACCGGGTCGGCGGCTCACCCGCGTAGATGGTGCGTACCGAATCCTGCGTCATCGCTGCCCTCCCGTGGTCCCTCGATCTTCGTGCGCCAGCCGCGTCGCCGCAAGGTAGCCGAACACCATGGCGGGCCCGATGGTCGCGCCGGGCCCGGCGTACGTCCGGCCCATCACGGCCGCGCTGGCGTTTCCCGCGGCGAACAGGCCCGGCACGGCCGAGCCGTCCTCGCGCAGCACCTGCGCACGTTCGTCGGTGCGCAGCCCGCCCTTGGTGCCCAGGTCGCCCGGCACGATCTTCACCGCGTAGAACGGCGCTTTGTCCAGCGGGCCGAGGCTGGGGTTGGGTTTGTTGCGCGGGTCGCCGTAGTAGTGGTCGTACTTGCTGACCCCGCGGTGGAAGTCCTCGTCGACGCCTCGGCGCGCGAAGCCGTTGAAGCGCTCGACCGTCGCTTCCAGCGCCTCGGCCGGGACGTCGATCTTCGAAGCCAGCCCGGCCAGCGTCGACGACTTGGCCGCGATCCCGGCCTTGAACCAGCGGCCGGGCAGCGGCTGGCGGGGCCCGATGCCGGTGAACATGTACCGGTCCTTGTAGCGCTGGTCGAACACCAGCCAGGTCGGGATGTGCTCGCCCGGGCCGTCTCCGGAGCCGTACATCGCGTGCACGGCCTCGACGTACGGCGCCGATTCGTTGGCGAACCGCTTCCCCTGCGCGTCGACCATGATGCTGCGCGGCCGCGACCGCTCGGCCAGTGCGAACCACGGGCCGCCGGTGAGCGGCAGCGACGGCCCCCACCAGGCGTCGTCCATCAGGTCGAGGGCCGCGCCCAGCTTGAGGCCGGCGGTGATGCCGTCGCCGGTGTTGGCCTCCGCGCCGACGGTCCAGTCGACGCCGATCGGTGCGCGCTGGTACTTCTCGCGCATCTCGAGGTTCCGCTCGAAGCCGCCGCTGGCGAGGATCACGCCGCACCGGGCTCCGACGACCCCTTGCGAGGTGACGACGCCGGTCACGCGGTCGTCGTCGACCTGCAGATCGACCAGCGCGGTGTTCAGCCGGACCTCGACCCCGGCCTGGGCGAGCCCGACGCGGAGGCCGGCCGCAAGCGCTTGCCCCATGCTCAGCAGCCGCTGCCCGCGGAGTTTCCCGACGAGCCACTGCCGGCCCAGCGACAGCATCCGGACGGCGCCCCGCGGGTGCCGGGCGAGGAGGCTCAGCCAGCGGTAGTCGGCCTGGGTGATCGGCACGCCCATCGGGGGAGCGCTGTAGGGCGGTTCGAGGTGGGCCAGCTCGGCGCCGAGCTGCTTGCCGTCGAAGGCCATCGGCTCGACCGACCGGCCGCCGGGCCGTCCGCCCGGGGCTTCGGGGTGGTAGTCGCTGTAGTCGCGGACCCACCGGAACTTCAGCGGGGTGTGGTCGCAGACGAACCGCAGCACTTCGGGGCCGTGCGCGAGGAACGTGTCGCGCCGGACCTCCGGGACGACGTCGCCGACGATGGAGGCCAGGTACTCGCGCGCCCGTTCGGGTGGTTCGTCGATCCCGGCGGCGCGCAGGGCGTGGTTGCCGGGGAGCCAGACGCCGCCGCCGGACCGTGCGGTCGAGCCGCCGAAGCAGGGCGCCTTCTCCAGGACGACGACGCTCAAGCCGTTGTGGGCCGCAGCCAGCGCGGCGGTCATCCCGGCGGCACCACTGCCGACGACGACGACGTCGAACTGCTCCGTCATGCCACCTCTCCTGCAACGTGTTCCAGGTAACGAGTATCCAGTTGAGAGCCCCTTTCGGTCACCATAGACGAGAACGTGTTTCAGTTCTAGGGTAGCCACCATGGACGCACTCGTCGCGGACGTGGTCATCGTGGGGTTCGGGGCGGCCGGCGCCTGTGCCGCCCTCGAAGCGGCCGACGCGGGCGCCGACGTCATCATCGTCGAGCGCTTCGCCGGCGGAGGGGCCAGCGCGGTCAGCGGTGGCATCGTCTACGCCGGTGGCGGCACCGGCCAGCAGCTGGACGCGGGCGTCGACGATTCCGTCGACGCGATGTACGCCTACCTGCGGATGGAAACCGGGGACGTCGTCTCCGAGCGGACGCTGCGGCGGTTCTGCGAGGGCAGCCGCGAGATGATCACCTGGCTCGAAGGCAACGGAGTGCCCTTCGAAGGCAGCCTCTGCCCGTACAAGACGTCGTACCCGAGCGACCGGCACTACCTCTACTACTCCGGCAGCGAGGCCGCGGGCGGGTTCCGCGACGCGGCGAAGCCCGCTCCGCGCGGCCACCGCGTCAAGGGGCCCGGGACCTCGGGGAAGATGCTGATGTCCCGGCTCAAGGCGGCTGTGCGCGCCCGCGGCATCCGGGTGCTGACGCAGACGACCGCCCGGAACCTGGTCCGCGACGACGCGGGCCGCGTCACCGGACTGGTCGCCGACACCCTGAGCGACGCCCCGGCGTCGGTGCGGGCGCGCCACCAGCGCCTCGCGCAGTACGCGGCGAAGCCCGGGATCTACGTGCCGTCGCTGCGCAGGTCGCTGCACCGCCGGGTCGAGCGCTTCGAGCGGGCACACGGCCGTGAGCTGCGGATTTCCGTCCGGCGCGGGGTCGTGCTGGCCGCCGGCGGCTTCATCGCCGACCGCGAAATGGTGCGCGAGCACGCCCCGGCCTACCGCGGCGGGCTCGCGCTCGGCACGTCCGCCGACAACGGCTCGGGCATCCGGATGGGCGTCGAGGCCGGGGGGAGCACCGGCGAGCTGGGCCGGATCTCCGCGTGGCGGTTCGTGACGCCGCCCAGTGCGTTCCTCGGCGGGATCATCGTCGACGCACAGGGGCGGCGGGTCATCGACGAATCCCGCTACGGCGCCGCGATCGGGGAAAAGCTCATCGAAGACCACGGGAGCAAGGGCTGGCTGCTCGTCGACGGGCCGATCGTGGCCGAGGCGCGCCGGGACGGCCGCAAGCAGAGCCAGTGGTTCCAGTGGCTCCAGCTGCGGTACCTGCTGCGCCGCGGCCGGGTCGTGGGGCAGACCGTCGAAGAGGCGGCGCGCAAGGCCGGCGTCGACCCGCAGGGGCTGCGGGCGAGTGTCGAGGCCTACCACGGCGACCGTGACCCGATGGGCAAGCCCACCGAGTTCGTGCGGCGCCTGGACAACCCGCCGTACTCGCTGATCGACATCTCCGTGCGGCCCAACCTCGGGTACCCCACGCCGATGCTGACCCTCGGCGGCCTGGTCGTCGACGAAGACACGGGCGCGGTGCGAAGCACGGCCGGGCAGCCGATCCCGGGGCTGTACGCCGCCGGCCGCACCGCCGTGGGAATCTGTTCCAGGTCCTACGTGAGCGGTCTGTCCCTGGCCGACTGCGTGTTTTCCGGCCGCAGAGCGGGGATCAACAGTGCCCTGGCGCAGGGAGTTCTCGACAAAAACGAGAACGTGTTCTAGTCTTGCCTTACTGAAGACTAGAGAGGAACTGCGCATGAGCGAGCAGGTGATCGCCGGGGTCCGGGACCTCCTGCCGGTCCTGCGGGAACGGGCCCAGGACACCGAGGACGCGCGCTGCGTCCCCGAAGAATCCGTCAAGGCCCTGCAGGAGACCGGGTTCTTCAAGCTGCTGCAGCCGAAGCTCCACGGGGGTCTCGAAGCCGACCCGGTGAGCTTCTACACCGCGGTCAAGCTGATCGCGAGCGCGTGCGGGTCCACCGGCTGGGTCGCCTCCATCCTCGGCGTCCACCCGTGGCACGTGGCGCTGTTCGACGCGCAGGCGCAGCAGGAGGTCTGGGGCGAGGACCAGGACGTGCGGATCTCCTCGTCGTACGCGCCGATGGGCAAGGCCGAGGTCGTCGACGGCGGCTACCGGCTGTCGGGCCGGTGGAGCTTCTCCTCCGGCAGCGACCACTGCACGTGGGTGCTGCTCGGGGGACCTGCGTTCAAGGATGGCAAGCCGGTCGACTTCTGCACCTACCTGCTGCCCATCGCCGATTACTCCATTGTGGACGTCTGGGACACGATCGGACTGCGCGGCACCGGTTCGAACGACATCGTCGTCGAGGACGTCTTCATCCCGCAGCACCGGGCGCTGAGCTTCATCGCGACGTCGAAGTGCCGGGTGCCTGGCCAGGCCGTCAACCCCGGGCCGCTGTACCGGCTCCCGTACGGCTCGGTGCACCCGACCACGATCACCGCGCCGATCATCGGCATGGCCCAGGGTGCCTACGACGCCCACGTCGAGCACCAGCGCAAGCGCGTCCGGGCCGCGTACGCCGGTGAACAGGCCAAAGAGGACCCGTTCGCCAAGGTGCGGATCGCCGAGGCGGCCAGCGAGATCGACGCCGCCTGGCTGCAGCTGACCCGCAACATCGAGGAGCTGTACGAACTCGCCAAGCGCGAGGAGCGGCTGCCCGCGGACCTGCGGCTGCGCGTCCGGCGCGACCAGGTGCGCGGCACCGAACGCGCGATCTCCGCGATCGACCGGCTCTTCGAGAACTCCGGCGGCCGCGCCATCCAGCGCGGCACACCGATCCAGCGCTTCTGGCGCGACGCGCACGCCGGCCGCGTCCACGCGGCGAACGACGCCGAGCGGGCCTACGTCATGTTCGGCACCGGCGCCTTCGGGCTCCCCGTCGAGAACGCGATGTACTGATGGCCGCTCCCGAAGGCAAGTACGTCCAGGCAGGCCCGCTCAAGCTGCACTACCACGAAGCCGGTGCGGAACACGCCGAGACGGTGATCCTGCTGCACGGCGGCGGGCCCGGCGCGTCGGCGTGGAGCAACTTCGGGCGCAACCTGCCGGAGTTCGCCAAGCACTACCGGACGATCGCCGTCGACCAGCCGGGCTTCGGGCGGTCGGACAAGCCGACCGAGCACCCGCAGTACTTCCGGCACAGCGCGGACGCCGTCGCCGGCCTGATGGACACCCTCGGCATCGAACGCGCCCACTTCGTCGGCAACTCCCTCGGCGGGGGTGCGGCGGTGCGGTTCGCGTTGAACCACGGCAAGCGCGCCGGGCGGCTGGTGCTGATGGGGCCGGGCGGGCTGAGCGTCAACCTGTTCGCTCCCGACCCGACCGAGGGCGTCAAGAACCTCGGGCGGTTCGCGGCCAAGCCGTCGCGCGAGCGGATGGAAGCCTTCCTGCGCATCATGGTCCACGACCAGGCACTGGTCACCGACGAGCTGATCGACGAACGCTTCGCCGCCGCGAACACCCCGGAGTCGCTCGCCGCGATGCGCGCGATGGGGATGTCGTTCGCGCGGCCCGATACCTACGAGGAGGGCATGCTCTGGCGTGAGGCCCACCGCCTGCGTCAGCGCGTGCTCCTGATCTGGGGGCGCGAGGACCGCGTCAATCCCTTGGACGGCGCTGTCCTCGCTCTGAAGACGATTCCGCGCGCGCAGCTGCACGTGTTCGGCGGCTGCGGGCACTGGGCCCAGCTGGAGAAGTTCGACGAGTTCAACCGGCTGGCCCTCGACTTCCTCGGGAGTTCCTGATGGGCATCCGGTCACTGGGCTACCTCCGCATCGAAGCCACCGACATGGCCGCGTGGCGCGAGTACGGGCTCAAGGTGCTCGGCATGGTCGAAGGCAAGGGGGAAAACCCCGAAGCGCTGTACCTGCGGATGGACGACTTCCCGGCGCGGCTGGTGATTTCTCCCGGCGACGCGGACCGGCTGGCCGTCACCGGCTGGGAGGCCGCCAACGCCGGCGAGCTCGCCGAGATCCGGTCGCGTTTGGACAGTGCGTCGGTGCCCTACAAGGAGGGCACCCCGGAGGAACTGGCCGACCGCCGCGTCGACGAGCTGATCAGCTTCGACGACCCGTCCGGCAACACCCAGGAAGTGTTCCACGGCGTCGCGCTGCAGCACCGGCGCGTGGTGAGCCCGTACGGCCACAAGTTCGTCACCGGCGAGCAGGGCCTCGGCCACGTCGTTTTGTCCACAAAGGACGACGAGGCGTCGCTGCGCTTCTACCGGGACGTCCTCGGCTTCCGGCTGCGCGACTCGATGCGCCTGCCGCCGCAGATGGTCGGACGGCCGGCCGACGGCCCGCCGGCGTGGCTGCGGTTCTTCGGCTGCAACCCGCGCCACCACAGCCTGGCGTTCCTGCCGATGCCGACGCCGTCCGGGATCGTGCACCTGATGGTCGAGGTCGAGAACACCGACGACGTCGGCCTGTGCCTGGACCGTGCGATCCGGCGCAAGGTGCCGATGTCGGCGACGCTCGGCCGGCACGTCAACGACCTGATGCTGTCGTTCTACATGAAGACCCCCGGCGGCTTCGACGTCGAGTTCGGCTGCGAAGGCCGTCAGGTCGACGACGACAACTGGATCGCCCGCGAAAGCACCGCGGTGTCGCTGTGGGGCCACGACTTCTCGGTCGGCGCGCGGCCGCCCGGCGCGTCATGACGTCGGTGGCGGTCGACCAGACCGAGTTCCGGAGCGTGCTCGGGCACTTCTGCACGGGCGTCACCGTGGTCACCGGCCGTGACGGCGACACCCTCGCCGGGTTTGCCTGCCAGTCGTTCGCGGCGCTGTCGCTCGACCCGCCGCTGGTGCTGTTCTGCCCGGCCAGGACCTCACGGACGTGGCCGGTGCTGGCCGCGGCCGGGCGGTTCGCGGTCAACGTGCTGGCCGAGGACCAGCAGGAGGTCAGCGCGGTGTTCGGCGCCCGCGGCGAGGACAAGTTCGCCCGGGTCGGCTGGACACCCGCGCCGTCCGGCGCGCCCCTGCTCGACGGCGCGCTGACCTGGATCGACTGTGCCCTGGAAGCCGTGCACGAAGCGGGTGACCACTACGTCGTGATCGGCCGGGTGACGGCGCTGGGCGCGCCGTCGGACGCCCGCCCGCTGTTGTTCCACCGCGGCCGGTACGCGGTCACCGAACCGGCCCGGGACGCGCTCGCGGCCATGCTGCCCTGGCCCCGCCCCGACGACTGGCTGTGACCGGGTTCGCTCCACCGGGTGGTTGTGCACGGTTTCACAGGTGGGCCGCATCCCATTCGCGAGAGAAAGCCGAGCCCCGGCGCGCACACTGTTACCGAGAAGACACCTTCCCGGGAGGAGTGAGTCGCGCATGCGTGGGCCCAGCGGACGGATCGCCCGGTTCGGGCGCCGGGTACGCCCCGGACGCAACCCCCTGGCCCGGGCGGGCGACCGCGTCGAAGCCCTCCTGCTGCTCCTGGCCGTGGCCGGCGCGTTGCTCGCGATCCCGTTCGCGGCGGCCTTCGGTTCCGAGACGTACGCGGCGCAGAACGCTCGCGCCGCGGAGGAACGCGCCACCCGCCACCCGGCGACAGCGGTCTCGCTCGCGGCGGCGTCCGGCCAGCCCTACAGCACCGACGGCGCCGGCGCCCCGGCCGCCCAGACATCGGTGCCGGCGGCCTGGTTCGACGCCCGCGGCACCCGCCACACCGGCGAGGTCCTCGCGGATCCGGGCAGCCCGGCGGGCACCAGGGTGTCGATCTGGCTGGACCAGCGCGGCGAGCCGGCGGGCGAACCCCTGTCGACGTCGACCTCGGTGGCGGACGGAGTGTTCGCGGCCATCCTGCTGTGGGCGGCGATCACCGGAGCATTGGCGGGTTTGTACGCCACCGCCCGGTTCGTCCTGATCCGCTTCCACGCGGCGGCCTGGGACCGGGCCTGGTCGCAAGCCCGCGACGACAGCCGGTTCTGACTCACTTCCAGCGGAAGTGCACGAACACCCTGCCGAAGTTGTCCTTGTCCTTCTCGACCCGGTGGTAGAGCGCCTTGACGTCCTTGCGCTCGAGGAACCGCAGCACGTGCTTCTTCAGCTGACCCGAGCCTTTGCCGGGGATGATCTCGACCAGCGGCGCCTTCTTGGCGACGGCCTCGTCGATGATCGCCCGCAGCGCCCGGTCGATCTCGCCGCCGCGGTTGTAGATGTCGTGCAGGTCCAGCTTCAGCTTCACAGCGCCTGCCACCAGCCGTCGACCGCCGGGGGCGTCGCGACGTCGATGCGCTCGCCCGGGCGGGGGACCGCCAGCGGGAGGTCGGCCTCCTTCGCCTCGCGCCAGACGCGGTCGGCCGGCTCGCCCCACGGGTGCATCGCCAGCTGGAACGTCGCCCAGTGCACGGGGACCAGCAGCTTCGCCCGGACGTCGAGGCCCGCCGCCACGCCTTCCTCCGGGGTCATGTGGATGTCCGGCCAGTGCGGGGCGTACGCGCCGATCTGGATCAGGGCCGCGTCGAACGGGCCGTGCTCCGCGCCGATCGCCGCGAAACCGTCGAAGTAGCCGGTGTCGCCGCTGTAGAACACCCGGTGGGCCGGCCCGAGCAGCGCCCAGGACGTCCAGAGCGTGTCGTCGTTCGTGATGCCGCGGCCGGAGAAGTGCTGGGCCGGCGTCGCGACGAACCGGACGCCCGCCACCGTCGCCTCTTCGTTCCAGTCGAGCTCGATGATCCGCGCGGCCGGGACGTGCCAGCGTTCCAGGTGCGCGCCGACCCCGAGCGGCACGAGGAAGGGCGCGTCCGAGGAGCCGACCAGCTCGCGGACCGTGGCCAGGTCCAGGTGGTCGTAGTGGTCGTGGGAGATCACCACGGCGTCGATCCGGCCGAGCCCGGACAGCGGCACCGGCGGCTCGTGCAGCCGCCGCGGGCCGGCGAAGGCCGCGGGGGAGACCCGCTCGCTCCACACCGGGTCGAGCAGCACGCGGGCACCGTCCAGCTCGACCAGCGTCGAGGCGTGGCCGTACCAGGTCAGGTGCAGGCCGTCGGCCGACTCGACCGGCCCGGTCGCCACCAGCGGCACCGCGCCGGCGGGTTTGCGCAGCTCACGGTGCTCGCCGAAGAACATCTCGCGGAAGATGGTCCGCATCGACGCCGCGGTCATCGGGTGCCGCGGCGCCGCGTTGCGGAACACCTTGCCGTCGAACTGCGGCGAGGAGCGGACCCGCTCGGCCCGGGCGCCGGTGGCCTTGGCGCCGAACGCCGCCGGGAAGTCCCGGATGGCCGCGATCGTCTTCCTCATGGAACCGAGTCTACGAACGGTTCCTGAGAGGGGCCCCAGCTTCATGCAGGTGGGTGAGGGCCTGCCGGTAGGACTCGACCAGGCTCGTCTGCAGGTAGGGAATGCCCAGCTCGGCGCAGTAGGCCTGGACGATCGGCTGCGCGCGCCGCAGGTGCGGCGACGGCATGCTCGGGAACAGGTGGTGTTCGATCTGGTAGTTGAGGCCACCGAGGGCGACGTCGGTGACGAGCCCGCCGCGGACGTTGCGCGAGGTCAGGACCTGCTTGCGGAGGAAGTCGAGCTCGGTGCGCCCGGTCAGCATCGGCATGCCCTTGTGGTTCGGCGCGAAGATCGATCCCATGTAGACACCCCACAGTCCCTGGTGGACGGCGAAGAACAGCAGCGCCATGCCGGGGCCGAGAACGGTGAACAGCGCGCTCAGGTAGAGGACGAAGTGCGCGGCGAGCAGCGCGGCTTCGGTCTTTCGGTGGCGCAGCCCCGGCTTGCGGACCGCGCGGATGCCGGACCAGTGCAGGTTCAGGCCTTCGAGGGTGAGCAGCGGGAAGAACAGGAAGGCCTGGTGCCGCCCGATGAACCGGGGCACGCCGCGGCTGGCCCGGGCCTGGTCCTTCGACCAGACGAGGATGTCCGGATCGACGTCGGGATCGAGCTCTTCGTGGTTCGGGTTGGCGTGGTGACGGGTGTGCTTGTCCATCCACCACCCGTAGCTCATCCCGATCCCGAGGTTCCCCGCGAGCATCCCGGCGACTTCGGTCGGCCGCCGTCGCCGGAACACCTGCTTGTGCGCGAGATCGTGGGAGAGCAACGCGATCTGCCCGAACATGACGGCCATGAACGCCGCGACGGCGAGCTGCCACCACGAGTTGCCCAGCAACGCGAAGGCGACCCAGCCGGCGGCGAACAACCCGGTGACGACCGCGATCCGGGCGGTGTAGTAGCCGGGCCGCCGTACCATCAGGCCGGCGGCGGAGATGCGGTGGCTCAGCCGGGCGAAGTCGCTCCCGACGCTGTTCTCTGTGGTGGTCACCCACCCGAGTCTCGGCGACCGGGGCCCGCGCCGGAATGCGGTGCGCTCGAAGGACTTTCCGGGGGCCAGCCCTACCGGCCGCGCTGGTATACGCGGCCGGTGAGGACCGGTCAGCCCACGTACTCCGCGAGGTGCTTCCCCGTCAGCGTCTTCTTCCGCGCCTTCACCAGCTGCGCCGGCGTCCCCTCGAACACGATCTTCCCGCCGTCGTGACCCGCGCCGGGGCCGAGGTCGATCAGCCAGTCCGCGTGGGCCATCACCGCCTGGTGGTGCTCGATGACGATCACCGACTTGCCCGCGTCCACCAGCCGGTCCAGCAGGCCCAGCAGCTGCTCGACGTCCGCGAGGTGCAGGCCCGCCGTCGGCTCGTCGAGGACGTACACCCCGCCCTGCTCCGCCATGTGCGTGGCCAGCTTGATCCGCTGCCGCTCGCCGCCCGACAGCGTCGTCAGGGGCTGGCCCAAGGTCAGGTAGCCGAGGCCGACGTCGGACAGGTGCGTGAGGATCTTGTGCGCCGCCGGCAGCGCGGCGTCTCCGGCGGCGAAGAACTCCAACGCCTCGGCAACCGGCATCCCGAGCACCTCGCTGATGTCGCGGCCGCCGAAGGTGTACTCCAGCACCTCGGCGTTGAACCGCTTGCCCTCGCACACCTCGCACGGGGTGGCGGTGCCGGCCATGATCCCCAGGTCCGTATAGATGACGCCGGCGCCGTTGCAGTTCGGGCAGGCGCCTTCGGAGTTGGCGCTGAACAGCGCCGGCTTCACACCGTTGGCCTTGGCGAACGCCTTGCGGATCGGCTCCAGCAACCCCGTGTACGTCGCCGGGTTGCTCCGGCGCGAGCCGCGGATGCCCGTCTGGTCGACCGTCACCACGCCCTCGCCGCCGGACACCGAGCCGTGGATCAGCGAGCTCTTGCCCGAGCCCGCCACCCCGGTCACCACGACCAGCACGCCGAGCGGGACGTCGACATCGACGTCCTGCAGGTTGTGCGTGGAAGCCCCGCGCACCTCCAGGAAACCCGACGGCTGACGCACCGACGGCTTCAGCGACGCGCGGTCGTCCAGGTGCCGTCCGGTCAGCGTGCCGCTGGACCGCAGACCGTCCACAGTGCCCTCGAAGACGATCTCGCCGCCCGCGGTACCGGCCCGCGGGCCGAGGTCGACGACGTGGTCGGCGATCGCGATCGCCTCCGGCTTGTGCTCGACGACCAGCACCGTGTTGCCCTTGTCGCGCAGCTGCAGCAGCAGGTCGTTCATGCGCCGGATGTCGTGCGGGTGCAGGCCGATCGTCGGCTCGTCGAAGACGTAGGTGACGTCGGTGAGCGACGACCCGAGGTGGCGGATCATCTTGGTGCGCTGGGCTTCCCCGCCAGAAAGCGTCCCGGATGGACGGTCGAGCGAGAGGTAGCCGAGCCCGATCTCGACGAACGAGTCGAGGGTGTGCTTCAGCGCGTCCAGCAGCGGCGCGACCGACGGCTCGGACAGTTTCCCGACCCACGCGGCGAGGTCGCTGATCTGCATCGCACAGGCGTCGGCGATGCTGATCCCGTCGATCTTCGACGAGCGGGCTTCGTCCGACAGCCGCGTGCCGTCGCAGTCCGGACAGGTCTGGAACGTCACCGCCCGCTCGACGAACGCGCGGATGTGCGGCTGCATCGCGTCGACGTCCTTGGACAGGAAGGACTTCTGGATCGCCGGGACGAGCCCCGAGTAGGTCAGGTTGATGCCCTCGACCTTGATCTTCGTCGGTTCCTTGTAGACCAGGTCGGCGAACTGCTTCTTGGTGTAGGACTTGATCGGCTTGTCCGGGTCGAAGAAGCCGGAGCCGCGGAAGATGCGGCCGTACCAGCCCTCCATGCTGTAACCCGGGATCGTGATGGCGCCTTCGTTGAGGGACTTGTTCTCGTCGAAGAGCGCGGTCAGGTCGATGTCGTTGACCTTGCCGCGGCCTTCGCAGCGCGGGCACATGCCGCCGGTGATGCTGAAGCTGCGCCGCTCCTTGATCTGCCGCCCGCCCTTTTCGACGGTGACCGCGCCGGCGCCGCTGATCGAGGCGACGTTGAACGAAAACGCCTGCGGCGAACCGATGTGCGGGGTCCCGAGCCGGCTGAACAGGATGCGCAGCATCGCGTTCGCGTCGGTCGCGGTGCCGACCGTGGAGTGCGGGTTGGCGCCCATCCGCTCCTGGTCGACGATGATCGCGGTGGTGATCCCGTCGAGGACGTCGACGTCGGGTCTCGCCAGCGTCGGCATGAAGCCCTGCACGAAGGTGCTGTAGGTCTCGTTGATCAGCCGCTGCGACTCCGCGGCGATCGTGCTGAACACCAGGGAGCTCTTGCCGGAGCCGGAGACCCCGGTGAACACCGTCAGGCGCCGCTTGGGCAGTTCGACGCTGACGTCCTTGAGGTTGTTCACGCGCGCGCCGTGGACACGGATCAGGTCGTGACTGTCGGCCACGTGCGGGGCGTTCGTCCTCGTGGGCTTGCTCATCGGGGTTCTCCAGCGATCGTTGGTGTCAGCGTGCTTGTTGGATGCGGACGAGGTTTCCGGCGGGGTCGCGGAAGGAGCAGTCGCGGATGCCCCACGGCTGGTCGGTCGGCTCCTGGACGACCTCGGCGTCACCGGCCTGCACCCGTTCGAAGGTGCCGTCCAGGTCGTCGGTAGCCAGGTTGACCGCGGCGAAGGTGCCCTTGGCCATCATTTCCGTGATGGTACGGCGTTCTTCGTCGGACAGGTCGGCGTAGGCGGCGCCCGTCGGCTGCAGGACCAGGGCCGTGTCGGGCTGGCCCGGGAGGCCGATCGTGAGCCAGTGCCGGCCGCCGTAGTCGACGTCGTTGCGCACCTCGAAGCCGAGGGTGTCGCGATAAAAGGCCAGCGAAGCTTCGTGGTCGTGGTGGGGGAGGAAGGTCTGGTGAATGGTGAGGTTCATGGGAATCACGCTACTTTCGGCGCCATGACCCGGGCTTCTCGATTCCTGATCGCTTCGCCGGCTCGCCGGTAATCGTGCGGGGAAAGGCCGTAGGCGTCCTGGAAACGGCGGACGAATTGCCCGACGGGAAGGCCCACTGCGCTCGCGAGCGCCTCGAGGTCCAGCGGCCGCGCGTATTCGTTGTCGATGCGGTCGCGAATGCGGCGCAAGAGCACCAGTTCGCGAAAGTGCTGCTGCGCGGCGACCTTCAGGCCGAGGCACATGTCGGGTTCCTTTCCGGTGTGCGCCCGAGCACCGCCCGGAGGCTTTTCGGGGGTTCCGGGTGGCGGAGCCCCCGGCCCGGGGCGGAGCCCCGGATGACACAGGCCGCGATCGGGAGCAGCAGCAAGGTCGACACCCCGGACAGGACCAGTCCGCCGGTGCTGCCGGCCAGCTCGATCAGCGGGCCGCCCAGCGCCAGGCCCAGCGGGGCGGCCACGGTCGCGCCGGTCGTCCACAGCGTGACGACCTGCTGCTGTTCGTCCGGGGCCAGCCCGGCTTGGAGGAAGCTGTAGGCGACCGGGGTGAACGGCGCGTACACCAGCCCGCCCAACCCGAAGACGAGCAGGGCGACGGTCAGGTCGCCGGTGAGCGCGAGGCCGATCGGGCACAGCGCCCACAGCCCGATGATCGCGACCAGCAACGGCCGTTGCGGCAGGTTCCGCAGCCGGCTGACGAGCGCGGCGCCGAAGAACGCGCCGATCCCGAGCGCACCCCACAGCCACCCGAGCCCGGACGCGCCGGCGTGCAGCGTCCCGCTCACGTACAGCGGGAGCGCGACTTCGATGGGCATGTACAGGAAGTTGAAGAAGAACTCGACGACGAGCAGCCGCGCGGCCACCGGCCGGCGGCGCAGGATCCGCCAGCCCGAGACCCCGGTCCGCTCGGGGGCTTCGGCGGGCTGGGGCACGCACGCCAGCGTGGCGGCCAGCAGCACCAGCGCGCCGGCCGCGTCGACGAAGAGCGCGAAGCCCGCGCCGGCGGTCGCCACGACGACCCCGCCCAGGACCGGCCCGGCGATGTAGAGCGCGAACGTCGTGTTCAGGCCCAGCAGGCCGTTGACCGAGAACCGCCCGGCCTCGCCCGCGGCAGCCGTCGCCAGCAGGCGACGGCTGCTCGAGCCGGCCAGCCGGAACGTCGCGCCGAAGAACAGCCCGGCGATCAGCACCGGCAGCGTGAGCAGGCCGGTGACGGCCAGAACGCCGAGAGCGGCGAAGGTCAGCGACCGCAGCACGCAGTCGGCGACGAGCAGCGTGCGCGGCGGCACCCGCACCCGGCCGAGGCCGATGGCCAGGGCCGGCACGGTGGACAGGACGAACGGCGCCGCCTCCACGAGCCCGATCGCGATCGCCTTCGGGACGCTGCCGTGGAGGGAGAGCGTCTGGACGGGCATGGCCACCAGGAGCATGCCGGTGCCGACGTTGGCCAGGAGGTCCCCCAGGAGGAGCCCGGCGATCCGCCGGTCGCGCAGCACCTCGCGGTAGCCGTGCGCCGCGGTCGCGGTCAGCGCAGCTCCTGGATGCGCAGGAGATTGCCGGCGGGGTCGCGGAACGAGCAGTCGCGGATGCCGTAGGGCTGGTCGACCGGCTCCTGGACGACCTCGGCGTTGCCCGCCTCGAGCTTGGCGAAGAGGGCGTCGAGGTCCTTGGTGGCCAGGTTGACCGAGGCGTAGGTGCCCTTGGCCATCATCTCGTTGATCATGCGGCGCTCGTCGTCGGTCAGGCCGGGCGTCGCGGCCACCGGCGTCAGCACGATCGCGGTGTCCGGCTGGTTCGGCGGCCCGATCGTGATCCACTGCATGTCGCCGTACTTGACGTTCTGGCGGACCTCGAAGCCGAGGAGGTCCCGGTAGAAGGCGAGCGAGGCTTCCGGGTCGGTGTGCGGGAGGAAGCTCGAGTGAATGGTGACGTCCATGGCCGTCACACTAGGTGGCCGCCGACGGCCGCGCTTCTCGATTCCTGATCGGTCTGGTGACCTGTTTGGCCACGCACGGCGGCATCCCGACGGTGGCCTCGGCCTGCTGCTCGCGGTAGACGCTCGGCGGCATCCCGACCAGCTCGGCGAACCGGGTGCTGAAGGTGCCCAGCGACGAGAAGCCGACGGTGAAGCACACCTCGGTGACGCTCAGCTCGCCCTTGCGCAGCAGGGCCATGGCCCGCTCGATCCGCCGTGTCATCAGGTACGAATACGGTGACTCTCCGTAGGCTCGCCGGAACTGCCGGCTGAGGTGCCCGGCCGACATGTTCACGCCACGAGCCAGCGCCTCAACGTCGAGCGGCTGCGCGTACTCCCGGTCGATCCGGTCCCGGACGCGCCGCAGCAGCGCGAGGTCACGCAGGTACTGCGCCGTGGCGGAGGAGCTGGTCACGGATGAATCCTGCCATACCGGACGCCGGTGGGCGGAGGCTTTCGTGATGCCCCTCCAATCACGCGTGATGCCCTCCCAATCACGCAAGATGCCCTCCCGATCACGTGAGTTCCGCCGCTGATCACGTGAGTTCCGCCCTGGATTACGCGAGTTCCGCCCCGGGTCACGCGAAGCCCGGTGATCGGAAAGGCATCTCGCGTGCTTGGGAGGGCATCACACGTGCTTGGGAGGGCATCACTCGTGATTGAGGGGGCATCACGGTGGAGCCGTCCCGGGGGTTCCCGTGCCCCCGGGACGGCCGTGCACCGGTGCTGCTGGTCCGTGGCGTCCCTTCCGGCGGCATACCCTTCCGCCGGAACGATCTCCACGGCCCGTGCGCCCCGGCGGAGTGACCCGCCGTGGGCGCTCGCCCCC
>Ga0207678_10000469_pt1 | contig 36551 bp, 26 predicted proteins | sample KBSC63metaG_FD_184319 | JGI IMG/M metagenome (GOLD analysis project Ga0207678, IMG submission 184319) | Corn rhizosphere microbial communities from Kellogg Biological Station, Michigan, USA - KBS C6-3 metaG (SPAdes) (version 2) | ecosystem: Host-associated > Plants > Roots > Rhizosphere > Soil ... | reverse complement strand
GGCGATGCGCACCGGCTTCGGCCCAAGTACGCGCAGAAATGTGTCCGGCGACATCGTACCCGCGCCAACTTCGACATCATAGGGCTGTTGCAGAACACAGCCCTGGTCGGCCCAGAAGCGCTGCAAGGTAAACAAAAGCTCCTGAAAAGTTAAAGCTGCCTTCTTCTCGCCAATCGCCCGCATGGATTCCTTTTTCATTTTCAAGTAGTCATCCGATTCTAAATGCTGCGTTTCCTTCAGGAAAATGAAAGCGGCCCCCGCATTTTGCTAACCTTGAATTGCCATGTCTCTTACGCTTGTTCTCAACGGCCATTCCCGCACGTTTCCCACTCTTCCGCAGCCCGCCAGCCTCGATCAGGTGATCGCTGAACTTGGATTGAAGGGCGACCGCGTGGCGGTTGAGCATAATGGGCAGATCGTTCCCCGCAGTGCATGGCCGCAGACTTCGACGGCGGCAGGAGACCGGCTGGAAGTCGTTCATTTCGTCGGCGGTGGGAGCTAGGATGACCTGGGCAGGCCAGTGAGGTCATAGAGCAGCCGCTCCCAGCCATCGCCATACTGCTGCCATCCGCCCAGTCGATGAACACGCGCCAGGGCCGCCTCGCTCATTCGCTGTTGCAGGGTTGGATCTTCGGCCAGCCGCTGCATCCGCTCGGTTATGGCGTCGGGATCGCGGATCGGTACGATGAAGCCTTCGACCCCTTCGCTGAAGAGGTCTTCCGCGCCGGTGTTGGTGGTCGCGATGATAGGGCAGCCGCAGGCGAGAGCCTGTCCCTGAACCAGGGCCATGCCTTCGTCGAGGCTGGGCATTACCATGACGTGGCTGCGGCTCATCCACTCCTTTAATTTCATCTGGGGGATTGTGCCGGTAAAGGTGACGGAGTCTTGCGGCAGCTTCTCAAGAACGCTTCGGAATTGGGGAAGAATGCCGCCAACTACCGTGAGGTGCTTGTTGGGCACACGGAGATTTGCAAAGGCCTGAAGAAGATAGGGGACACCTTTGGGAAGACTGATCCTTCCCACATAGAGGACTTCGAAACGGTCTTTGGGGGGATCGGCGACCTTTTGAAAGCGATCGAGAAGGACGCCGTAGGGCAGCATGTGAATCTTTTCCGGCGGTATGCCCCGCTCAATGTAAGTGCGGCGGGAGTAGGAGGAGGGCACTGTGATGGCATCGGCAGTGTCGTAAATTTCTTCCTCGCGGGCGAGATCGCGGGGATCATCCTTGGATCCTTCCACGACGCCCCAGCGGAGGTGCTCTTCTTCGATGAGTTCTGCCCGGTAGCGGATGTGGGTCGAACCGCGATCGCAGATGAATTTGCCGCCGCGCTGCTGGACCAGGCGGCCAGTCTTCAGGCCTGCGCCGGAGATAGCAATGAAAGCGTCGCAGGGTGGAATGCGACGAAGAGTCCACTCATCGAAGGCGAGCGCGTTGGCATAGCCGAGCTGGTCGTAAAGCCATCTGCTGCGGATCCCCTGGCGTTGCAACAGAATCTCCGGCACGTGGAGCCAGGGAAAGGTTTGTACTTTGTGACGCGGCAAGCCTTCACGTTTGAGGCGCTGCCAGGGGAAGGTGGAATAGATCGTCTCCAAATGGCCGCGACGTTCTAATTCGCGCGCAAGCTCAAAGTGGTGAAAAACGCCAAAAACAGCTTGTACAATTCGCATGAATTCTCAAAAGGGAGGACTAGGACGATACTACCAAAGCCTTCAGTAGAGGGAGAAAACAGGTCTTTACGGCAACCAATCAGTCCTGGCGCTTTAAGAAGACAATCGTCGCTATAAAAATGCTGCCGCCGGTGACGGTGAGCAGGATGATGGCGTGGCGGTAAGCGCGTTGCGTAGAGGGTGGAGTTGCGGCGGTATTATCGCGGCATTGGGTACAGCCTTGGGAATAGATGGGGGCTGGACCGAGTACCGCGAAAAACAGGCATGCCGCGAAGGCCACGCGCTTCATTGAAAGAAGACCAGAAGGGTAAAAAGGAAGAGCCAGAAGATACCCATCGAGTGCCAGTACCACGAGACACAATCGACCATGATCTGCCGGGTTTCCAGCGACCGCGAGACATAGAGGCCTGTAAGCGCGGCGATCAGACCAATGATCCCGAGGACCAGGTGAATTCCATGAACGCCGGTGATCAGGTAGAAGAAATGGCTGCTCGGATTCGATAGAAAAAACACATGTTGCATCGCCAGCTGCGTCCAGGCGATCCACTGGCCCACGAGGAAGATTGTGCCCAGCACCACGGTTGCGGCGACCCAGGGAATGGCCCGGCGGGTGATCGGTCTGCCCAGGCCAAGCCACTCATCCATGACGTCGACCTCATGGAACATCCGGCGTCGGGCTGCTTCCATCGTGATGGAACTCAGGATGAGAACGACGGTATTGAGCCAGAGAATGGGCGGGATAACGGTGGGAGACCACTCGTTGACATAGGCGTTATAGGCGTTGAAGTGGCCGGTCGATTGACTGACGAAAAAGCTGCTGACGATGGCCACAAAAAACATCAGATCGCTGGCCAGGGCGAAGAAAATGCCCATGCGGTAGCGAATGAGCCGTTCTCGGGGGCCGTGGTTTCCACGGGAGCGATCGCCCCAGTTGTCGTTATCGCCCCCTCCGCCGGTGCGCTTATCGGTCGGCGGACGGCGACCCGAACCGTTGTCGTGGTCATCGACGTGGTGTCTTGGCTTCGGTTCGGTGCTAATCGGTGTGATGGTGGATGGCATGACGCCCTTTCGCATGCGCTGGGTACAGCTTACTCCGGTTTGATGTCTGGAATTTCATCGGTGCTCCATTGCGGAAGGAATAATTCTCCAGCGGCCGTGGACTGGTATTCGCATGGCTGACGATAAACGACAATCACTTCTTCGGATGCCGCCATGGTTGCTTTAGGGTGTAAAGCCGGGTGCCATTCGAGAGTGGTCGCCATCCAGGGATTTGGCGGAGCAGTTTTGCCCCGGAATAACGTGAAAATCAGGTTAGCAAAGAAGAGAAGCTGCGCCGAAGCAAGGAAAACGGCAGACCAGGTAATGAAGCGGTTGAGGGGCAGAGTGCCTGCGAGCAGATGGCCTGCGGCATTCGAAGCACCGGTGAGCTGTGCATAATGGCGGGGCTCGCCCATCAATCCGGTGAGGTGCATGGGAAGAAAAGTGGCATAGGCCCCGGCGAGCGTTGTCCAGAAGTGAAGACGGCCGAGGGTTTCGGACATCATTCGTCCGGTCATCAAGGGGAACCAGTAATAAGTTGCGGCGAAGAGGCCGAAGATCGCCGCCATGGCCATGATGAGGTGGAAATGAGCGACGACGAAGAAGGTGTTGTGCAGGTATTCGTCGAGAATGGGCTGGGCAAGCACCGGGCCGGTTAGGCCTCCCGTAATGAAGAGGGATACAAATCCGAGCGAAAAGAGCATCGGGGTGGTGTAGCGTGGGCGGCTTCGCCACACAGTTGCCAGCCAGCTTAGGACCTTTGCAGAGGCGGGAAGAGCTATCGCCATCGTAGAAACGGCGAAGGCGGACGCGGCAAAGGGGTTGAGGCCGGCCACGAACATGTGGTGTCCCCAGAGCAGGATGCCGAGAAAGCCGATGAGCAGGGTCGTGGCGATCATGGTGCGATAAGCGAAGACGCGCCGGTGGCTGAAATTCGCCAGCAGCATGGAGGTCAGGCCAAGTCCCGGCAAAATGGCGATGTAGACCTCCGGATGTCCGAAGAACCAGAACAGATGGAGCCAGAGCAGCGGCGAACCATTGCCGACATGTCCGGCGGCGTGGATGGCCCCGTTAATCAGATCGCCAGTGGGAACGAAAAAGCTGGTCCCGGCGTGGCGGTCGCAGAACAACAGGAGAAGCGCAGCCAGCAGGACCGAAAAGGCGATTACGCTGAGTAGCGCGGCGGTAAACCAGCCCCAGACCGTGAGCGGAAGCCGCTCCCATGTCATGCCCTCGCAGCGGAGTTTAATAATGGTGACCAGAGTATTGATAGCCCCGATGGTCGAGGCGATGCAGAAGACTGCGATGCTGGCCAGCCAGAGATCCATGCCCGCGCCCTGGCCGGGACCGGCGCTGGCAACGGCGCTCAGTGGCGGATAGGCGGTCCAGCCTGAGATCGCGCTGCCGCCCTGGACAAAAGTCGAACCGAGCAGGAGAAGCAGAGCGGCGGCCGTGAGCCAGAATCCCACGGCATTGGCCACCGGGAATGCCATGCGGCGGGAGCCGATCTGGCCGGGAAGAATAAGGTTTCCAAAGCCCGACTGCGGCGCTGTCGTAAGCACGAAGAAAAGCATGATGGTGCCGTGGATGGTCACCAGCGCAAGATAGTCTTCGGGCAGGATGGGGCCATGGAAGGGAACGACGCGATCGGGCCAGACGAGGTGGATGCGCATCAGCAACGAAAGTAGGGTGCCGATAGTGACCGAGGTGAGCGCGAGGACGAGGTACTGGATGCCGATGATGCGGTGGTCGGTTGTGAAGAGATAACGGCGCCCGGTGCGGATCATCGCTGCACCGCCTTTTCTTTTTCGGCGAGCCATGACGCAAATTGCTCTGGCAGCAGTACGCGGAGGTTGGCGTTCATGCGGTAGTGGCCCAGTCCGCAGACCTGAGTGCAAAGGATGGCATAGGTGCCGGGCATCTTGGGAGTGAAGTGGACGTGGATGGTCATGCCGGGTACGGCGTTTTGCTTGAGCCGCATCTCGGGCACGGAGAAGCCATGGATGACGTCCAGAGCATTTAGGCGGAGATCGACTTCGCGGTTAGCAGGAAGGACGAGTTCGGAGGTAACGATGTCGTCTACGCCATGAGAGTCATGAGGATCGAGCCCCAGCGAATTGCCCGCTCCGGCGTCGATGAGCTGTGGCTTTGTGACGCCGAAGATCGCATCTGTGCCCGGATAGCGGAAGTACCAGGCGAACTGTTCTCCGACGACCTGCACCTGAAGCGCGGCAGGGTCAGCCCCGGTGTACCGCTCGGCTGCCCAGAGGCGTTCAGCCCGGATGGTAAGAAAGGCAAAAAGAACGGCGAGAGCGGTCAGAGGAAGATATTCGACGCGCCAGCTTGTCGCTTCGGGGTGGCGGCGGGCCGCTAGGCCGACGAGGAGAATGAGATGCGCCAGAGCGGCGAGGCCGAGAATGATCCAGAGGTTCAGAAGCAGGTGATGGTCGAGGGCAGGGCCATGCGCGCTGGCATCGAATGGCAGTCTCCACCTGGCCAGCGAAAGAGCGTACAGGCCCCGCTTGATGATGGAGACGGTCATGCTTGAAGAATATCGCGTCGCATTCTGGCCGAAGGGCCAAGGAAGGGAATGTTAAGCTGAAGAGACCACATGAACCTGAAGATTGCAGCGATTCGTTCGGGCACGGACCCGGTAGGCAAGTTGCCCGAAGCCGCTTTTCATCGCTGGTTGGATACTCCGCTGAGTTGTCCGAAGTGCGACGTTACCTACAACATGATCGTCGATTGGGACCAAGCCGCAGACCGCTGGTTTCCCGACAGCTCCCGTCCTTTGATTACGCTTCTCAAAAAGGCTGTCTTTATGGGACATAGCACGGATCATCGCGTGACCCATTTTGAGACAGAGGGCGTGATTGTGAAGAGCTTTACTGCGTCAGATCCGAAATAAGCGGGCGTCGCTGCACTTTTGTTTAATTTTGTGTAGCCATTGCGGGCTTTCGCCTGCTGGTCAGGTAGTAGTAGACGACCGGGGTGACGATGAGGCTGAGAAGGATGGACAGCAGCAGCCCGCCAATGACTGCGATGGCCAGCGGCTGCAACATCTGCGATCCTGCGCCGAGGGCGAACGCCAGCGGCAGCATTCCGCAGATGGCCGCGATGGCGGTCATGATGATTGGACGGAGCCGTCGCTGGGCAGCGTGCAGCATGGCATCTCGAGCGCCGACTCCGGCAGCGCGCGCTTTTTCGTCCGCATCGAGCAGCAGAATGCCATTTTTGGCGACGATGCCGATGACCATAATGAGACCCATGAAGCTCGCCACATTGAAATCGGTTCCGGTAATCAGGAGCGCAACCACCACTCCAGTAATCGATAAAACGGAACTGGTGAGGATAGCCACTGGCGCGGAAAAATTGCGGAACTCCGCCAGCAGAACGCCGAAGACCAGAGCAAGAGCGAGAATAAGCACCCGCGCCAGATCTGCGAAGGACTTTTGCTGCTCCTGATACATTCCGCCGTATTCGACGCGCACGCTGGAGGGGATATTTAGATTGGCGATAGCCCGTTTGACCTGCACCATGGCGTCGCCCAGGTTGGAGCCTTCGAGGCGCCCGCTGACGGTGACCAGCCGTTGGAGATTTTCGCGAAGAATCTCGTTCTGTGGCGGCAACGCTTCGACCTTTGCCATGGAGCCGAGTGTCGCTGTGCGACCGGTGCTGCTGTTGAAGACTGTGTTTTGAATGGTATCGAGCGAGGCGCGATTCGCATCCGGAAGCCGCACGCGAATCGTATAGGGACGGCCATTGAGAATCAGCGGATTGGTGGTAGGGAGTCCATCGAGAATTGAGGTCGCATCTTCCGCAACCTCGGTCGGAGTAAAGCCGAGCCGGGCTGCCACAATCGGGTCGACCTGAAAGTCGGTGGCCGGACCGCTGATGGTATTGTCGATACCATTCTGGATATCGACTACGCCAGGAATCTTTCCAATGGCCTCGGCAACACGCGGAGCCAGTTCGTGGAGAAGCGCCGTGTCCGGTGAGAAGAGTTTGACCTGAATCGGCTCGGGCGAGTTGGAGAGATCGCCGATCATGTCCTGCAGAACTTGCGTGAACTCGACATCAAGCTGAGGCTCGCGGGAGCGGATCTGTTGGCGGACATCGGCCATGATCTCTTCGATACCGCGAGAGCGGTTCGGCTTGAGGCGGACGGTGAAATCGCCGGTGTTTGCTTCGGTAACGGGAGAGAGCCCCATCTGCAGGCCGGTGCGGCGGGACGTAATCTCGACTTCGGGAGTATTGCGCAGGATTTGTTCGACATTCAGGAGGACGCGGTTCGTCTCTGCCAGGGAGGTCCCGGCGGGTGTCAGGTAGTCGAGAACAAAAGCGCCCTCATCCATGGCTGGAAGCAGGTCCGAGCCAAGCGCGTTATAGCTGAAGTATGCGCCGACGATGAGTAGGAGGCAGATTCCGGCAAGAGCGAACGGGCGGGCAAGCGCCCAGGAGAGGCTTCGTTCATGGGCATGGAAGACGCGGCGCATGATGGCTCCGCTTGCTTCGTGGCTTTCTATGGGAGATGCGGCGTCAGGGATGTCATCGGAGACAGCGCTCGTGCCTTTAGATTTTCGCAACAAGCTGAGCGAAAGAGCAGGAGTCCAGGTGAGCGCGAGAGCGAGCGAGGTCAGCAGGGCGGCCGTCATGGTGACGGCGAGCGCGCGAAAGAAAGTGCCCGTTACTCCCGTGACCGAGATGAGAGGAAGAAAGACGACCACCGGCGTAATCGTAGAAAAGACCAGGGGTGTGGCAAGCTCGTGGAGAGCTTTTCTCACCGCAACCACGCGTGATTCGCCGGCATCACGGTGCACGACGATGCCTTCGACGACCACGATGGCATCGTCGATCACCAGGCCGATGGCGGCAGCGAGACCGCCGAGAGTCATCAGGTTAAAGCTCTCGCCAATGATCCAGAGAAACAGGATGGTCACGGCGACCGTAACCGGGATAACCAGGCCTGCAATGAGCGAGGAGCTCCAGTCACGAAGAAAGAGGAAGAGGACGACACACGCGAGAAAGAGGCCGATGAGAATAGCGTCCCGCACGCTGGCGATGCTTTCGCGGACGAGTTCGGATTGATCGTAAAAGGGTTCGAGCTTCACTCCCGGCGGAAGTTTCGTTCGCAGCTGCGCAACTTCTGCTGCGATGGCATTTGCCACAGCAACGGTGTTACTGGCGGGCTGGCGTGCGATATTGAGCAGTACCGACGGCTTGCCGTTCGCCGTAACCATGGTGTAGACGGGCATGGTCGAAGGCTCGACGCTGGCAACATCGGAGATGCGGACCGGAGCGCCGCCGGTAGTGGTTTTGATCACCAACTGTCCGAGTTCGTCCGCGCTGTGCGCCTGCGAACCGATAAGGCCAAGGATGAGCTGATGGTTTGCTTCATAGAGCCCAGGTGAGTCGATGATGTTCGACGCCTGAACGGCATTGACCAGGTCAAGAAGGGTGACCCCCGCGGTCTGGAGCCGTGCGAGATTGGGAACAATGTGGAACTCAGGAACCTGTCCGCCCTGGACCAGCACGGTGCGAACTCCCTTGACCCGGTTCAGAGGCGGTTTCAGATCGTAAGTGGCGATCTCCCACAGTTGTGTTTGCGAGACTGTATCTTTGCCGCGATCTTCCGCCGTGAGCGCGTAGCCAAGAATTGGAAACGTAGCAAAGGTCAGGCGATTGGTGGTGATATGCGCGGTAGCGGGAAGCTCCTGCTGAACCTTTGCAAGCGCGGCGTCGGTGAGCTGCAATGTCCGGTACATGTCGACATTCCAGTCGAAAAACAGACTGACTTCTGCCGATCCGCGGCTGGTCGTGCTGCGCACCGTAAGCAAGCCCGGGACGCTGTTAATAGCGTCTTCAATGGGCTTAGTGATCGTCACCTGCATCTGCTCGACCGGCATCACGCCATTGTCGATGGCAATAACCACCCGTGGAAAGTTCGTCTCCGGAAAGACGGAGATCGGCAATTGAAATGCGGCATAGATACCGGCGACTGTCAGAACGATGAGAAAAAAGAAGACGGTTTTGGCCGCGCGCGAGAGCCAGAAAGACTCGGATTCGTGCTGGTGATTTTCCGATGCAGTCATCAGTCGTCACCGCCATTTGTTTTGGGCGCGGATTTCTCGGCAGGTGGCGTGCCGATCTTTACCTTGGTGCCATCGTCGAGTGCGTAGGCCCCCGTCGTGATCACCAGGTCCGCAGGAGAGACACCGTTGAGTACCTGCACGGTTTCAGGAGTCTGGATGCCCAGCTCAACCGCCCGTTTGTGGGCGATGCTGTCGGGTCCGATGACCATTACGGACTTTGAGGTATTGTCCTGCGCCGTCTGGATCGATTCGGCGGGGAGAAGCAGCGCGCCGGTCGCGGTGCGGCCTGTGATAGTCGTGTGGACCGGAGTTCCAGCCTTGAACAGGCCCTTGGGATTCTCCAGGCGCAGCCATACCTCGACCGTGGTGCTGCCGGGGTCGAGTGCGGGGCTGATCAGCGATACCTTCGCCGGAACGGGATCGTTGATGCCGGGAATGGCGATGGTGGCGGGTGCGCCAAGCGAGAGTTGCTGCGCCTGCATCTGCGAGATATGCAGCTTCGCAAGCAGCGCCGAGGTATCCATTACGGTAACGACGGGAGAACCGGCAGCCGCAGTTTCGCCCGCGAAGAGTGGCCGGTCCGTCACTACACCGTTGATGGGACTGCGTATCTCGGTATAGCTCAACTGTGCTTCTGCATTGAGATATTTTCCCTTCGCGGAGGTGAGCTGGCCCTGGGCAGTCTTCAATGCAGCCTGGCCGCCGACCTGTTCAATCGCGGTGAGATTCTGATTTGCGACGTCGTAAGCCGACTGTGCCTGGACGAGCGCGGCCTTCGCAGTATCGAGATCGCGGCCCGGAATGGCTCCCTGGGTAAAGAGCTGAGAACGGCCGTTCACGATGCTCTGGTTCAGGTCGAGGTTGGCTTTTGCCTGTGCGAGATCGGTCTGTGCCTTTGTAAGATTCGCAGGCACCTGGGCGCGCGTCTCGGTTGCATAGGTGCCCTGGGCCGCCGTGTAGGCTCCTTTGTTGTCGAGCGCCGCAGCCCGCAGATCGCTATTCTCCAGCGTAACCAGAAGCTGTCCTGCTTTTACATGCGAGCCGCGCTGAACATAAAACCTTTTGACTGGCGCTGTTACCTTTGGCGAGATGGCTGCCTGCGCCAGGGGAGCGAGCGTGGCATCTGCGGTGATCTGTTCGGAGATGGTGCCCCGCGTCGGGTGAACGGCCTGCACGTACACCTCTGGCGCGGGTGCGGCCTCCGGTTTGCTGCAGCCCAGAGGCAGAAGCATGGCTATCCCGCAAAGAAACAGTGCTGGCACGCGCGCGGTGGAGACGGCAGTCTGGATGGGGTGAGAAGTCTTCATTTTGCTCAGATCGTTCCTGTCAAAAGCTGGAGGTTGGCCAGCGATATCTGATACCGGATAATGCCGTCCTCGCGGGCAAGTTCCGCCGTGGTCAGCGAATTTTCTGCATCGACCACTTCAAGGACCGTAGCTTCTCCCGCCGAGTAGCGAAGCCGCGTAAGCCTCAAACTTTCGGTGGCGGTCTGTACGCTGAGATTGAGCGACTCAAGCTGGTTGCGAGCGGTGGCCGCCTCGGCATAAAACTCGTCAAGCTGCGCGATTAATCGGCGCTGGGTCGAGGTGAGCGCAACCTGCGCGGAGTCCCTGAGAATCTCGCTTTGCCTGACCCGGTGCTGCGTCGAAAGCCAGTCCCACACCGGAATATCCAGGGTCGCGCTGGCCGAGTAGCCGAGATTGCGGACCCCCTCCGGCCCTCTGGTGGCAAACTGGGCGGCATCGATGCCATATGTGAAATTCAGCCCGAGGTCCGGCAGATAGGCGGCGCGCGCGGCAGTCACGCCGAGTTTGCTCTCGCGCAGCGAGGCAAGCGCACTCTGCAGGTCGGGGTTATGGCGTGCGGCGGCAGCTTCGACGTCGGCGCGTGCGGGAAGGGGCGGCGGCACGGTCGCGGCGGTCAGCTGATAAGGAGAGCGCGGATCGGGAAACAGCAGCACGCCAAGATCGAGTCGCGATCTCTGCGCCTGTACGAGGGTATCGGCGAGATCGCGGGCGCGCTGCTGCTGTTGAAGCTGTGCCTTCACGACGTCTGCATGCGCTCCCTCGCGCGCGGCCTCTCGCTGCTCAGCCAATTTCACGAAGCTGTCGGTCTCTGCGGCTGCGCGTCTGGCAACCTCAACTTTATTTTCCGATGTAACCGACGTGTAGAAGAGGCTCACCACGGCAGCGACAAGTCCCCGCCGGGCAATCTCCATATTCGCCGCAGCCACTGCTGCCGCAGCGGAGGCGCGAGCTGCGGCTGTGAATCCCTGCACTCCAATGGTCTCGTTTACCACGCCCTGGCTGATGTATTCGTGAACTGCATTGTTCGCGATAAATCGGGGCGTGCCCAGTACGGCGGCAGAGCTGCCCAGGTTAACGCCCCCGGTCCCCTGGGTATAGAGATATTGGTTATGGTAGGTGACAGTTGGCAGCAATGCCGCCCGCGCGATGGAGCGGTCCAGCGCGCTGACTTTGCTGGCAGCGACCGCGGCGGCGAAGCCCGGCTCGTTTGCCTTGGCGCGGCTGATCGCTTCATCAAGCGAGATAGAGGGCGCTGTGGAAGCAGCGGCAGCCTGCACCTGTTGCCCGAAGACAGCAGGTGCGGTTGTCAGGAATGAACAGAACATCAGCACCGTAATTGCGAAAAGGCGCATAAAACGGAGATCACCTCATTGTTGTCCGGCGACAAGCACCATAAAGCTGCCCGGCACCACCGCAGGCCGTGGACGTGGATTAGCCGCCGTGGCGGCAGGTTTCGGCCCGAACTCCGCCGTCACAAGATAGATGCGGCCAGTCCCGGAATCAAACGACATCGTGCGTGCTCCCTGTTTCGTGTCCAGGTTCTGGATCACCGGATAGTTGTCCTTGCTGGCATCCACAATCGTCAGCGTGCCGTCGCCATTCGATGAAAAGGCCAGTTTATCCGCCGCGTCATAGCCTGCCGCATCGGGTCCATCGCCAATGGCGGGAGTGGCCAGCACGTTGCCCGAATTGGCATCGACCACATTCATCGTCTTCGAATCACACACAGTAAAGAGTCGCCGTCCTGCCTTGTCAATTGCCAGGCCGGAAGGGGACTCACAATTCTTCAGGGGCCAGGTAGCGGTCAGTTTCTTCGCCTTTGCATCCAGCCGGACGATCGAATTTTTGGTCTCGATATTGTCGAAGATCGTGCCTTTTCCGTCGGCCACGGGAAACTCCGGTTTTCCGGGAAGCGCGATGGTCGCGATAACCTTCCGTGTTGCGGTGTCGATGACCGAAACATCGCTGCTTCTGCCATTGAACGCCCAGATTGTTTTTGTAACTGGCTCAAACACAATTCCGTCCGGGTTGGTCCCGACTGCGATGGAAGCTACTTTTTGCAGACTGGAGCGGTCGAAGACTACAACCGCGCCCGCGCGCCCGTCGCTGATATATCCAAATTTTCCAACATCGTCGAGAGCAACCCCGTGGATGCCCTGCAAGCCCTGTATGCTTCCAATCACTTTGCCGGAGTTCGTATCGAGAATCTCCACACGGGTTCCATGGGTTACATACAGGCGATGCGCTCCGGGATCGGCGGTCAGATAGTCCCAACCACCTTCTCCACCAATCTTCCATTGCGCTTGAATGCTGTAGGATCTTTGCGCAGCGGCGACCGACGATCCCAGAAGCGCGCATGCAAAACCTGCGGTAAGAATGAGCTTTCCAACGCTGACAAACTGGCAGCTGAGACTCCTCGATGTCATAAATGCTCCATGCGGGCTCGGCAGATGATGCGCCGGCACACTCACTATCTCAGCCGTACCTTAAGCCAGAATGAAGAGGCCGGAGACATTGTGTCATAGAAACCGGTCTTCCGTTTTCAATTTGCAGATACGGGGAAACGGACCGTCACCACTGTTCCTTGTTCGGGCTCACTGGCAATTTCGATGCTCCCTCGAGCTTTGGTAACGATTGCCTTACAGATGGCGAGACCAAGCCCGGTGCCCCCGGTCTTGCGGCTGCGCGATGGGTCGCTTCGGTAGAAGCGGTCGAACACGTGCGGTAGAACCTCTGGTTCTATACCGCTGCCTTCATCCTCGATCCGCAACTCCACGCTATGCCTGCCGGCCCGGACCATCGTGCGTATTTCTGCTCCGGCAGGGCTGTGTTGGAGCGCATTCAGCATCAGGTTTGAACAGAGCAGCCGCAATTGTTCCGGCACAACATCCACCGCAATATTTTCATCTCCGATGACCGAGATGCGCAGTCCTTTCGTCTCCGCTACAGTCGCAAGCTCTTCCGCTGCCAGTCGAACCACCTCCCTCAAATCTGTAGCAAAGTGGGCCGGGCCGTCACCATCCTCGCTCTCCACTCTCGCCAGAGTCAGCATCTTGGCGACGATCTCTTCCATTCGCTCGCAATCTGCCTGGCAGCGTTCCAGGCCGGCTTCGTATTCCGCCGCGGTTCGGTGGCGCATGGTCAGCAGCTGGATGGAGGATTTCGCTACCGCCACACCTGTCTTCAACTCGTGGGCAGCATCGCTGACGAATTGCTGTTGCTGCATGAACGAGCGTTTCAGGCCATGCAGCACAATCTCCAGAGCGGCTGTGAGCGGTACAAGTTCCTTTATTCCGCGCGCCCGCTCGGATGGAGTGAACTCCCACGAATTTACCGACACGACGGCTGCCGCGGCGGCCAGTTCACGCAGAGGCTTCAGTCCGCGATTGAGCAGCCAGAACATCATGATTCCGCTCAAAGCCAGTAGTAAAAGGCTTGCTATGGCATAGAACTTCACTGCATCGGCTATAACGTCCCACACATGTTCTGTTTCAGATCCGTAGATGACGGTGACGTGCCTTGGGACGCCTCCACCTTTATCGCCAGGATCAACGATGCGCACTCCATGGACCTGAATCGCCCGGTAATGCTTTCCATTGACTTTGATTTTGAAGGTCCCGTTCCTGTTTACGTCCAATGATGCTTCGCCCGGTCCGGTCCAGTTGTGCGAGCGCCCGAGGATGCGCCCGTTTGCATCCCTGACTTCATAGATGTCTTTCTTTGGCAGCGTGAGCCCTGTCATGTCGAGCATCACGTTGTCCTCGGCATCTTCGGCGTCCTGCACCGATCCCAACAGAGAGTCGGCCCGCCCGCGAAGCATGATGTCGAACGCATGAAACTGAGTATGCCGCTCGTAAATCAGTGTTAGCCCGGTGATGGCAACCGCTGAGAGCAACTCCACCAGCAGGACCGCGAGCACGAGTCGTCGTGCCAGCGAATACGGCCTCATTGGCCGTCCTGCTTTTCGGCCAGCATCCGGTACCCGCGTCCGCGAAGCGTTTCTATGCTCGGCTGCTGTGTCGCGGCGTCCAGCTTTTTGCGCAGATTCGATACATGCGCTTCGATGACGTTCGAGTGGTGTTCCCAGTTATAGTCGTACAAATGCTCCAGCAACTCCCGCTTGGAGACGATCACCCTGGGACGATGGATCAGGTACTCCAGGATTCGATACTCCATCGGGGAGAGATCGACCGGTCTGCCGGAACGATGGACTGTCTGCTCCACCGTGTTGAGTTCCAGGTCGGCCAGCCGCATGGTGGGATTGGCTACTCCCTTGCCGCGCCGGATCAGGGCTTTGGCTCGCGCAATCAGTTCGCCAAGATCGAACGGCTTGCTGAGATAATCGTCCGCTCCCGCGTTCAGCAATTCCACGATGGAATTGGGCTGGCTCTTCGCCGTCAGGATGAGCACGGCTGTCCGGTCACCCCGGGAGCGGAGTTTTTTGAGCAGGCCAAGGCCGTCCAGTTTCGGCAGCATCAGGTCCAAAACGATCAGGTCGTAGCACTGATTTCCGGCCAGGTCGAAGCCAATTTCGCCGTCTTCGGCGCAATCGACGGCGAATCCCGGTCCATCGCGCAAGGCCGAAGCTACGTTTTCAGCCAGCCGCCGCTCGTCTTCTATTAGAAGTACCCGCATTCAATCGATTCCACCATATTGAGCTTAAGCGACCCTGAAGCCGGTGAGAGTCGTTTTTTCACCTCGCCGTCAAAAGGAGCGCGAATTGCGGCTGGATGGAAACTCGTTTCTTAACGTTTAAGGTGGGAGCTTAACTTCAGCAAGATAAAAGCCTCTCCTCCACGCATCCTCAGTTGTGGTCTGCTGCATCCCATTGATTTGTACATGAATCTTGCTGAAGGCAAAGCTCAGCATTCCGTCGCAAGAAGTTCACGGGGAGTAGCAGGGATATCTCCGTTCAACCCGTTCGATCAACAGCGTGTCAGGTCAAGCATGGAACCAAGCGACTGCGAAATTACGCACCTGTCTTCCTCCGCTCATCCGCCCGACAGCCTCTTTGAACGCTGCTCCTGGTTTTACGCTCTTTGCCGCGAATACCTTTTCCGCGATCACACTCAGGAGATCGCGCAATCGCTTTTCCCCCCAACTGGACCGCGCCCCGGAACTCACGTGCTGGAACTCGGCTGCGGGCCGGGGTTCTATGCTTGTCGACTGTCACAACAGTACCCGCAGATCCGTGCCACTGGGATCGATCTTTCCCGCCGTCTGATCGCACGGGCCAAATCCCGGGCGGCCAGCCGCAGTCTTAATAACTGCATGTTCCTCCAGGGCGATGCGCACTCCCTTCCCAATCCCTCCAATTCTGTCGATTCGGTAATTGTGTCGCGCCTCTTTCTTATTGTTCCGGGCAGGGAAGCGATTGTCGGCGAGATATTCCGTGTCCTCCGGCCAGGCGGCCGATGTTTTATCGCTGAACCGACCTCCGGCTTTCGCACCCGTATTCCGCTCAGTTGCATGTGGCTGCTCTCGAAACTCAGCAGCAGCCCTGCCGGAAAGTATCGCGAGCCCCGGCAGGCGGAAGTTATGAGCCGCCCGGACTTCGCTGCTCTCGTCCGCTCCCAGCCCTGGGCGACGATCGATCTGCAGTACGACGGCTGGTATCAATATGCCGTTTGCTGCAAGGGGAAGGGGCTTGCGATGAACTCATCGATTGCGCATGAAGCCATCCGTGACGATACTGGAGGTCCCGGCCGAGACGAAGGTCCCGATCGAGCAAAGGAAAATCGTTCCCCTACGTGGAGCACTGCCTGACTTCATGTCCTACGCCATCCTGAACCCTGCCAACCCGGCTTCAGAGCGTGATTGCTGTGCCCTCGCTGTGATGGCCAAGGCTCCGCGCGCAGGGAAGGTTAAGACCCGCCTCTCCCCACCGCTTACGCTCGCGCAATCCGCTGCCCTCAACATCTGCTTTCTTCAGGACACGACGCAAAACATCGCCGAAGTTTCGGCTGATGGGCAATCCAGTGGGATTATCTGCTACACCCCTGTCGGGGATGAAGCCGCCTTCGACGGCCTGCTCCCCTCATCCTTCCAACTCATTCCGCAGCGCGGAGACGGTTTTGGCGAGCGCCTCCTTGCGGCTGCCAAAGACCTTTTCGCCTGCGGCTTTGGGAGTGTCTGCCTGATCGACTCCGATTCACCTACTGTTCCCGCCGCTGCGTTCCGTCAAGCCGTGGCCGAACTCGCCAAACCCGGTGACCGCATCGTCCTCGGCCCTTCTGACGATGGCGGCTACTATCTGATCGGCCTCAAACATCCACATCCGGAGCCCTTCACAAGCATTAACTGGAGCACTGCCACCGTCTTTGACGAGACCGCCGCCGCCGCTCAAGCAGCCAATATCGAAACCGTAGTGCTCCCACTCTGGTACGACGTCGATGACGGCGCAACGCTCAGTCTGCTCTCTGCAGAACTCCTCGCGGACACCCCGCCTGCATTCACCACACTCTCGGGTTATTCCGCCTCCAAAACCCGCGCCTTCCTGCAAACCCTCAACGCGAACCAATGACACACAAGTCTCTTGCGTACGATTGGCACGTTTTGCGGCCCTGGCAGACCAATGCCGTGCTTGTGCTCATCGGTGCGGGAATGTTCGCGCTCTCACGTCAACTCGTCATCGAGTACCATCACTACGCCATCGGCTACTCTGGTGTCTCCGGCTACTCGGCCATTCTTTACGTCCTTGCTGTGTGGATTATTCTTAGCCAGCCGATCAATCGCTTTACTTTCCCCATCATCCTCACGGTTGCTGTGGCCTGCCGGCTTATACCGCTCTTTGCCGAACCTCACCTTTCCTCCGACGTCTATCGCTACGTCTGGGACGGCATCGTTCAGCACGCCCACATCAGCCCCTACCGCTACGTTCCGGGAGACGAACACCTCGCCTTCCTCCGCGCTCCTCATCAGCACATCTTCGACAACATCAACCGTCGCGACTACGCCCGTACGATCTATCCACCGGCTGCACAACTCTTCTTCTATCTCGTTACCTTCATCAGCCCCACTGTGACCTGTATGAAAATTGCGATGGTCCTCTGTGAAGGCATCACGATGTATGCTCTGGTGGCCCTGCTCCAAGACCTTGGCCTGCGCCGGGAGCAGTGCCTGCTCTATGCCTGGTGCCCAGTCCTTTTCTGGGAGATCGCCGGGGCTGGCCACCTCGATTCGGCTGCAATGGCCTTCATCGCTCTGGCTCTTCTCGCGCGTTATCGCAGACGACCTATTGCGACGGGCATCTTTCTGGCTGTTGCGGTACTCTTCAAGCTCTATCCACTGGTACTTTTTCCTGCGCTCTACCGTCGCGGAGACTGGAAGATGCCCGTAACGCTCGCCGCCGTGATAGCTTTCGGCTACGCCATATATAGCAGTGTTGGACTGCTGGTCTTCGGCTTTCTCGGAGGCTATGTCCAGGAAGAGGGGATGGAGTCAGGAGCCCGTTACTTCCTTCTCGTACTTGCGCAGCAGATGCCTGGTCTTCGGAACCTCTCGACCACCATCTTCTTCATCTTCGGCGCAATTGTCTTCGCAGCAATTTCGCTCTGGGCCTGGAGGCGCGATACAGCGGTCACAAAATCGGGTGCTTTGGCCCATTGCGACGCCGCCTTTTTAGTGCCGGCCTTCGCGCTCGCCGCCGCCCTGATGTTCCTCTTCTCCCCTCACTACGCCTGGTACGTCATCTGGCTCGTCCCATTCTTTGCCCTGCTCCCCAACTTGCCCATCCTCACCTATCTCATGGGATTTTTTTATCTCTACACTACCGCGCTGGCGAATCCCGGCCCCAAGATGTACCGCCTCAATAAAATTCTTTATGCCGCAGTGTTTGTTGCATTTCTGATTCACCTGGCCCGTCAGCACTGGCCCGTAAAATTCAGACAAACGAGAGACCGCCTATGAACGCCATCTCCGTCGTGATTCCTGTGCTTAACGAGGCCGAATCCATCGGCCATGTCGTCGCCTCGATGCCCTGGCATCTTATCGACGAATGTATCGTGGTTGACAACGGCAGTACCGACGATTCCGCGCAGATTGCCCGGCGGGCCGGAGCCCGGGTCATCACCAGTCCACGGGGCTATGGTGCAGCATGCAAGGCAGGCTCTGACGCGGCTCTTCCCAGCAGCACCATCATTGTCTATATGGACGGCGACGGCTCAGATATTATCGATGATCTTCCTCAACTCATCACCCCAATCAAGGAGGATAAGGCGGATTTCGTCATTGCCTCCCGCATCCGCGGCCAGCGCGAACCCGGCTCCATGCTGCCCAGCCAGGTCTTTGCCGGACACCTCGTCGGCACGCTGCTCCGTGCGTTTCAGGGTGTTCGCTATACCGACATGGGGCCTTTCCGCGCTATCCGCCGGTCGTCACTGGAGAAGTTGCAGATGTCCGAACTCACCTACGGCTGGAACCTCCAGATGCAGATTCGTGCCGCTCAGCACAACCTCCGCATTCTGGAAATTCCAGTCAACTATCGCCGCCGTATCGGGGGGACCAGCAAAGTTTCGGGTAATTTTACCGCCAGCATTAAGGCCGCTGCCCGTATCCTTACCGTCCTCTTCCGCACCGGCCTTTCTCGTCACCCTGGTTCCATCGCGATGCCGGAGAGAAATCGTTGATGTTGTAGGCGTTTTATCGAAAGAGCGGATTCTCCTGCTTTTCGTGACCCAATAGAATTGCTTTTGCTTCAAGGCCGCCGGCGAAGCCGGTGAGTTTGCCTGAGGAGCCGATCACGCGATGGCACGGTACGACAATGGAAAGGGGATTACGGCCATTGGCAGCACCTACTGCGCGGCTTGCGGTCGATCTTCCAATCTGGTTCGCCAACTGCCCATAGCTGCGCGTTTCACCAAAGGGAATCGAAAGCAATGCGTTCCATACGTCCTTTTGAAAACGAGTTCCCCTTATATCGAGTGGTAAAGAGAACGATTGGCGTTTTGCGGAAAAATATTCATCCAACTGCCGCTCGGTCTCGACGAGAATCTGCTGTTGATTGTCTTCGATTGAGTCAGTCAGTGGAACGCGGCGAGGATCATCGTTCTCCCACAAGATTGCCACAAGACCTTTGTCGCTTGCCACGATTTTCAGTTTGCCAACGGGCGAGTTAATGAATTTGTGATACAGGCTCATATTCATCTCTCTTGAGGGCTCGCTTCAGCAATTGACATCGAGTTGAGCGACTACTCAGGTTTATCTTCAGCGACGAGTATTTGAAGGCACAGTGGAGGCTCCAGCATGCAATCCATGCGGGCGATGGATTCTATCGCGAGTTCGATGGTCGACGTCAGGCATGGCTCCGTCGTTACAACGAACGGAAGACGATGCTTGGGATGGCCAGGGCGCTGCAAGAGAGAATCGATATTTGCGCCGACCTTGGCCAGTGCGCCGGCAATCGCGGAGACGATTCCGGGCTTGTCATCGACGACGAAACGCAGATAGTGCGGAGCCAGAAATTCTCCGGTTACGGCTCGCCTGCGGACCGGTAGCTGGACTGATTTACAGCTCTGCGCCACGGCAAGGATATCCGAGACAACGGCTACAGCCGTGGGTTCTCCACCGGCGCCATGGCCGGAGAAGACGACATCGCCGCCGAACTTGCCGCTGACGACGACCATATTCTGCGTGCCGTGCGACCAGGCCATGGGGGAGGTCAGTGGAACCAGCATCGGCGCGACGCGCGCATGGACGATGTTGCCTTCCTGCTGTGCGCGGGAGACCTGGCGGATGGTGCAGTTCAATTCCTTCGCATAAGTAAAGTCGATCGCTTCAACGGTGGAAATGGTCTGGGTAGTCACAGCGTCGGGATCGAGTTCGGCATGAAGGGCGATGCGAGAGAGAATGCAAAGCTTCGCCCGGGCGTCGAAGCCATCGACATCGGCTGAGGGATTGGCCTCCGCATAGCCGAGCTGCTGCGCGTCGGCCAGTACGCTGGCGTATTCAGATCCGCTCTCCATACGGCTGAGAATGTAGTTACAGGTGCCGTTGACGATCCCGCTGATGCGCGACACCTGATCGCCGCCCAGACCCTGCTGCATTCCGGGAATGACTGGAACGCCGCCTGCGACAGCGGCTCCGTACGCGAGATGCACATGCTGCTGCGCGGCAACTTTGGCGAGGCTCGCTCCACGATAAGCGATAAGCTGCTTGTTCGCCGTTACGACAGACTTACCGGCGGCAAGGGCTTTGCGCAGCCAGCCTTCAATTGGAGTAAGGCCGCCGATGAGTTCGACGACGATATCGACGTCCGATTTCAAAATGTCATCGATATTTTCCGTCCACACGACGGATGCAGGAACCGAGCTGGCCGCAGGCGATGTTCGCTTGCGCGCGACCGAGCGGTTATAGATATGAGTCAATTGCAGGCCGGGGAACTTTGAGGCCGCGAGCACGCGGGCGACGGAGCTGCCGACCGTGCCAAATCCCAGCAGCGCTATCTTTACGGTTGAGCCCGGCTGTTTTTGTTTGTTCTTGCTGACGGACTGCTTTTTAGATTTTGTCGCCATATCTTTAATATTCAATCCTGCCTGCGTAGCTGCGCCACGCGTCGAAGTTCGAGATTGCTTGTTCCCGCAAGAGATTCACCGCCGGAATGCTGCGTTGAGCCAAGGCGAGCTTTATCTCTTTATAAACAAACCTTAATTTCCCCTTCCGCATTTGGCACGGGAAGACCTGGTGGGACACTCAAATTATGGCACATGGCTCCGTGGCCCTTGCTAAGCTAGCATCAGGGCAGGCGCTCACAACTATGGCCATCGAATCGATCAATCCCGCAGACGGCATCGTATTGCGCCGTTTCGATCCTCTCAATAACGAAGCTATCCGGCAGAAGATCGCTCTTGCAAGTGATGCTTTCCGTGAGTACCAGGCTATCCCGCTTGAGCATCGCGCTTTGTGCATGCGCAAACTTGCCGCGATGCTGGAGCATGAGACCGAGGAACTGGCAGCGATCATCACGCAGGAGATGGGCAAACCTCTACACGCCGCAAGGCAGGAAGTGCTGAAATGCGCTCTCGGCTGCCGCTACTATGCCGATAACGCCGGCCGCATTCTCTCGCCGGAGTCGATTCCAACGGAAGCGGACCAGAGCTACGTTCGATGGGACCCGCTCGGCGTCATTCTTGCGGTGATGCCGTGGAACTTTCCGTTCTGGCAGGTTTTTCGCTTTCTGGCGCCCGCATTGATGGCCGGCAACGTCGGGCTGCTCAAGCACTCGTCCAATGTCCCACAATGTGCCATTACGATCGAAGCTCTGGTCCGACGGGCCGGCTTTCCACGCGGCACCTTTCAAACTCTGCTGATCGAATCGCACCAGGTCGAATCGGTTCTCGCGGATGAAAGGATCGCCGCTGTCACGGTGACCGGCAGCGAGGCGGCGGGACGTGCTGTCGCGGCACAGGCAGGCTGGCTCATCAAAAAATCAGTGCTCGAACTGGGCGGCAGCGATCCATTTATTGTCATGGGTTCCGCCGATCTCAATGTGGCTGTTGAAACCGGCGTTCGCGCGCGCTGTGTGAACAGCGGCCAATCCTGCATCGCGGCGAAGCGGTTCATTGTGGCCGATGAAATCTACGAAGAGTTCGAATCGCGGTTCGTTGCGGGAATGGAGGCCATGCGGATAGGCGATCCTCTGAAAGAGGATACGGACATAGGGCCGCTCGCAACAGCTGGCGTTGTGAGCGATCTTGAAGCCCAGGTGAAGACCGCGGTTCAAGCTGGAGCGCGCATTCTTACCGGCGGCCAGCGCATGGTCGGCGCAGGCAACTACTTTGAACCGACCGTACTTGTCGGCGTGCCGCGCACCTGCCCGGTCTATCGCGAAGAACTCTTTGGTCCCGTCGCCATGCTCTTCCGTGCAGCGCATCTGGATGAGGCCATTCAACTGGCAAACGATACGCCCTTCGGGCTGAGCGCCTCTGCGTGGACGCGCGATCAAGACGAGCAGCAGCGCTTTACCAGAGAGTTGCAGTGCGGTGCTGTCTTTATTAACGCCATAGTGGCAAGCGATCCGCGGCTTCCCTTTGGGGGCATTAAGCACTCCGGCTATGGGCGCGAGCTTTCAGCCGCTGGAATGCGCGAGTTCCTCAATGCAAAGACAGTTCTCATCTCATCGGGAGCAAAAAGTTCGTAGGCAGAAACCTGATGACGAGGTCTAAGACAAAAAAGGATGCGGCCAGATTGATCTGGCCGCATCCTTTTTTGCTTGTCGTGGTTAGAAGTTGAAAGACGCGTTGAACGAGATACGCCGGAGCGCTGAGTTGGTCGTGTACGGACCGCCAGCCAATTGCGTAGAGCGTCCGAACAGTTTCTGCGAGGTCAGCGTGGCGTTCGGGGTATCGTAATCGGCATTGTTGAACAGGTTCTGAATCTGTGCCGAGAACGTCAGATTATATTTCCGGCCGGTACTGGCTCCGCCACCGCCGAAGCCGCCACGGCCGCCACCGCCCCTTTCGCCTCTGCCGCGACCTCCTCCAGGTCCTCCCCCACCAGGACCGCCCTGGCCTTGGGGTTGTGTCGAGGGGCCGAAGCCGAATGTCTTGGAGACGCGGAGATTCGTTGTGAAGAGGGTAGGACCGGTGCAGTAGTTGATCGGGATCTGCGCCTGTCCATTTGTGGGGGTAACGAAGCTGCCGCAGCCTGCAATCGTATTTGAACCGGCCTGCCCAACAGGAATTCCATTGGAGGGCCCAAAGGCGGGACGATCATTGAAGACGCTGTCGCCGTTCAGGTCGCGGCCGAGAGTCACATTGAAGGGGCTTCCCGAAGATACAACGATGAACGGGCTGAGAGAGATGTAATGGGGCAGCGTAACATTGCCGCCGAGGAAGAGGCGATTGCGCCGATCGAATGTGGCACGGCCATAATCTGCCCCGATATTGTAGGGGTGAGAGGGGAAAGAGGTGATTCCGCCAGTATCGGATTTCGCGAAGTTCAGGACGTAATAGCCGAACAGCGAAAGCGCACGTTCACGGACATTGAAGTTGGTAATCAGTTCATTCTGCCGGTAGACGCCCTCGGACTGGTATTGCTTGATGACTGCCGGTGCAGCGCCATCTACCGGGGGCTGCGGATAGATGAAACTGCCATCCGGGTTGGTACCGATTGGCGCATTCATGTTCTGGCTCAGAAACTGGTGCACGCCACGGGTATTCAGATAATTCACCGACAGTGTAGCGCCACGGAATAGCTGCTGATCCGCGCCGATGGCGAACTCCATCGAATAAGGAGTGCGGAGGTTCGGAGCAGGCGATACCGTGGTATTGCCTTTTGGCGTCGTGGCGGTGCAACCGGCCAGGTTGGTCGGGGAGCAGATTGCAGTGTCCGGGTGCGCCAAAATGGTCTGAACCTGATTTTGGCCGTTCAATTGGACTGTTGTCAGGATATTGTCGAGCTGATAACGGTCATAGAAGATACCGAAGCCACCACGAAGCACAGTCTTCGGGGCATTCTTCCCGCGCCCCAATCCATAGGCAAAGGATATGCGAGGAGCAATATCGTGATGATCGCCAATACGGTTCTGGGTCTCATAACGGATGCCGTAGCTGAACGTGAAGTTCTGGAAGGGCTTCCAGTCGTCTTCCGCATAGACGCCGAGGTCGACCATGGTCGCATTCACAGAAGGATGAATGATGTGCGTAATGCTGAACTGACTGGCTTGCCCATTCTCGTAGGAAGAAGCATTAGGACCCGATGAAGCGGGGCAATCTGTCGTGAGAAGGCAGTTATAGGTGAAGCTGCCGTTGCTGCCCGCAGTTGACGTTTGAGCGTCGCGCGTGGAGCGCAGACGGCCGCCGAGCCGTATAAAGTGCTTCTGCAACTGAATGGACGTGTAGTTGTGCAGCTCAAAGTGGGTCTGGTTATCGGAGTTGCTGCCCGAGTTCGATCCGCCCGTAGTGAAGTTACCCTGAACGATAATCGAGGGCGCCGTGCTCCGCGGTGTTTGCGCGCTGTGATCACGCTCATACTCGAACCGGGTTTCATTGATAATGCGAGAACTGATGACCTGGGTATCGGTCATCTGAAGCGTGATTTCGGAACTGCTCAAGTCATATCCCGTTTCGGGAAGGCTGAGGTTGCCGACTCCCTGGTTTTGCCGGTCGGCCTGCTCGTAACGGAAGCGCGTCATGAGCGTGTTCTTTTCGCCTAACTGCAGGTCGATTCGTGGGCTGATGTCAGTACGGACGTTGGGAGTGGGCTCCGCAAATTGATAGGAGCAGGAGGTCTGGCCGGCGGCGCACGGGTGCTGTGACGGCAGTACCGTTGCGTTCACGATGGCATTGTCCTGAATGGAGCGATGCGAGCCGCCTAGTGTGAAAGATGCATTGGACGCGAGAGGTCCGGTGATATCCCCAAACATGAAGATGGTGTGATAGGGCGGCTGGGTGATGGGGGTCTGCCCAGGGCTGACCAGCGCATTCAGAAGCGGGTTTCCCGTATTGAACGAAGAGGCATTGCCCGACATCTGAAAGAAACCGTGGAACTTGTCCGTACCCGGCTTAGTGAAGATCTGAACCCGGCCATAGCCGAGACGGTCATACTCCGCCGAGAAAGGATTTTGATTGATGCGGATCTCGCGGATCGAAGACTTGGGTGGCAGTTGGCCGCCGGTAAATCCGTCGACGTAAATCTGTCCGCCGTTCGGTCCGGCAGATGGGCCAGCGAGGGCGGTCAACTCCGAGGAGAGTTCGTCGGGATCATCCGAGAGAGCGTCGAGGTCCTTTCCTTTAATAACGGTGGAACTGGCATTGCTGTCCGCATCCACGCTGACCTGTGCCGATTGCGCGGTGACCTGTACCTCCTGCGTCTGCGCTTCGATTGCCATCTTCGCGTCGAGCGTGAGCGTCTGGCCCGCGTTCACCTTTACGCCCATCTTGACGAAGGAGGCAAAGCCGGGCATGGTCACCGTGATGGAGTAGGTTCCGGGAGAGACGTTATGCAGAGCATATGTTCCGTCGTTCTCTGATTTGGTAATAATCTCTTTCCCGGAGGATGGAGTTAATGTGACGGTCGCACCGGGGATAACGGCCTGATCGGGATCGGCTACGGTTCCTTGCACGGTAGCGCCCCTTTGTTGAGCGCTCGCACCCAAAGGCAGGAAAGCGATTGAAAAAAGTACAACAAGCCTCAAAACTGAGCGAAATGACATTACATCTCCTCGAAAAAAATTCTTTTAAGCAGTGTGGGTAAAACTACTGCTGGGGTGCGTCGCCGCCAGCTTCTGGCGCGCTTCCGCCCACGTTCCAGGGGGAAAGCGACATGGTGGCGCTGCCGCTGGGGGTAGCGGCGAGAATCGGTTCTACGCCAGATAACAGCGTGACCGCAGAGACATTGGGACTACCGGCTTCTGGCTGCGAGGCCACAATCATGACGGCATCGCCTACTTTGAGGTCGGAGATGGTTTGTGTGGGTAACCGGCTCAACATCTGGGAGAGATCCATACCGGCAGAACGCTGCCGCTCCGCGCCGGACTGGGGCTGGGCAGAATTGGATTGCGCGGCAGGGCGCGCATTTCCAGCGCCGTTGCGGTCAGCGGCACCGCCACGGGCACGCGCTGCAAACCGGGTTGCCACCTGAGCTGGAAGTTGACGTACATCTGAATCGGCGGTGATTTTGACCGTCATCATCCGCTTGGTCGCGAGATCCTTGAGCGTCAGTGTTCCATTTGCCGCGTCGATGGATGCAATAGTTCCGGCAAGATGGAGGAACGAGCCGCTGACGATGACTTCAGCCTGAATGGATTGCCCATCGTCAGACTTTGTCCCGAGCACGCGTACCTGGTCTCCCGCCTGGATTTGGGCGAGTGTGCTGGGCTGCGCATCTTCAAACTTCACCGAGGCCCCGGCATAGCGACGAAATTTCGTAGCGCTGGAGGTATGAACTTCAATCTTTTTCGCGCCTGCGGAGATGGTCAATGTCCCGGTCGCTGGATCGACGGCGTTGACCAGGCCACCAGTCCCACGCTTTTGCCAGTCCGCCTGTTCCTTGGCATGTTCCTGGGCGATGTCCTGGGCCTTCATCAGAATCACTCGGGAAGCTGTAAAAGGCCCTGTTCCGGCGGCGTCCGGCTTGCCGGAGACCAAAATGCGGTCGCCCACTGCTATATCGCCGAGTGTGATTGTCTGGGCAGACTTCAAGTCTTTGCTGCCGGGTGCCAACTGCAAAATGCGTGCGCCGTCGGCCACATTGACCGTAACCGGCTGCCCCGCATCGGGGGCAAGCGTTATGGTAGAGCCGGAGATCGCCTTTACCGTGCCGATCTTCGGTCCAGCTGCCGGAGCTGCCGCAGGCGTCTGTGCAAACAAGCCATTGCCAGTCAACCCTGCGACAGGGAACAACAGGGTAGCGGCAAATATCGACGCGCGGTAAATCCCAAGCCTGGCAAACATAAGTTCATCCTTAGATTATTAACAAATGCGTATCGGTAGTTCAGCCAACGATATCGACAAGCTGTCTATGTCTAGGAAGACGAACCAGCAACTCAAAAGTTTCCGATTGGAAGACAATTCGACATCAAGGGATACGCGAAGCCAAGGCGAAGATAGCAAGCTACGCCTTAAGATAAAATGAATGACTCCGCATCCATGCAAGCTCCGCTGATATTTAAGCGAACCCTATACCTTTTCATCAGAAAGTATGGCCAGGCTGCCAGGCGGCAGCACTACCATCTTATCTTTGATGGAAATATTGGTATCCGAGGCAAGGATGAGAGGAAGGCCTGCCGGATTTTCGAGTTCTGCGGGCTTGTCCCCTAGGTTGCAGAGCACCCTTACCTGACCTCGATTCATAGTCAGCCAATGTTCTTTTTCGTCGAACTCTACCGATACTCGTCTCATATCGCCGTCGTTCAGAGAGGCGGAGCGGCGTCTGAGGTCAATGAGCCGACGATACCAATCCAGCATCTCGCCATGGCTGTCCTGTTCGATCTCATTCCAGTTCAGCTTCGATTGCTCGAATGTTTCCAACTTTTCCGGATCGGGGATCTCGTTGGGGTCCCATCCGAAGGCGGCAAATTCACGCTGGCGACCCTCCCGAACTGCCTTGGCCATCTCTGGATCTTCATGGTCGGCGAAGTATTGGAAGGGGGTTGAGGCGGCAAATTCCTCCCCTTGAAAAATCATGGGAATAAATGGCGCGGTCAGCACAATTCCTGCGGCCACTTTAGCGCGGCGCATTCCGACGATATGCTCCAAACGGTCGCCCGTCGCCCGGTTGCCAACCTGGTCGTGATTCTGAATGAATCCGACGAAGTGGTGGGCAGAGAGCCCATTGACCGGACGTCCATGGGTGCGCCCGCGATAACGGGAATAAACCCCGTCGTAGACAAAGACATCGGTCAGCGATTTGGCCAGTTTTTCGAACGTGCCGAAATCCGCGTAATACCCCTTGCCGTCTTTCTCAACATTGAGAATGGTAAACAGGGCATGGTGGAAATCGTCGCTCCATTGCGCGTCCATGCCGTAGCCATCGGCCTCGCGTGGCCTCACCAGCTTCGGATCGTTCAGATCGCTCTCGGCGATCAATACCAGCTTTCGCTCAAGCGTCGATGAAAGCACCTCGACCTCGGCCGACAACTGTTCCATAAAATGGATCGCCGACCGGTCGATAAAAGCGTGGACCGCATCCAGCCTCAGACCATCCGCATGATAGTCCCGCATCCACATCAGGGCGTTATCGCAGAAGAACCGGCGTACCTCATCGCTGCCTGAGTCTTCGAAATTGACTGCGTCGCCCCAGGGAGTGCAATGCAGATCGGTCAAATAGGGCCCAAACTTCGTCGTGTAATTTCCTACTGGTCCAAAGTGGTTATAGACAACATCAATCAAGACTGCGAGCCCATGGGCGTGGCATGCATCGATAAACCGCTTCAGCCCATCCGGGCCGCCGTAAAGATTGTTAACAGCGAAGAGTGCGACACCGTCGTAGCCCCATCCGTGTTTGCCGGGAAATTCCACCACCGGCATCAACTCGACATGCGTAATACCCAGTTTCGAGAGATAATCGAGCCGCTCAATGGCAGCATCGAATGTCCCCGCAGCTGTAAATGTTCCCACGTGCAATTCGTAGATCACCGCACCGGAGAGAGGAGGTCCCTGCCAGCGGTCATCGGTCCATGCAAACGCCGTTTGATCATAGATCCGCGTTGGGCAGTGAACTCCGTCCGGCTGCCATAGCCCGCGGGGATCAGGATACGGGGTTGCGTCGTCGTCGAGCATAAACGCGTAGTGCGTGCCCGGCTGCGCCGCTTCGACGGATGCCTTCCACCAGCCTTTTTCATCGGGTCCGGCCATCGGGTACTGCTTGTCGTCTATCTTGACGGCTATCTTCTTAGCTTTTGGTGCCCAAAGGCTGAATTCATGCATTGCTCTGGCCCTCGCTGCGGTCTTTCCGGACAAGCAGCGCTACTGGAAAATCATTCAATAGAGCTTTGACAGCCATCTTGCCGCCATGGGTTGCAAGCCCGGTCAGGCGGTTAACCCAGGTGCCTTCCGGAAGCGTTATGGTCGTCTCTCTCCAGATGCCACTCAGCTTGACCGTTAGCCTTGGCACTAAAACAGCCACCGAATCTCCTCGAAGATAGGCGATTGCATGTTCGCTCTTCGATCCTTCTACGGCAAGCGGAGTATAGGCAGCCTTGGCGCCGAAGTATTCCGGTTTTTCCCTACGCATTTGAAGCGCCTGATGAGTGACCCACATCTTCGGCAGCCCTTCTTCGGCGTGCTCCATAATCTGGGCGGCGATATTGTTATCACCTTTTTTCTTCAAATGTTCCAGATGCTTCAGCAAGCGTTGCCGAAGGGCATAATCCACCGGGCGGCGGTTGTCGGGATCCACCAAACTCAAATCCCACAACTCCGTTCCCTGATAGGTGTCCGGAACTCCCGGCGCTGTGTATTTCATCAGGGTCTGCGCCAGCGAATTCACGCGCCCAGCATCCTTTATTTTGTCGACAAACGCCTCCAGTTCCCGAACGAACGGCGCATGCGAAAGCGTGCCGGCGATGAACCTGTGCAATGCATCTTCAAACGCCTTGTTGTTCGCGGTCCAGGTAGTCTGCTGCTTCGCCTCGCGCGCGGCCTTCAGCATGTATGCCTGCGCACGTTCCACACTCAACGGCCACGCCCCAATCAGTGTCTGGTAATACAGATACTCGGTATTGCGGTCGGGCATGGCGCCTGGGCCGGACTTGCCGGCGCGAAATCCGCTGTTCATCCGATACCACCGGTGTATGGCCGCGCTGAACCGGGCAGGTATCTCGGAGAGAACGGACATTCGTGCCCTTACATCTTCGCTGCGCTTGGTATCGTGGGTGGATAAGGTGGTCATCGTCAGAGGGTGCGTCGCCTGCATCTTTTCGCAATAGGCATGAAACTCCGCAACGCTCAGGCCATCGCGCCCAGGATCGCCCCCGACCTCATTCATCGCAGACAGCCGGTTGTAGCAATACAGCGCTGTATCTTCGACTCCCTTTGCCATCACTGGCCCGGTGAATTGCTGGAATCGCAGCAAAAATTCGCTTTCCTGTTTCCCTCCCACCTTCATCGTCAGCACATCGCGAAGAAAGTCGAACAGCCCTGCGCCAATGTCCTGCCGTTCATGCTTTGCGCATTCGGTCGCCTGCATGATGTAGGCCCGGTCTTCGTCGGTAATCTCGTTGCGCGCCGGCACCACATAGGTCCGATAGATTGCAAAACATGCGGCGACTTCCCGGATAGCTCTTCGTATCTCCGCGCGGGTATAGTCGCGTTGATTGCGATTGGCCTCGCATATTTCGACAAACATGCTGGTCAGCCGGTTCACGTCGCTGCCCAGCGCTTCCTGAGTGACACCGACCTTTTTGTCATGGGCAATCGCGCGGAACTCCGTCAATTGTCCGGCGATTTCGCGACCCAGAAATCCCTGATAGATCCTGCTCAGTTCGTCCATTCCGGAAGGTGAAACCAGCACTCCAGCGGCGACGTTAAGGAAGTCATATCCAGTTGTTCCTTCGATTGGCCAGCTTTCACGCAGGAACTCTCCGGGCTCAAGTATCTTCTCGCCGACGATCCATGCATCCGGCGCGCGCTCGCGCAATCTCTGCAGGTACTCCAGCGGATCGCGCAGACCATCGGGATGATCGACTCTGACGCCGTCCAGCACGCCATGCTGCAGCCAGTCCAACACCAACGCATGAGTCTCTTCAAACACGTGCTCGCGCTCTACTCGCAGACCAATCAGGGAATTCACATCGAAGAACCTGCGATAACCAAGCTGCTGGTCTGCTGTCTTCCAGTAAGAGAGGCGATAGTTCTGCTGGTTAAGAAAGTCGTCCAGAGCGTCGAGGTTGCCATTCAAATCTGCAAGCGAGCGGTCGATTGCGCCGCAGACTTCAGGCTCCTCATCGCATAGGCGTCCAAGCAAGGTGAACAGCACAACTTTGTCCCTATGACGAGCCAGAACTGTTCGGCGGTCTACGTATTCTGGCGCGGGCAGACGCCCAAACGACGCAGCAAGAAAATTCAGCGTATCCGATCTGGCATATTCGGCTGCACGGGAGAGGATTACCGGAAGAGAAGTGGGTGCTACCGGAAACGTCTGCCCTGCGCATTCCACCTGAAACTTACCTTCGCGCCGAACCACCTTGATGCCGCCATCCTGCAGAACTCTACCGTATTGATCCGCGAGCACCGGCACCAGCACCTTATCCCGCAATCGCTCTTCCTGCGGCTGCCAATCGATATCGAAAAAGGAGGCATACCGGCTCGATGTCCCATTCTCGAGCACGTCCCACCAATAGCGGTTCTCCTTGCCGAGCGACATGTGATTGGGCACCACATCGAGTACCTGTCCCAGCTTCACTTCGCTCAGCTTTTTGCAGAAGCGGTCATGTCCAGCGGCTCCGCCCAACTCTCTATTTACCTTCTGGTGATCGACAACATCGTAGCCGTGCATGCTACCAGGGGCCGCCTGAAGGTAAGGCGAACAGTAAACATGAGAGACACCTAGGGCCGAAAGGTATTCGGCAATCTCTGCAGCATCGTCAAATGTAAATTCCTTATGAAGCTGCAGACGATAAGTAGATCTGGGAATACGCAACATCACCCTCAACAATAAATAAAATGAACTAAAGTCACGCTGGCAGTTTCTTTTTAGAAGCTAAATACCTGCAATTCGTTGTATCAGGCGCTCTTGCGGGAACATGGATTGCTACTCGCTGCCCTCTGGCCGCCAGATGCCGGAGATCGTATAGGCGGCTTGGATGAGCGCAATGTGCGTCAACGCCTGTGGAAAATTTCCTACGAAGTGTTTGTGATTCGGATCATATTCTTCAGCCAGCAGACCAACATCGTTCTGCAGCTTGAGCAGCCGTTCATAAAGGGTGATCGCGTCATCCTTGCGTCCCACGAGCCAAAGATTGGTCACCATCCAGAAACTGCAAGCCAGGAAAACTCCTTCACCCGGTGGGAGTCCGTCATCCGTCTTCGTGGTGTCGTACCTCAGGACGAAGCCGCCCTTCATCAGGTGCTTCTCGATGGCTTCTACCGTTCCACGAACCCGGGGGTCGTCCGGAGGAAGGAACCCCACCATCACAATGCGCAGGCACGAGGCATCCAGTTGCCTCGATCCATAGGACTGCACAAAGCTGTTCAACTTCTTATTGAAACCTTTTTCGCAGACCTCTTGATGAATCTGGTCGCGTTCCTTACGCCAACGCTGGACATCTCCTTTACCGTCGTAGATTTCATGGTGCTTAATCGCGCGATCCAGCGCTACCCACGCCATCACCTTCGAATAGGTAAAGTGTTGCGGCTCGCCGCGAACCTCCCAGATCCCTTCGTCCGGCTTCTGCCATATGTCGCAAAGGTGATTGACCAGAGATGCCTGTAGCGCCGTTGCAGGAACCCGGATGCTTTCTTCCGCCTCTGGCGTCTTGGCCAGTGTCTCCGATACTTCCCCGAAGACATCCAGTTGAAATTGATCTACGGCTGCATTGCCGATTCGCACCGGGCGTGAATCTTTGTAGCCTGGTAGCCAATCCGCTTCCCACTCCAGAATCTGCCGCTCTCCCCATATTCCATAGATCGTCTGCACCTGGTCGGGCGCTCCGGCGATTGCGCGCAGCAGCCACATGCGCCAGGCAATTGCTTCGTCCTCGTATCCCGCCAGCATCAGCACCATCAATGTGAATGCCGTATCGCGCAACCAGCAGTAGCGGTAATCCCAGTTGCGCGGTCCGCCGATCTGCTCCGGCAACGATGTTGTCACCGCCGCGACAATGCCGCCCGAAGGACGGTAGGTCAGCGCTTTCAGCGTTATCAGAGACCGCTCGACTGCATCCTGGTAGGGGCCTTTGTAAGCGCTGCGGCGGCTCCATTCCGTCCAGAGTCGCTGGGTCTCAGCCAATGCTTTGACGGGAGGCACCACTGGCGGGACGTCCGCGATAGATGACAGGTTCGTAAGCGTGAATGCTACAGTCTCATCTGCTTTTACTGTGAAATCACTGACGGTTGTCATGCCTTCGCCACGGTAGGGAACCTTTGTCCGCAGCACGATCATGTCGCCCCCGGAGACCGCCCGCAGTTCACCGTCCGCGCTTGTCACCCATGGGATGGTACGCCCGTAATCGAACCGAATGGCAAGGTCCATCCGCATCGCAACTTCGCCGCGAATGCCCCGGACGATTCTCACCAGATCGGAGTGGTCATCGCGCGGCGGCATGAAATCGGTCACGCACACTGCTCCGTCAGCCGTCTCGAATATCGTGTCGACAATCAATGTGTGCTGCTTGTATTGACGATCAATGGATTCAATCTTGCCTGTTGGAGCTATCTTCCAGAATCCGTGGTCCTGGGTGCCCAGCAGAGCGGCAAAACATGCGCCTGATGAAAACGTCGGCCAGCACAGCCAATCGATGGAACCTTCGCGAGACACAAGCGCAGCCGTTTCGCAATCGCCAATCAGGCAATAGTCCTCAATCTTTGCGCCCTTCAGCGGTCCCCTTGTTTTCTGCTCTTGCTTCTTCCGCTCAGCCACTCACCCTCGCTTCTCCGGCAACCTTGTCGTTCACCAGCAACCGTGCATCGCCCGTCCGGCATCCATTAAGATGCCGGTGGCCTATAAACGATAGGATGCATACAGTAACGAAACTGTTGAAGTAAAACACGAACCGCTCGAAATGCTTTTGGAATTGAGTTGAATGAAACCTATTGAAGGCCGCAAGCGCGTTATCGTCGAAGATGTTCAACCACAGGTAGACTGCGGCCGTTATCCCGCCAAACGCACCCTTGGCGATACCGTTACCGTCACTGCGGCGATCTTTGCCGATGGGCATGACCACATCGCCGGACGTCTGCTCTTTCGCCACGAAAATGATCGTGATTGGCATTCCACACCGATCAAAGCACTCGTAAATGATCTCTGGTCGGCGACCTTCACCGTGGACAAACTCGGAACCTGGACCTACACCATCGAGGCATGGATCGATCATGTCGGCACATGGTGCGCCGATCTGCAAAAGCGCCTCGACGCCCAGCACGATCCTTCGGCCGATGTCGTGAGTGGGTCACAAAATATCCCGTTAGCGCTTCGCACCGGTGCAAACCTGCTGCAGGATGTCGCCGCACGCGCCAAAGGGGCTGATGTCAAACTCATCGAGCAGAGAATCGCCTCGCTTCAGGAGATGGCCCGGCAGGAAGTCGACATCATCGAGTACCCGCATTGCAAAGAGATCACCGATCTCGCGAATCGCTATCCCGATCTCGCTCTGGCCACGCGATATCATCAGGAACTGCCTCTCTGGGTCGATCGCGAACGCGCTCGTTTCTCCACCTGGTATGAACTCTTTCCTCGTTCCACCTCTGCCGATCCCGGCAGGCATGGGACCTTCGCGGACGTGGAAGCGCTCCTTCCCGAAGTTGCCGCGATGGGTTTCGATGTCCTCTATCTCCCTCCCATCCATCCCATCGGCAAAGCATTTCGTAAAGGTCCAAACAACAATGTCGTCGCTGCCGAAGGTGACCCCGGCAGTCCGTGGGCCATCGGCGCAAAAGAAGGCGGCCACACCGCCATCCATCCGCAGCTTGGAACTCTCAGCGACTTCCAGCATCTGGTCGCGGCAGCAAACGCACGCGGCATCGAACTCGCCCTCGATATCGCGTTCCAGTGCTCACCCGATCATCCCTGGGTTCATGAGCATCCCGACTGGTTCGTCAAGCGGCCCGATGGTTCCATTCAGTATGCCGAGAACCCGCCCAAGAAGTATCAGGACATCTATCCGCTCAACTTCGAATCTCCGAGCTGGCGCGCCCTCTGGCAGGCTCTCCACGATGTCTTTGCCTACTGGATTCAGCAAGGCGTCTTTATCTTCCGTGTGGATAATCCGCACACTAAGGCCCTCCCATTCTGGGAGTGGTGCATCGCCGAGATCCATAAGAAGCACCCCGGCGCGATCTTTTTGGCCGAAGCCTTCACCCGTCCCCACGTCATGTACTCGCTCGCCAAGGCCGGCTTTACCCAGTCCTATACCTACTTCACCTGGCGAAACGCCAGCGCCGAGTTGCAGGAGTACTTCGAAGAGATCACCAAGCCGCCGGTCACCGATTTCTTCCGTCCCAACCTCTGGCCGAACACACCCGATATTCTGCATGCCACGCTCCAGAACGGTGGCCGTCCCGCATTCATGCAGCGCGTCATTCTCGCGGCTACACTTGGCGCGAACTACGGCATCTACGGCCCTGCATTTGAACTGGGCGAAAGCCTTCCCGCAAAGCCTGGCAGCGAAGAGTACCTCAACAGCGAGAAATATGAGATTCGCCGATGGGACCGCTCCGCCAGTCACTCCATCGCACCCCTTATCACCCGCCTCAATCGCATCCGTCGCGAGAACCCTGCCTTGCAAAGTGACGGCTCATTGCACTTTCATCCTGCCGACAGCCCCCACATCCTTTGCTACAGCAAAATGGCTGGGGAAAATCTCATCCTTGTCGCCATCAATCTCGATCCCACGCAGGAGCAGGCTGGATGGATCGATCTCGACTTAAAGCACCTGGCCATTGCGCACGAACAAGCCTTTGATGTGGAAGACCTGCTTACGGGAACACACTATCAGTGGCATGGCCGCAGCAACTATGTCGCGCTTCGTCCTGACCTGATGCCCGCTCACATCTTCCGCATTACGCGCCAGTCTGGAGTCGGAGCCGACATCAGTACTAAACTCACCCCAGCACCGAAGGCGGAGATATTCGAGTGAAGAAATACGGCAGCGCCACCGATCCTCTCTGGTACAAAGACGCCGTCATCTACGAGCTGCACGTCCGCGCCTTTGCCGATTCCAACAACGACGGCATCGGCGACTTCGGCGGTCTGCTCTCTCGGCTCGATTATCTTCAGGACCTGGGCGTCACCTGCATCTGGCTGCTGCCCTTCTTTCCCTCGCCCCTGCGCGACGACGGCTACGATATCGCCAACTACGTCGATGTCAATCCCAGTTATGGCACTATCGACGATTTCAAGCAGTTCCTCGACGCTGCCCACCAGCGCGGTATGCAGGTCATGATCGAGCTGGTCATCAATCACACCTCCGACCAGCACCCCTGGTTTCAGGCCGCCCGTGTCGCGCCCCCGGGCTCTCCTGTGCGCGATTTTTATGTCTGGTCAGAGACCGACCATCTCTACAAAGACGCACGCATCATCTTCACCGATACCGAAAAGTCCAACTGGACCTGGGACGAAACCGCAAAAGCCTTTTATTGGCACCGCTTCTTTTCGCATCAGCCGGATCTCAACTTCGACAACCCCGCGGTCATCGAAGAGGTCCTCAAAGCCATGCGCTTCTGGCTCGACATGGGCGTCGACGCGCTGCGCATGGACGCCATTCCATACCTCGTTGAGCGCGACGGCACCAATTGCGAGAACCTCCCCGAAACTCATACTGCTATCAAGGCGATTCGTGCCGCCATCGACGAGGGATACGCCAACCGGCTTATCCTTGCAGAAGCCAATCAGTGGCCCGCCGACGTGCGTCCCTACTTTGGCGACGGCGACGAGTGCCATATGGCCTTCCATTTTCCCCTGATGCCGCGCATCTATATGGCGCTGCGTCAGGAAGACCGCCTTCCTATCACGGACATCATGGCGCAGACCCCGGCCATTCCAGACAATTGCCAGTGGGGCCTCTTCCTGCGCAATCATGACGAACTCACGCTCGAGATGGTCACCAACGACGAGCGCGACTACATGTATCTCGCCTACTCGGCCGACCCGCGTATGAGGATCAATGTCGGCATTCGCCGCCGCCTCGCCCCACTGCTCGACAATAACCGCCATCGCATCGAACTGCTCAACTCGCTCCTCTTCAGCTTCCCTGGCACGCCAATTCTTTACTACGGCGACGAGATCGGCATGGGCGACAACATCTATCTCGGCGACCGCAATGGCGTGCGCACCCCCATGCAGTGGACCTCCG
>Ga0207678_10000467_pt1 | contig 36612 bp, 37 predicted proteins | sample KBSC63metaG_FD_184319 | JGI IMG/M metagenome (GOLD analysis project Ga0207678, IMG submission 184319) | Corn rhizosphere microbial communities from Kellogg Biological Station, Michigan, USA - KBS C6-3 metaG (SPAdes) (version 2) | ecosystem: Host-associated > Plants > Roots > Rhizosphere > Soil ... | reverse complement strand
GCGGCCGCGCGGCGCCGTCGTGGCGGGGCTTGGCGGTGGTCTCGTGGACCGGGATGCGCGGCGTGGTGACCCTCGCCGCGGCGGCCGGCGTCCCGGCCGGAACCCCGGGCCGTGCGGAGATCCAGCTGTTCGCGTTCACCGTGGCCATCGGGACGGTGCTGCTCCAGGGGCTGACGTTGCCCCCGCTGATCCGCGTGTTGAAGGTCGAAAACCCGTCCGAGGCCGCCCGCGACGAGTCCGAAGAACTGGCGGCGCGCGAAGTAGCTCGCGAAGCGGCTCACGAGCGGCTGCGGGAGATCGGCCACGCGCGGCTGGCGTCCCTCGACCTGCCGCCCGAACGCGTCACGCAGCTGAAGGAACGGCTGGAACGGCTGATCGACATGCGCTACCGGTTCGCCAAGGCGGCGATCACGTTGTCCGGCGAGGAGCACGCGGGCAGCCCGCAGGCGCAGTTCGCGAAAGCCCGGCGAGAACTGCTGATCACCCAGCGCAAGGCGATGATCGAGGAGAACCGCGCGGGCCGTCTCGACGACGACGTGCTGCAGAAGGTGCTGCGGGAGCTGGATCTGGAGGAGCTGGCGGTGTCGGCGACTCTCACGAATCGCCTGAGCTAGCAAGCGCTTCCGCATGCCGGACACCCCGGCTCCCAGCGCGTGGGAACCCGAGCGGGCCGACGTGAAATCGCCCACCCTGAAGCGAAATCGCGATCTTCAGGAGAGCCCATGTCGCTGACCGAAGTCATCGAAGGCACCCGCAGGGCAGTCGACGCCGATCCGCACAACGCTGCCGTTTCCTTCAGCGTCGACAACGTCCTCAAGCCCGGTACGCGGACCGAGGTCGAGGTCAAGGTGCGGGACCACAGCTTCACCATCGACGAACCGCCCGCGCTCGGGGGCACCGACCGCGCCGCGAACCCCGTCGAGTTCGCGCTCGCCGCCCTCGGGTCCTGCCAGGTCGTCACCTACCAGTTCTGGGCGGCGAAGCGCGGGATCCCGCTCGACTCCGTCAAGGTCACCGTCGACGGGGACCTCGATCTGCACGGCTTCTTCGGCTTCTCCTTCAACACGCGGCCCGGTTTCGGGGATGTCCGCGTGTCCGTCGAACTCGAAGGACCGGCGAGCCGGGAGCGCTACGAAGACCTCAAGCGCGAGGTCGACGAGCACTGCCCGGTGCTCGACCTGTTCCGGAACGAAACGCCCGTCAGTACGAAACTGACCTAAACAAACGCGTGCCGCACGATCGTCTGCTCACGGCCCGGGCCGACGCCGATCGCGGAAATCCGGGCGCCCGACAGCTCTTCCAGGCGCTCGACGTACGCGCGGGCGTTCGCCGGGAGCTCCTCGAACGTGCGGCACGCCGAGATGTCCTCGAACCAGCCCGGGTGCTCTTCGTAGATCGGGATCGCGTGGTGCACGTCGGTCTGCGTCATCGGCATGTCCTGGGTGCGGAATCCGTCGACTTCGTAGCCGACGCACACCGGGACCTTCTCCAGGCCGGACAACACGTCCAGCTTCGTGAGGAAGTAGTCGGTGATGCCGTTGACGCGCACCGCGTACCGCGCGATCACCGCGTCGAACCAGCCGGTGCGGCGGGAACGGCCCGTCGTCACGCCGAACTCGCCGCCCTGCTTGCGCAGGTACTCGCCCGACTCGTCGTGCAGCTCGGTCGGGAACGGGCCGGAGCCGACGCGGGTGGTGTAGGCCTTGAGGATGCCGAGCACCGTCGTGATGCGGCCCGGGCCGATGCCGGACCCCGCGCTCGCGCCGCCGGACGTCGGGTTCGACGACGTCACGAACGGGTACGTGCCGTGGTCGACGTCGAGCAGCGTGCCCTGGGAACCCTCCAGCAGCACGGTTTCGCCGCGCTCCAGCGCCTGGTTGAGCTGCAGCCGCGTGTCCGCGATGCGGTGCGCGAACTTCTCGCCCGCCGCCAGCACCTCGTCGGCGACCTGGTCGGCGTCGAGTGCCTTGCGGTTGTAGACCTTCACCAGCACCTGGTTCTTGAACTCCAGCGCGGCTTCGACCTTCTGGCGGAAGATCTTCTCGTCGAGCAGGTCCTGCACGCGGACGCCGACGCGGGCGATCTTGTCCTGGTAGCACGGCCCGATGCCGCGGCCGGTGGTGCCGATCTTGCGGCTGCCGAGGTACCGCTCGGTGACTTTGTCGATGGCGACGTGGTACGGCATGATCAGGTGCGCGTCGGCGGAGATCAGCAGCTTGGACGTGTCGACGTCCCGCGCTTCGAGGCCGGACAGCTCGTCGAGCAGCACACCCGGGTCCACCACCACACCGTTGCCGATGACGTTGGTCACCCCCGGCGTCAGGATGCCGGACGGGATGAGGTGCAGGGCGAAGTTCTCGCCGTTCGGCAGGACGACCGTGTGACCGGCGTTGTTGCCACCCTGGTAGCGGACGACCCACTGGACGCGGTCACCCATCAGGTCGGTGGCCTTGCCCTTGCCTTCGTCTCCCCATTGGGCACCGATGAGCACGATGGCCGGCATGTGACACTCCAGGTGTTCGACGACTGAGGTTTAGTGTCCCGGACGGACACCGGTGGCGCTGACGAAATGCCGGTGCATGACTGTAACGGAGGACCTGCGGGTGCGCGGAATCGTGGTGGCCTGTGGCGATGACGCGGCCGGCTTCGAAGAGGTCGACGACGTCGAGTCGATCCGCGTGCCGAGCCGTCCCGGCAAGGCGGAAATCGACCCCTTGCTGGGCGAACACGATCACCTGGTGGTCTCGGGCACGGACGCCGACCTCGCCGCGGTCGTGGTGCGCCTGCTCCGGAAGGACGCGATTTCCGGCGTGTCGGTCGGGTTCGTGCCCTCGTCGCCGGACTCGGTCGTCGGCGCGCTCTGGGGGCTGCCGAAGACGCCGCTGCGGGCGCTCGCGCTGGCCTTGCGCGGCGAGGTCGACCCGGTGCCGCTGATCCGCGACGACGTCGGCGGCGTGCTCGTGGGGCGCGGGCAGCTGCGGCTGGTCCGCGGCGTGGCCTACGCCGACGAGCAGGTGGCGCTGCGGGGGCCGGCCGCGTCGATCGAGGTGCTGCCGGACCCGGGCGGCCCGGGCATGGCCGTCCGCGTCGTGAAGGGCACCATCTTCAAGCGGCCGTCGACGCTGTACTCGCGGGCGTTCCAGATCGGCTGCATCCCGACCCGGCCGGTGCGCGACGACGTCGTGTTCGAGCGCGCGGTGAACAAGTGGACCTGGTACCGGCACACCGAGGACCTGCGGCTGGTCCGGGGCGCCGGTTGACGGACAGCAACATGTCACCTATACGTGTTGTACGCGCCACTCTCGTGCCTCAGGGTTAGCTGTCCCCACTTCTGACACGGAGGCAGCAAGATGCCAACCAGGCGTGCTGTTCGTCATTCGTTCACTGTGATCGCCGTCACCGCGGTCCTGTCCGGAACTCTGGCCGGTGTCGCGGACGCGACCCCACCGGGTATCCCGTCGGCCACCACGGCGAAGTCCGAGCTCGCGGCCCTGACCGTCAAGGCCGACGGCTCGCAGACCGGCTACAGCCGCGACAAGTTCCCGCACTGGATCGACCAGGGCAACAGCTGCAACACCCGCGAAGTGGTGCTCAAGCGCGACGGCACGAACGTGGTGACCGACTCCGGCTGCGCCGCGACCTCCGGCAAGTGGGTCAGCCCGTACGACGGCGCGACCTGGACCGCGGCGTCCGATGTGGACATCGACCACGTCGTGCCGCTGGCCGACGCATGGCGCACCGGCGCGTCGTCGTGGACGACCGCGCAGCGCCAGGCCTACGCGAACGACCTCACCGACCCGCAGCTGATCGCCGTGACGGACAACGTGAACCAGGAGAAGGGCGACAAGTCCCCCGACCAGTGGAAGCCGCCGCTGGTCGGCTACTGGTGCACCTACGCGAAGATGTGGGTCGCGGTGAAGTACAAGTTCAAGCTGACCATCAACTCCGCCGAAAAGACCGCCCTGACGGACATGCTCAACCGCTGCTGACGCCGGTACGCTCGGGCGGTGCGGATCCTCTTCACGTGCCGCCCGGCGTACGGCCACCTGTTTCCCCTGCTCCCCTTGGCGAACGCGGCGCGCGCGGCCGGGCACGAGGTCGTTTTCGGCACCGGCGAAACGTTCGTACCCAAGGTCCGCGAACTCGGCTTCGAGGCCCACCGCGTGGGCATTTCCATCGGTGACGCGGAGGCCGAGGCCCAGCGGCGGCACGGCAAGGACGCCGGCTTCCTCGACCTCGGCATCACGATGTTCGCCGAACTGCTGCCGCGGGCGACGATGGCCGACCTGCGCCCGCTGCTGCCCGGGCTGCGCCCGGACCTGGTGGTCTACGAACAGAGTGATGTCGGCGCCGGGGCGCTGGCGCGGCAGGCGGGCATCCCGGCCGTCTCGCACGTGATCGGCCGGTCGATGCCACCGGAGGTCCTGTCCGTCGCGGCCGAACGGCTCGCGCCGCTCTGGGGCAGCCTGCCCGCGGACGCGATGCTCGGCGACGCCTGCGTCGACGTCTGGCCGGACAGCGTCCGCGACCCGGGCACGGCGGCGATGCCGAAGGTGTTCCGGATGCGCCCGACGCAGTACAACGCCGCCGTTCCGCTGCCGCCGCTCCCGGAAGACGGCTTCGTGTACCTGACCCTGGGCACGGTGGTCTTCGGCGCGACGCAGGTCCTGCGCGGGGCGATCGCGGCGTTGTCGCGGCTGCCGGTGGACGTGCTCGTGGCGGCCGGCCCGGGCGATCCCGCGGCGCTGGGCCCGGTGCCGGAGAACGTGCGGGTCGCCGGATTCGTGCCGCAGGCCGAGGTGCTGGCGCACGCGGGGCTGGTGGTGCACCACGGCGGCACGGGGACGGTGCTCGGCTCGCTCGCGGCCGGCCTGCCGCAGCTGATCCTGCCCCAGGGCGCCGACCAGTTCGCCAACGCCGAAACGCTGTCGGCGCTCGGCGCGGCCAAGGCCCTGGTGGGCGAAGCGGTCCGGATCGACGCGATCGAGGTGGCGGTCCGCGAGCTGCTCGACGCCCCGGCGGCACGGGCAGTCGCCGAGGGGGTCGCGGCCGAGATCGCCGGGATGCCCGCGCCCGAGGCGGTGCTGGCGGAACTCGTCAGCTGGGCGGGCTGACCAGCGCCAGGATTTCCCGCGCCACCGCGTCGTTCTGGCGGAAGGACAACGCGTTCGTCCGCGGCCGGGTGAACGCCGCCGCCGAGCGGGCGCTCGTGTGCGGGCCCACCGCGAACCGGTGCGGGTGGGGGCGTCCGGTGCCGTCGAGCAGGCGCGAGTCCGACACCCGCGTGTGGATGCGGCCCGACGGCAGCAAAGCGCCCGTGACCGGGTCCGCCACCGTCTCTTCCGCCAGTTCGCCCGCGTCGCGCAGCTGCCGGAGCAGGCCGTCGGCCGCGCGGGTCACGCTCGGGTCCGGCAGCCGCGCTTCGATCAGCGTGCGGGCTTCGACGGTCTCGGGGTGGCTCGCCGACGACGCCACGAAGACGCCGTCCTCGGCGGTCACGTGCATTTCCGCGCCGGCGAAGGAAACGATGCCCGCTTCGTGCAACGCCAGCAGTTCCTCCAGACGGCGCGGCGGCGGCCCGCTGGCGTAGTAGGAGAAGAACCCGTGGAACCAGCCGTCCATATCGGACAGCTGGGACGCGGCGGCCAGCCGTCCTTTTTGGACCAGCACGGGCAGCTGGCCGTACACCGATAGCAGGGCCGTGAAGGCGCCCAGGTCGGCGCTGAACTCCTGGTCCGCCCGGCGCGCCAGGTCGGCCTCGACGTACTTGCGCAGTTCCTTGCCGAACTCCTCCGCCGTGCCGAAGGTGCGGCCCGCCATCGGGCGGTCGAGCCGGTCGAGGTCGAGCCGGTCGGCTTCGGTGGGCACCGCCCGGTCGACGAGGTCCCGCATGGACGGCGAATCCCAGGCCAGGTCGGCGAAGGCGTCGGCGAACACGGCGAAGTCCATGCGGACGCGGTCGGGGTGCCCGGTGAACAGCTCGCTGTAGTAGCCCCAGGCCAGTTCCTTCGCGATCAGCGGCCAGACGTCCGCGCGGAAGTCGAGGGTGGGCCCGGCGAGTCCGTCCATGGCGTAGGCGTCGAAGAACCTGGGCAGCCGCAACGGCTTCCCGCGCAGCCGGTAGCCGATCTTCGCGTGGTAGGGCACCCCGCGCCGCGAGCCGACGTGCAGCACCGGCTCGGCGCCGCTCGGGTGGTAGCGGAGGCCGCCGCACGGAAGGTCCTCGAACCGGCCGCCGCGGCCCTCCGTCAGCAGCAGCATGAGGTCTACGAACGCCAGCCCGAACCCCCGCACCAGTACCGGTTCGCCCGGTTCGACCCCCGCGTAGTCGACGTCGGCGGTGTAGCCGGCCGGGTAGTAGGCCAGCCCGTGCCGCGCGGCGAACGCCGCCAGCTCGCGCTCCCGCTCGCCGGGTTCCGCGTCGAGGTGGCCGACGGTGAAGACGACCGCGTCCGCCACGACCGCCGTTCCGTCGGACAGGTGGACGGCGTACCCGTCGACGCCGGTCGCGCGGGCCGCGTGCTCGACGACGTCGATGCCGTCGGGGAGGTCCTCGACGACCTTGCGGTACACCCAGGTCAGGTAGGCGCTCTGCAGGCGCCGGGTGGGGAAGTCGAAGGCGTCGAGCGCCATGAGCTCGCCGACGACGTCGGGCGGCACGTCGGCGTCGAGCCCGCCGTCACGCACCTTCCGCGCCCACTCCAGCAGCGAGGGACCCGGCCGGACCGGGCCCCTCATCTTGACCGAGTCGTCGGTGAACATCGTGACGTCCTCGGGCATGGAGTTCATCCGCAGCAGCGGCGACTGGTCGTGGCGCCACACCCGGCCGGGCCCCGGCGGGAACGGGTCGATCAGGTGCACCTCGAGCCGCCGTCCGCCGGGCAGCTCCCCGGCGTTCGCGCCGAGCCGTTCGAGGACGCCGACCCCGCGGGGTCCGGCGCCCACGACTGCCAGGGTGAACGGCGCGAGATCGGCCACGAACCCGAAGCTACGCCGGGGTTCCGGCGCCGGAAGCCCTTCCCACAGGGCGGAACCCATCCAGCCCGCGCGCGGCTCCGAAGTCCTGGGGTACTCCGGTGAAAGGAGCGAACTTGACCTTCGTCCACCGAGGCGCCCGGGCCTCTGCTCAGCACTTCCACCTGCGAATACTTGGCCGATGAGATCGGTTCGCCGCACCGCGTCCACACCGCGCAGGACGTGGTCGGCACCCTCCTGGAGGGGAACTGGGCGATCTTCGCCCACGAATGGGCCGATCCGGACGGGATCGACCCCGAGCACTGGCAGGACGTCGTCGAGGCCGCCGCGGAGGCGGCCGGGGTCGACGTCGAGTTCGTGGTCATCCCGCGCCGGTCCCTGACCGTCGTGTTCAACCGGGCGGTGCCGCCCACGTTCGAGCAGGTCCGCGCGTCGATCGAGGTCATCGAGCGTGCGCGCGGCAAGAGCTGAGCCGGGCCGTCGCGGCCCCGCCTCCCCGGTAGCCACCTCGCGTTCGCGAGGTGGCTACTTTTGCCCCTGGCGACCGACCAGGCGGTACGGAATGATCGATTGGTGACTCCTGGGCCACCGGTCAGACACTGCGGGCTATCGTCTGACCCGTTCGGGAAAGCTCCGTGACACCTTGGATACCAGCGAAAGAACCTAGAGATTTACCAACAGTCACGGGACACTGGCTGAGGTAACTCACGTACCGTGACTGCCTCATGACCGACTGGTTGTCTCGTCACCGTTGGTCATGCGACGGACGCGGTCTGCACAAGAGGTCAGGGAGAAAACGCATGGCAGCACCGCCGGATCGCGTCACGTTCCGCGAGGTGTTCGGGGTCGCCGAGTTCCGGGCGCTGTGGTTCGGGGAACTGCTGTCGATCGCCGGCGACCAGCTGGCCAGGGTCGCGCTGTCCATCCTCGTCTTCACCGGGACGAACTCCGCGACGCTCACCGGCCTGACCTACGCCCTGACCTACGCGCCGTCGCTGCTGGGCGGCATCTTCCTGACCGGCTTCGCCGACCGCTTCCCCCGCCGCAGCGTGATGGTGCTCGTCGACCTGCTGCGGGCCGGGCTGATCCTGCTGGTCGCCCTGCCCGGCATGCCGTTCTGGCTGATGTGCGTGCTGGTCGGCGGCGTTTCCCTGGTCAACCCGCCGTTCAAGGCGTCCCAGCTGGCGCTGCTGCCGCAGGTGCTCGAAGGCGACCGGTTCGTCGTCGGGATGGGCATCCGGAGCATGACCGTGCAGAGCGCCCAGCTGCTCGGCTTCGCCGGCGGCGGCGCGCTGCTGATCGCCGTCGACCCGCACGTGGCGCTGATCATCGACGCCGCCACGTTCGTCCTGTCGGCGCTGTTCGTGCGCTTCGGCGTCCAGGCCCGGCCGGCGGCGGCGACCGGCGAGCAGCGGAAGTCCTTCTTCGCGACGCTCGGCGGCGGTGGCCGGACGGCGTTCGCGAGCTCGCCGCTGCGGACGCTGGTGCTGTTCACCTGGCTGATGGGGCTCCTGCCGGTCTACGAGGGCATCGCGGCGCCGTACGTCTCGGCGGCGGGCGGCGGCCCCGAAGCGATCGGCCTGCTGCTCGCGGCCGACCCGATCGGCAGCGTCATCGCGACCTTCGCCTACACGCGCTGGGTGCCCGCGCGGCTGCGGCCCAAGCTGATCGGCCCGCTGTCGGCCCTGTGCGCCGTGCCGCTGGTGCTCTGCTTCCTGAACCCCGGACCGGTCTCGTCGATCGTCTTGTTCATCATCTCCGGCGGGCTGGGCACGATCTGCCTGCTGCAGGCGACCGCGTCGCTGACCCTGGCCGTGCCCGACGAGCAGCGGGCGCAGGTCATGGGCCTGTCCAACACCGGTCTGACCACGATGATGGGCGTCAGCCCGCTGATCGGTGGCGTGCTCGCGGATCAGCTGACCCCGCACGCGACGGTCGGCATCTTCGGCGTCGTCGGGATCGTCCTCACCCTGCCGCTGGCGGCACTGTGGACTCGGGCCCTGTCGGGCGAGCCCGAACGATGGGCCGGCAAAGAAGCCGCACGCGCCGAACATGCTTGACATGCCCCGCGCGTGGGCTCGACCTGCGCGACCTTGCGGTGCGCTGTGCGGTCACTGATCTTTGCCGCGCATCGCTGGCCACCTCTCGTTCCGGTGTCAACCAAAAAGTACACACCGAAAGCCCTTGTGGACAGCACGCAAACGGTCTGAAACTGTCCGTGAGTAGATTGTCACTGATCACCTGCGCAAGGGTCTGGGGGAAAAATGGTCACATCGGGGGAACGGTCTGGACAAGCCTCGGCTCGTGGTGTTGCCGACTGGGCACTGTGGACCCGGCCACGAGCCTGGGTCGCCGTCACACTCACCGCGATCGCCGTCATGCTGGCCTGGACCATGGCCGCCACGCTCACGATTCCGGTCACGCTCGCGAACCTGGGGACGTTCGCGCTGCTCACCGCCCTGGCGGTGGCCCAGACCGAGGTCAGCAGGCGCATCGAGCGCCAGCGCCGGATCTTGAGCAACGGCCCGCACATCAACATGACGTCGGTCTGGCTGCTGCCCGCCGGACTGCTCGTGCCGCCGCAGCTGGTGGCCGTCCTGGGCACGGTGCTTTACGTCTACCTCGCGTTCCGCAGCTGGTCCGGTACCCGTCCGGGTGAGGCCCACCGCGTGGCGGCCAACGCGACCACGATGATCCTGTCCGGCTTCGCCGCCGGCTTCGCCGCGGACCTGCTCAGCGGGCACGGGATGGTGGCCGTCGCACTGGCCGCCGTCGCGTTCTTCACCACGAACACCGCTCTCACCGGGCTCGGCCTGTACCTGGCCGCCCCCGAGAAGGCGACCGTCGAGGGCTGCCTCGGCAACATGGACGACAACCTGCTGGAGCTGGCCACCCTGTGCGTCGGCGGCCTGCTCGTGATGGTCCTGACCACCGAGCCGCTGCTGTCGGTGCTGGTCATCCTGCCGCTGTACGTGCTGCAGCGGTCCGTGCTGATCAAGCGGCTGGAAGAGCTGGCCACCACCGACCAGAAGACGCAGCTGCTCAACGCCACCACCTGGCAGGACGGCGCGCAGCGCGAGATCTCGCGCGCGGAGCGGGAAAACGGCAGCTTCGGCGCCATGATGATCGACCTCGACCACTTCAAGCGGATCAACGACACCTACGGGCACCTCGCGGGGGACGACGTGCTCAAGGCGGTCGCCGCCGTGGTCAAGCAGGAGACCAGGGCGCACGACCTGGTCGGCCGGTTCGGTGGCGAGGAGTTCGTCGCGCTGCTGCCGTCGACGTCCAAAGAGGATGCGATCGTCACGGCGGAACGGATCCGGCAACGGGTCAGCGAGCTGATCATCAGCACCACGACCAACGCGGGCGCCGCCGTCGACATCGAACGGCAGACGGCGTCGATCGGCGTCGCCGCCTACCCACTGGACGGTTCGTCCATCGAGGAGGTGATGGCGTCCGCCGACGCGGCCGTGTACGCGGCCAAACACGGCGGGCGCAACCGGGTGGTGGGTTCGGCCGCCGCGGCCTTGGCCGCGGCTTAGCGCCTTACCGCAGCCGATCGATGACGTCGCTCGCCTTGGTCTGGAGGCGGGCGACGCCGCCGACGGTGAATTCGGTGAGCAGGTCGATCAGGGCGTCCTGGTCCGGCGGCTCGCCGTCCCAGGTGGCCTGGACCAGTGACTCGGTCATCGCGAAGAAGAGCGTGACGAGCGCGCGGTCCGCACGGCCGGAGTCGATGCCGTGCGCGGCCCACCGCTTGCGGCTGGCTTCGGCGTAGACGACGGCGAGCCTCTCCCTCAACCGGGTGAGCGCGGGGTCGCCCGCGCGCTCGGCCGCTCGGAGCACGCCGTACCCCTCGGGGTGGTCGGCGACGAAGGTGACCATGTTGGCGTAGTTGGCCCGCGCCCAGGCACGCAGACCGGGCTGCTCGTCGGCCACCGAAGGGCCCGCGATGGCGGTGAACGCCCGCTCCTCGGTTTCCGCCACGACCTCGGCGAACAGCGTCGCGCGGTCGCCGAACTGCTCGTAGACGGCCTGGCGCGAGACGCCGGCTTCGCGCGCGATCTGCTCGATCGTCGCGCCCTGCATCCCGTGCTGCGCGACGACCTTCGCCGTCGCCTGCAGCACGCGGGCACGCTGCTCGGAAACCGGCAGCTTGCGCGGCCGCCCGCGCGGGGCAGGGCTTGACATGGTGGTCCACCTCACGTGATTCTTTTTCCGACACCTCTGTCTGAAAAGGTGTCACCCGCGCGCACTCGACCTGCTCAACGAGGAGCAAGCATGCGTATCTTCCCCCGCCGCGCCCTCTCCGCGGCCGTCGCCACGATTTCCGTTCTGGCTTTGGCGACGCTCGGCCCGCCCCAGGCCTCCGCCGCGTCCTTCTACGATCCCCCGTCGCCCCTGCCCGCCGGCAGCAACGGCGACGTCATCCGGCACGAGACGTCGACCTTCTACGTCGATCCGATCAAGCTGATCAAGGCCGACGCCACCGTGCAGCGGATCATGTACCGCAGCACCGACACGCACGGCTCGCCGATCGCCGTCACCGGCACGGTGCTGACCCCGCGGTCGGCCTGGCACGGCACCGGCGTGCGCCCGATCGTCTCCTACGCCGTCGGCACCCAGGGCGAGGGCGACGACTGCGCGCCGTCGAAAGCGCTTGCCGCGGGCTTCGAATACGAAGGCCCGTTCATCGCCGGGCTGCTGGCCCGGGGCTACGGCATCGTCGTCACGGACTACGAAGGGCTCGGCACCCCGGGGGACCACACGTACGTCAACCGCCAGGCGGAGGGGCACGCGGTGCTCGACGCGATCCGCGCGGCGCAGCGGCTGCCGGAAGCGGGCCTGCCGGACGACGGCCCGGTCGCGATCGCGGGTTACTCCCAGGGCGGCGGCGCGTCGGCCGCGGCGGCGGAACTGCAGCCGGGCTACGCCCCCGAGCTGAAGCTGAAGGGCGCGTACGCGGGGGCGGTGCCGGCGGACCTCGCCGAAGTCGCCAAGAACCTCGACGGCCACTACGCGGTCGGGTTCCTCGGGTTCGCGCTGGTGAGCATGAACTACGCGTACCCGGAGCTGAACATCCCGGCGCTGCTCAACGCCCGCGGGAAGCAGCTGTTCGAGCAGGTCCGGACCGAGTGCACGGTCGACGCGATCGCGGCGCACGCGTTCACGCAGTCCTCGACGCTGACCAACGACGGCCGTTCGCTCGTCGCCTACCTCGGGGAAGAGCCGTACCGGTCGCGGGTGGCCGAGCAGAAGATCGGGTCGCTGAAGCCGTCGGCGCCGGTGCTGATCGTGCACAGCGCGCTCGACGACATCGTGCCCTACGCGCAGGACCGCGACCTGGGCCGGACCTGGTGCGGCAAGGGCGTGAAGGTGCAGTTCAGCACGTCGCTGGTGCCCACGCACGTGCTCGGTGCGGTGCGGGCGTACCCGGAGGCGTTCGCCTGGCTCGAGGGCCGGTTCGCCGGCCTCCCGGCGCCGGTCAACTGCGGCTGGTTCTGACGCCGGACGGGGCCCGGGACCGCGCGGTCCCGGGCCCGGGGTGTCACTTCAGGCCGGTGGCTTCCGCGGCGGCGGGGTCGGAGTCGGCGAGGAACGTGCGGCAGCGCTCGTGCTCCTCGGTCTCGCCGATCTTCCCGGCGGCCTTGCCCAGGACGGCGAGGGCGCGGAGGAAGCCCTGGTTGGGGCGGTGGGCCCAGGGCACCGGGCCGAAGCCCTTCCAGCCCGCGCGGCGCAGCTGGTCGAGACCCCGGTGGTAGCCGGTGCGGGCGTAGGCGTACGCGGCGACGGTCTCACCCGCGTCGAAGGCCTTCTCGGCCAGCGAGGCCCACGCCTCGCTGTAGTCGGGGTGTTCGGCCGCGACGGTGGCCGGGTCGGTCCCGGCGTCGAGCGCGGCCTGGGCGGCGGTGTGCTCGGGCAGCAGCGTCGGCTCGGGGCCGAGCAGGTTGTGCGTCATGGCACCCATTCTGCCTCTACAGGAAGAGGCTCCCGAGCACCCCGGCTCCGGCCAGCACCAGAGCGGCGACGAGCACGGCCGCGACAACTCGTTTCGGCATCATGGCGGCACACCATGCCAAGCCGTCCCTGCGGAAAGCAAGTCGTCCACCCTTAGGGGTGAACCCTGGCGCGAAGCGCCTCCGTTGAGGGTGGTGGTGGGGAAGAAGGTCGGGGGAATCCCGATTTTGGCGTCCTTTGCCACGGTCTTGGCCCACTCGTGACCATGACCGGCCATGATGTCCGGCATGGCCAAGGCAGTCGACGTCCCGGTGGACGTGATCCCACGCAGCCCCGTCGGCAAGACGCGGCTGTTCTTCACGCGGCACTGGCACCGCGGCGCCCCCGGGCAGCCGACCCCGGACTGGGTGCTCCGGTTCTGCTACGGGATGTGGCTGGCGGCGTTCGCGTTCAAGCTGGTCGGCTCGTCGTGGGACATGTCGTGGCACTTCATGTGGCTGCGCGACGACCTGGCACCGCCGCACCTGATCAACACCGTCGGCACGGTGATCATCGTGGTGCTGGTGGCGATCCACAGCTACACCGGCTTGGGCTGTGACAAGCGGTCGCTGCGCCTGATGCAGATCGGCCTGCTGACGTTCCTGATCGCGGCGCCGCTGGACGTGATCAACCACCGCGTCAACGGCCTGGACCTCACGGCGTGGAGTCCGTCACACATGATGCTGTACCTGGGCACGGGCATCATGCAGGCCGGCGTGCTGCTGGGCTGGCTGAAGTTCGCGCCTCCGGGCCGCTTCCGCACCGGCGTGCTGCTCGGGCTGTGGGCGTTCTTCCTGGAGAACACGTTCTTCCCGAACGGGCAGCAGGAGTACGGCATCCTGGGGTTGCGCGCGTGGGAGCGCGGGGAACCGGAGGCCGAGAAGTCGCTGCTGGACTTCGCGGCCAACCAGATCGGCCACCCGGTCGACCGGACGGCGGTGCTGCACTTCACGATGCCGATTCCCGAGTGGGTGTACCCGCTGTGGGGCATCGGCGTGATGGCGTTGATCTTGGTCTTGGCCCGCCGGACCTTGGGCTTCCGCTGGGCGGCGACTTCGGTGGCGCTGGCGTACGTCGCTTACCGGTCGGTGATGTGGCCGCTGCTGCTGGGGCTGGGCTTCCCGGTTTCGACGGTGCCGTTCTACCTGCTGTTCGTGGGGCTGGCGGTGGACCTGGCGTTCGCGATGAGCAGCGGGGTTCTGCGCGCCGGCGTGGGGGCGCTGCTGGTGACGGCGTTCGGGTACGGCGCGTTCTGGTTGCAGTCGCAGTTCCGGCCGTGGGTGCTGGGGGACGCGCACACGGAGTCGGCACCCCCGGCGGCGTACTGGACGGCGTTGGTGGTGCTGGGCGGGCTGTTCGCTCTTTGGGCGGCCGCGGGTCCGGCGACCAAGTGGTGGACGACCCGGCGAGCGGTGTCCGAAACGGCCTGAACACGACGAAGGGCCGCCACGGGACGTCCGTGGCGGCCCTCGTCTTCGGTCACCAGCCGCGGGCTCGCCACTCCGGCAGGCTCGGGCGTTCCGCGCCCAGCGTGGTGTCCTTGCCGTGGCCCGGGTAGACCCACGTCTCGTCCGGGAGCTCGGCGAAGATCTTCTTCTCCACGTCGTCGATCAACGACGCGAAGCGGGCCGGGTCCTTCTCCGTGTTCCCCACTCCGCCCGGGAACAGCGAATCGCCGGTGAACAGGTGCGGGATGCCCGCCGGATCCCGGTACAGCAACGCGATGCTGCCCGGCGAGTGGCCGGCGAGGTGCCGGGCCGTCAGCGAAACCGCACCGACGCGGATCGTGTCGCCGTCGTCCACCGGGACGTCGATCCGCGCGTCGATGCCTTCGACGTCGTCGCGGCCCGCGTACGTCCGCGCTCCCGTCGCCGAAGCGACCTCGGCCAGCGCGATCCAGTGGTCCCAGTGGCGGTGGGTCGTGACGATCGATGCCAGCCCGGCCTCGCCGGCCAGCTCGAGCAACGTCGACGGCTCCGCCGCCGCGTCGATCAGCAGCTGCTCACCCGTCGCCCGGCAGCGCAGCAGGTACGCGTTGTTGTCGATCGTGCCGACCGACACCTTCGTGATCGTCAGCTCGGACGTCTCGCGCACGTCCCTTGGGCCCCCGGTGGTGACTTCACCGGTGTAAGCCATGGCATACCCCCTGTCCCTGGCACGCCGAAGGCCGCCACGGAACTCTCCGTGGCGGCCTTCGGCGTGTAGTCCTACTTGAGCTTGGTGCCCGCCGAGCCGAGGGCCTGGCAGGCCTCGACCACGCGCTGGGCCATACCCGCCTCGGCGGCCTTCAGGTACGAACGCGGGTCGTAGACCTTCTTGTTCCCGACCTCGCCGTCGATCTTCAGGACGCCGTCGTAGTTCTTGAAGAAGTGGTCCACGATCGGGCGCGTGAACGCGTACTGCGTGTCCGTGTCGACGTTCATCTTCACCACGCCGTACGACACCGCCTCGCGGATCTCCTCCGGGAGCGACCCCGAGCCGCCGTGGAAGACCAGCTCGAACGGCTTCGAGCCCGCGTCCAGGCCGAGCTTCTTCGCCGCCGCTTCCTGGCCGCCCTTCAGGACATCCGGGCGCAGCTTCACGTTGCCCGGCTTGTACACGCCGTGGACGTTGCCGAACGTCGCCGCCAGCAGGTAGCGGCCGCGCTCGCCGGCGCCCAGCGCGTCGATCGTCTTCAGGAAGTCGCCCTCGGCGGTGTACAGCTTCTCGTTGATCTCCGCCTCGACGCCGTCTTCCTCGCCGCCGACGACGCCGATCTCGACCTCGAGGATGATGTTCGCGGCCGCCGTCTTGGCCAGCAGCTCCTGGGCGATCTCGAGGTTCTCGTCGAGGTCGATCGCCGAGCCGTCCCACATGTGGGACTGGAACAGCGGGTTCTGGCCGTTCTTGACGCGCTCGGCCGAGATCTCGATCAGCGGGCGGACGAAGCCGTCCAGCTTGTCCTTCGGGCAGTGGTCGGTGTGCAGCGCCACGTTCACGCCGTACTTCGCCGCGACGACCTGGGCGAACTCCGCCAGCGCGGTCGCGCCGGTCACCATGTCCTTGACCTTCTGGCCGGACGCGAACTCCGCACCACCGGTGGAGAACTGGATGATGCCGTCGCTCTCCGCCTCGGCGAAGCCGCGGATGGCGGCGTTCACGGTCTCGGACGAGGTCACGTTGATGGCCGGGTAGGCGAACTCGTTCGCCTTGGCCCGGTCGAGCATCTCCGCGTAGACCTCGGGGGTGGCGATGGGCATCGTTACTCCTCCTTGGCACAGGGTGGTCCCGACCGCATCGTACGAGGTCCGCCGCCGCGGCACACCGGTCCCCGCGCAGAAACTTTCCCGCACGTCGAATCGGTTCAGAAGGAGGTGCGTCCGGCCGCCGGGGAACCGGCGGCCGGACGGGATCACAGCAGCTCGGCCGCCAGCGCGCGGTACGCCGGCCACGGGTCCTCGTTGAGCACCTGGATGTTGACGTGGTCGGCGCCCGCCTCGAAGTGGGCCGAGACGCCGCGGGCGATCGTCGCCGCGTCGCCGTGCAGGGCCAGTGCGTCGACCAGGCGGTCGCTGCCCTCGCCTTCGAGGTCCTCGTCCGTGAAGCCGAGTTTCCGCAGGTTGGCGACGTAGTTCGACAGCCCGAGGTAGAACTTCACGGTGTTGCGGCCGATCGCGCGGGCTTCGGCCACGTCGGTGCCGAGGACCACCTTCTGCTCCGGCGCCAGCAGCTTGCCCTCGCCGAGGATCTCGCGAACCCCCCGCGTGTGCTCGGGCGTGGTCAGGTACGGGTGCGCACCCGCCGTGCGGTCCCCGGACAACTGGACGACCTTCGGGCCGAGCGCCGCGAGAGCACGACCGGCGACCGGCACGCCCGCGGCGTCGAGGCCGTCCAGGTAGTCGACCAGCGCCGCGTACGGCTTCTTGTACTCCTTGGTCGCTTCGCGATGGCCTGCGCCGACGCCGAGCAGGAAGCGGTCCGGGTACTTGCCCGCGATCCGCTCGTACACGCGGGCGATGTCCGCGGGCTCGTCCTGCCAGATGTTCACGATGCCGGTCGCGACGACCAGGTGGTCGGTCGCCGCGAGCAGGTCGTCCACGTAGGCGAGGTCGCCGCCGGGGGACGCACCCAGCCAGATCGCGCCGTAACCGAGCTTCTCCGCCTCCGCCGCGAACTGCGCGTCGACGCCGGAGTAGTGCCGCCAGATACCGAGCTTGCCGAGTTCGATTGCCATGGAACACTCCAACGCGTGGGACGGCGATTTTCCTCCCGGGTCCGGAGAATTACTGTCGGAAGCATGACCAAGCTCGGCAACACCGAACTCGACGTGTACGGCCTCAACCTCGGGTGCAACGTCTTCGGCTGGACGGCCGACGAGCCGCAGTCCTTCGCCGTCCTCGACGCCTACACCGCGGCCGGCGGCAACTTCCTGGACAGCGCCGACCTCTACGGCGGCGGTGGCGGCTCCGAAACGATCATCGGCAACTGGCTGGCCGCGCGCGGCAACCGCGGCGATGTCGTCGTGGCGACCAAGGTCGGCATGTGGGACGGCCGGCCGGGCCTGTCGGCGAAGAACATCCAGGCCGCGGCCGAGGACTCGCTGCGCCGCCTCAAGACCGGCCACATCGACCTCTACTACGCCCACCGCGACGACCCGGACACCCCGCTCGAGGAGACCCTGGAGGCGTTCGACGCACTGGTCCGCGCGGGCAAGGTCCGCTACGTCGGCGCGTCCAACTACACCGCCGGCCGGCTCGCCGAAGCACTGTCCATTTCGGACAAGAACGGCTTCGCGCGGTACGCCGTGCTGCAGCCGCACTACAACCTCGTCGAGCGGGACTACGAGCGCGACCTGGCGCCGCTCGTCGAGCGCGAAGGCCTCGCGACACTGCCGTACTTTGCCCTGGCGAAGGGCTTCCTCACCGGCAAGTACCGCACCAAGGACGAAACCGGCGACAGTCCGCGCGCCGCCCGTGCCGCGTCCTATTTGGACGCCGGCGGCGAGCGCGTCCTCGCCGTCCTGGACGAAGTCGCGCAGGCGCACGGTGCTTCGGTCGCCGCGGTATCGCTCGCATGGCTGCGGCAGCAGCCGACCGTCGCCGCCCCGATCGCCAGCGCCCGGACGCCCGAGCAGCTCACCGACCTGATCGCGTCGGTCGCACTGGAGCTGACCGACGCCGAAGTCGCCGCATTGAGCGAGGCCTAGAACCTACTTCCGGGTAGCTTACTGTCAGTAAGTTGAGGTACGGTGCCCTCCGAGAGCGACGTTCGACGTCCAGGAGGGCACCGTGGCCAACCCGTTTTCGCTGCTGAGCGGCACCAAGAAGGTCGACGGCAAGGTCGTGCTGATCACCGGCGCGGCCCGCGGCATCGGCGCCGGGCTGGCCGAGCGGCTGGCCGCCCGCGGCGCGAAGGTCGCCCTCGTCGGGCTCGAAGCCGACGAGCAGCAGAAGGTCGCCGACCGGATCGGGTCGAACGCCCACGCCTGGGAAGCGGACGTCACGAGCTGGGACGCGCTCGAAGCCGCCACCAAGGGCGTCGTCGAGCACTTCGGCGGGATCGACGTCGTCATCGCGAACGCCGGTATCGCGACCGCGGGCTTCGTCCGCTCGGTCGACCGGGCCGCGTTCGAGAAGGTCATCGAGGTCGACCTGCTCGGCGTCTGGCGGACCTTCCGCGTCACGCTCCCGCACGTCATCGAGCGCAAGGGCTACCTGCTGGCCATCTCCAGCCTCGCCGCGATCACGCACGCGCCGGGCATGGCGAACTACGCCGCCGCCAAAGCCGGCGTCGAAGCCTTCTCGAACAGCCTCCGCGCCGAGGTCGCCCACCTGGGCGTCAAGGTCGGCGTCGCGCACCCGACGTGGATCCGCACCGACCTGGTCGAGAGCGCCGACGCGCACCCGGTGTTCGGCAAGCTCCGCGCCTCGATGCCCGGCCTGATCGGCAAGACGTACCCGCTGGACGTCGCACTGGACGACCTCGAAGCCGGCATCCTCAAGCGCGCCCGGACCATCCACGTGCCGCGCTGGGTCGGCGGGCTCAAGCTGCTGCGCGCGTTCCTGCCGCCGATCATCGAGATCGGCTCGCGCAGCCGGGTACCGTCGGCGGACAGGGCCGCGCTGGCCGACATCGAGGCGCGCGGCGCGTTCGAGTCGGCGGTCACCGGCCACGGCGGGCGGGCCGCCACCAAGGGGTGAAGATGTCCCGTCGCGACCAGATCAGGATGACCGAGGACGAGGTCCGCGCCTACCTCGCGGGCCAGAAAGTCATCAACGTCGCCAGCATCGGGCCGAACGGCCGCCCGCACCTCGCGCCGCTCTGGTACTTCCCGCACGAAGACGGCGTCGCGACCTGGACGTACGGCACGTCGCAGAAGGCGAAGAACTTCCGGCGGCTGCCGGAGGCGACCGTGCTGGTCGAAGACGGCGACAGCTACGAGAAGCTCCGCGGCGTCTCGTTCGAGGCCGACGTCGAGCTCGTCGAGGACGTCGACGAGATCACCCGGATGGGCACTGCGCTGATGCAGCGCTACTCCGGTGCCAAGCCGGGCGACCCCGCGTCGGCCGAGCTGCGGGCCTTCATCGCAGGTCAGGCCGCCAAACGCATCGGACTGGTCTTCCGCCCGACCAAGGTGGCCAGCTGGGACCACGGCAAGCTCGGCGGGACGTACTGATCGGTAGGGAGTACTTTCGAGTAACTGTTACCTGAGGTAACGTCATCTGGGCAGGATCCCCGACGCAGCGGAGGCCGACAGATGACCGAGCGGTTCAAGGTCGTGATCGTGGGCACCGGGTTTTCCGGGCTCGGCCAGGCGATCCAGCTCGAAAAGGCCGGGATCCGGGACTACGTGATCCTGGAGAAGGCCACCGAGGTGGGCGGCACCTGGCGCGACAACTCCTACCCCGGGTGCGCGTGCGACGTGCAGTCGCACATGTACTCGTTCTCGTACGAGCAGAACCCGGACTGGTCGCGGTCGTTCTCGCCGCAGCCGGAGATCTTCGAGTACCTCAAGGGTGTCGCGGACAAGTACCGGCTGCGGGAGAAGATCCGCTTCGGCGTCGAGCTGACCGGCGCCCACTGGGACGAGCGGGAGCGCCACTGGACGGCGACGACCCGGGACGGCCGCGAGTTCGTCGCGCAGTTCCTCGTCTCCGGCGTCGGCGGCCTGCACATCCCGCAGGTTCCCGAGCTGCCCGGGATCGCGAACTTCGAGGGCCGGACCTGGCACTCCGCGCGGTGGGACCACGAGTACGACCTGCGCGGCAAGCGGGTCGCCGTGGTCGGCACCGGTGCCAGCGCCGTCCAGTTCGTCCCGAAGATCGCCCCCGACGTCGCCGAGCTGACGCTCTTCCAGCGGACGCCGCCGTGGATCATGCCCAAGCCGGACCACGCGATGCCGTCGTGGGCGCAGGCGCTGTTCAAGCGCGTCCCGGGCACCCAGCGGGCCTACCGCAACGCGCTGTACTGGCTGCTCGAAGCGCGAGCCATCGGCTTCAACGGCCACCCGGCGATCATGAAGGCCGGCGAGCTGATCGCGAAGCGGAACATCGCCAAGGGCATCAAGGATCCGGCGCTGCGCAAGAAGGTCACGCCGGACTACACGATGGGCTGCAAGCGCGTCCTGATCTCCAACGACTACTACCCGGCGCTGGACCGGCCGAACGTCGAGGTGAACACGGCCGGGATCAAGGAGGTCAAGGCGCACTCGATCGTCGACGCCGCGGGCGTGGAGCACGAGGTGGACGCCATCGTCTACGGGACCGGCTTCAAGGTCACCGACGCGCTGGAGTACCTCGACATCACCGGCGTCGACGGCCGCGACCTCGCCAAGCAGTGGGCGACCGAGGGCATGCGGACGCACAAGGGCATCACCGTGTCCGGCTTCCCGAACCTGTTCTTCCTGCTCGGGCCGAACACCGCGCTCGGCCACAACTCGGTGGTGTTCATGATCGAGTCGCAGTCGCGGTACGTCGTCGACGCCATCGAGCTCGCCGATTCGCGCGGCGCCGCCGCGCTCGACGTCCGGCCCGGCGTGCAGGACGAGTTCCAGCGCGAGATCCAGGACAAGCTGGTCAAGGGCGTCTGGACGCAGGGCGGCTGCAAGAGCTGGTACCTCGACGCCCAGGGCGTGAACCGGACGATCTGGCCGGGCTTCACCTGGCGCTACTGGCTCCAGACGCGCAAGGTCGACCCGGCCGACTACGAGCTGTCCGGCAGGCACTGCCCCTGATCGCACCGGTCGGTGGCGTTCGACCTGTTCGTGCACCTCGACGGGCGGTCACCCGGCGGGTTCGCCCGCGGCCCGGGCGGCGGAGTGACCGTCGGACGGCCCACCCGGTTCGACGCAGTGCGCGCACCGACCCACCTGATGTCCACTTTGGTCGGCGTCGTGGGCGTTTACCGGCGTTTGTCGCAATTCAGCGGGAAGCGGCGGCCGCCCGTGCGCACAATGGACCGTCGGCGCACCGCTGCCGGGCCGGCGACCGGGCGCCCACCTCGATCTCGTGCTGCCGTCCGCGACCTATGACGGCAGCCAGGCGCCGATCACCGGCTTGAATTCGCGGACGGTCCGCTGCGCGACGACCCCTTCCAGGAAGTACGGGTCCCGGTCGATCGTCTCCTTCAGGTGGGCCTCGTCTTCGGCCTGGTACAGCGTGATGCCGCCGGTGCCGTCGCCGAGCGGCCCGGCGACCGCGACGCGGCCCTCTTCGGCCAGTTTCGAGAGGAACTCGCGGTGGCGCGGCCGGACGTCCGGCATCTTCTCCTGGACGTAGGTGATTTCGACGAGGAACCAGGCCATGTGGATCTCCGGGGTCGGGGCGCGGGCTGACAGCTTCCGACGCTACCCGTGTCACGGTTCCGTACCGGCATCCGATCTGTGGCACCGGCATCTGAACCCGATAGGCTGGGGATGCGTCAGTACCTGTGTGAGCGCTGTGAATACCGTGAACCTGCTGACGCGGCACACCGTGCAAGCCGGGGTCGAGAACAGGCAGGGGTTCATGCTCGAGGGCAATGCGGAACGCAGTGTCGAGGCGACCCTCGGCCACCTGCGGGTCATGGACGGTCCGGCTCCGGCGCAGACGCCGGCACCGCTGACCCTCGAAGACCTCTACCGCCAGCACCGCATGCGGCTGGTCCGGCTGGCGATTCTGCTGGTCGACGAGCCCGCGACGGCGGAAGACGTGGTCCAGGAGGCCTTCACCGGCCTGCACCGCAACTGGGGCAGGCTCCGGGACGCCGCGGCCGCGGTCGGCTACCTGCGCACCGCGGTGGTCAACGGGTCGCGCAGCGTGCTGCGCCGCCGCAAGACGGCTCGGGAGTACGTGCCGCCGCACGCGGTGAACGCGCGGTCCGCCGAGAGCCTCGCGATGCTCTCCAACGAGCATCAGGCCGTGGTCAGCGCGCTGTCGAAGCTGCCGCCCCGCCAGCGCGAAGTGCTGGTGCTGCGGTACTACGGCGGGCTGAGCGAGGCCGAGATCTCTGAGGCCGCAGGTATCTCCAAGGGTACCGTTAAATCGACCGCCAGCCGGGCGCTCGAGGCACTCCAGAAGGCCATGCAAGCCCCGCAGTGACCCGGGTGGACCATTCCAGTCACTGAGTCGTATCACCATGCTTGGTCCAGACCAATATATGCTGGGGTGCGTGAGAGGCGCCGGAGATTTCGTGATCATGGGCGGCCGGGTCGCTGCCCCGGACCGTGTACTCGACGACGGCTGGGTGGCCGTCACCGACGGGCGGATCGCCGGCGTGGGTTCCGGGACCCCGCCGTCGGGCGAACACGTCGACGTCGGTGGGGCACTCGTCGTGCCCGGGTTCATCGACACCCACTGCCACGGCGGGGGAGGTGCTTCGTTCACCTCCCTCGATCCCGACGAACTCCTGACGGCGGTGCGAGCGCACCGCCGTCACGGCACCACGACCATGCTCGCCAGCCTGGTCTCCGACCCGGTGGACATCCTGCGCGAGCAGGTGGCCGCGCTGCGTGAGCTCGTCCAGGACGGCGAGGTCGCGGGCATCCACCTGGAGGGGCCGTTCATCTCGAAGGCCCGCTGCGGCGCGCACGACCCCGAGACCCTGCTCGAACCGGACACCGGCACGGTCGAGAAGCTGCTGCGCGCGGGCCAGGGCGCGATCCGGATGGTCACCATCGCCCCCGAGCTGCACGGCGGGGTGAAGGCCGTCCGGCAGCTGGCCGAGTCCGGCGTCATCGCCGCCATCGGCCACACCGACGGCGTCGAGGAGCAGCTGCTGCCCGCGATCGACGCGGGCGCGACGGTGGCGACCCACCTGTTCAACGGCATGCGGCCGCTGCACCACCGCGAGCCGGGCCCGATCGGCGCGCTGCTGGACGACGAGCGCATCACGATCGAGCTGATCTGCGACCTGGTGCACCTGCACCCGACCGTCGTCCGCCTGGCGGCGAAGCACGCCGGCCGCAATCGCACGGTCCTCATCACCGACGCGATGTCGGCCACCGACGCCGCCGACGGCCGCTACACGCTGGGCCGGCTCGAGGTCGACGTCCACGACGGCGTCGCCACGCTCGCCGACAACGGCTCGCTGGCCGGCAGCACCCTGACGATGGACACCGCCTTCCGCAATCTGGTCCGGGGTGCGAAACTCGGCATCCTCGACGCGGTGCACGCGACGTCGCAGCGGCCCGCCGAGCTGCTCGGCATCGCCGACCGCACCGGGATGCTGTGCTCCGGCTACCAGGCCGACGTCGTGGTCCTCGACCAGGACCTGCGGCCGGCGAAGGTGCTGCGCCGGGGAGAATGGGTCGCCGAGGTGGGTACGGCTACCTTGAGCACCTAGGTTTTTGCGAGCGGACGGGCGGAGATGAGCGAGCCGAAGGACCCCGAGCAGCTGCTGGCGGACGCCCTTCGCGCGCAAGCCGTCTTCGCCCCACAGGCGTCCCCGCCTCCTCCGGCCGTCACCGAGCCGGCCACCGACGCGGTCCCGACCAGCGACCTCCCGTCGGCGTACGGGCTGCTCTCGGGCGCCAGCGCGGACTCGCTGGAGCGCGAGCGCGCGGCCCTGGACGCGGAAGCCCCCACGACGTTCGCCCCGCGCCCGCCGGAGCCGGAACCGGTGCGGCCGTCGGCGCAGCTCCCGGCGTACTGGATCCTGCTGCTGGCGGTGCTGCTGGGGCTCGCCGCGGGGTCCGTGGTCGGCCTGCTGACGCTGGTCTGACCGGGCCTCAGTCGCGACTCAGGGTGACCCTGTACCGTTTTTGGGGTGATTCTCGCCCAGAGCACGGTCAACACGATGTCGCTGCTGCCGTCATGGCTCGACCCGCAGCACCTGCTGAGCGGCCTGACGACCCCGGTCATCGCGGTGCTGTGCCTGATCATCTTCGTCGAGAGCAGCATCTTCCCGGTCCTCCCCGGTGATTCGCTGCTGTTCACGGCGGGCCTGTTCATCGCGAACGGCACGCTGAACGCGCCGTTGTGGCTGGTCTGCGTCCTGGTGACGGCGGCGGCCCTGCTCGGCAACGTGGTCGGTTACTACATCGGCTACTTCGTCGGGCCGAAGCTGTTCAACCGCCCGGACTCGAAGTTCTTCAAACGCGAGTACGTGGACAAGACGCACGAGTTCCTCGAGAAGCACGGCCCGAAGGCCGTGGTGCTGGCCCGGTTCGTGCCGTTCGTCCGCACGTTCATCACGTGGATCGCGGGCATCGGCCGCATGGACCCGAAGCGCTACTTCACGTACACGGTGATCGGCGGCATCCTGTGGGCCGCGGGCATCACGATCCTCGGATCGCTGCTGGGCAACATCGGCTTCATCCGGGACAACGTCGACGCGATCTTCGTGCTGATCGTGCTGGTGTCGGTGGTGCCGATCGCGCTGGAGTACCTGAAGTCGCGGCGCGAGAAGAAGGCGGTTGCCGCCGAGGCGGACCCCGAGGTCACGCAGCGGATTCCCCGCATCAAGGACTGAGGTCCGGGCTCGCCGGGCACCGCGGCGATGTCGCGCGACCCCGTGCCCGAGGTTCGCGGCACGCCTTGGCGGCCGAAACTGTCGGACCCTCGCGGTAACGTGAAAACAGGGGTCCCCCGGGCGGGGACCCCTGTTTGGAGCGACTCAGGAGCGACCCGGGCCGGCTAGGTCATCGAAAACATCGAGCCCGGGTTGAACAGGTTCTCCGGGTCCAGCGCCCGCTTGATCTGCTGGTGCACCCGCAGCCCGACCGGGCCGATCTCCCGCGCCAGCCACTCGCGCTTGATCTTCCCGACCCCGTGTTCCCCGGTCACCGTCCCGCCGAGCGACAGCCCCACCTCGAGGATCTCGTCGAACGCGCGCTGTGCCCGCTCGAACTCCGAAGGGTCGTCCGGCTGGTACACGATCGTCGGGTGCATGTTGCCGTCGCCCGCGTGGCCGACCACGGCGATCCGCAGCCCCACCTCCGAGCTGATCTTCTCGCAGCCCCGGATCAGCTCCGCGATGCGCGTCCGCGGCACGCACACGTCGTCCGTCAGCCACAGCCCGTACGTCTCCAGGGCCGTCAGGACCACCCGGCGGGCCTGCAGCAGCATGCGGCCCTCCTCCAGGTCCTCGGTCGTGTACGCCAGGTCCGCGCCGCAGTCCACGCAGATCTGCTCCAGGGCCGCCAGCTCACGACGGGCCACCTCGCCGCCCGCGTCGGACTGCCCCAGCAACAGCGCCTGGCAGTTCGAACCCGCTCCGAGATCGGTCTTGAGGTACGCCTCCGACGCCTTGATCGACGACGCGTCCATGATCTCCAGCAGCGACGGCACGAGCCCTTCGCGGACCACCCGCGCCACGGCCTCCCCCGCAGCTTCGGTCGTGCTGAAGCCCGCCACCAGCGTCGCCGGCGCCTGGGGTAGCGGCTTGAGCTGGACCGTCGCCTGCGTGATCACCCCGAGCGTGCCCTCGCTGCCCACGAACAGCCGCGCGAGGTCGTAGCCGGCGACGCCCTTCACGGTGCGGCGGCCGGTCTTCAGCAGGGACCCGTCGGCCAGGACGACCTCCAGGCCGAGCACCGAGTCGGTCGTCACGCCGTACTTCACGCAGCAGAGGCCGCCCGCGTTGGTCGACAGGTTGCCGCCGATCGTGCACCAGTCGTAGCTCGACGGGTCCGGTGGGTAGAACAGCCCGTGCTTCTCCACCGCGTTGCGGAAGTCCAGGTTGACCACGCCCGGCTGGACCACCGCCAGCCGGTTGCCCGCGTCGATCTCGACGATCTCGTTCAGCTTGGTCATCGACAGCGTGACGCAGCCGTCGATGGCGTTCGCCGCGCCCGACAGGCCACTGCCCGCCCCGCGCGGCACGATCGGCACCTTGGCCTCGGCGCACGCCTTGACGACGGCCTGCACCTCGGCGGCGTTCGCGGGCAGCACCACCGCGAGCGGCGTGCCCGAGGGCGCCAGCGGCATCATGTCGCGCGCGTAAGAAGCCGTGACGTCGGAGTCGGTGAGCACGGCGCCCTTGCCGAGCAGGTCCCGCAGCCGGGTGACCAAAGCTTCGTTGCCCATGACCTCATCGTAAGCCCGGACAGTCCGCAGTGCGGAAATCTTCTTTCGAAACCAGCCGCAACGGAGCAGTGCGTCAGCGGACCAGCCCCAACAGCTTCTCGACGTGGACGGTCAGCAGCACCCGCTGGTCGGTGACCATGGCTTCGCGGTACTCGGCCCAGTCGGGGTGCTCGCCGGCCGCGCGGCGGTAGTAGTCGACGAGCGCTTCCACCGTCTCGTCGTCCGGCGCCGCGGCCGGTGCCGTGAGCGAAGCTCGCCCCTCGGCGACGACGTAGCTCCAACCGTCCTCGCTGCCCACGTGGAACGTCACCCGCGGGTCGCGGCGGATGTTCTTCGTCTTCGCCCGGGGCTCGGTGATCGACGCGATGAGCGTTCCCGAGTCGTACAGGTAGGTGATCGTGGACAACTGCGGGCGGCCGTCGCGGCGGATCGTGGCGAGGACGCCGTGGCGGCGGGCGGCGAGGAAGTCCTTGAACGCTGTGTCGTCGGTCATACCCTTCTCAACCGGCGGCGGCCGAGGTTGTTCCGGGAACGACCCGGCGAAATCTTGCTTGCATACGACAACTAAAGTGTGTTCTGCCACATCACGAGGTACCCGACTTGCATAACCGCAAGTGAAGGCACATCCTTGCCTGAGGCAACTAGTTGCAGCCGCCAACCAACGCCTTGAGGGATCACCATGGCACCGAACACCACCCGGCCCACGGCCGAACTGGACCTCGCCGACCAGCTCGGACACGAGCTCGTCCGCCTGGTCCGGCTGATCAACAAGGCGAAGTCGCAGGTCTCCAAACAGGGGCCGGACGGCATCGAGCGGGCGGCGTACGCGATCCTCTTCACCCTCATCCACGAGGGCCCGCAGCGCACCAGCAAGCTGGCGGAGTCGCTCCACTCCGAGATCTCCACGATCAGCAGGCAGTCGAGCTCGCTCGTCCAGCACGGCCTCGTCGAGCGCCAGGCCGACCCGGAGGACGGGCGTGCCTGCCTGCTCGCGCCGACGCCCGAGGGCATGCGGGTGTTCGAAGAGAACCGCAAGCAGCGGAACCAGTGGCTGGCCGAAGTGCTCGGGGACTGGACCGACGGGGACATCCAGACCCTGAACCGCCTCTTCGGCCGGCTCAACACAGGTATCGAGAACCACTCTCCACAGCTGGCCGACGCGCACGCGTCCGCCGGTGCACCGGCCAAGGGGGCCAACGCATGAGCACCACCACCGTCGAACAACCCGTGGCGAAGGAACCACCACGGCTGAGCCACCGCCAGATCGTCACGATCCTGAGCGGCCTGATGTGCGGCATGTTCCTGGCCGCACTCGACCAGACGATCGTCGGCACGTCGATCGTCAAGATCGCCAACGACCTGCACGGCTTCGACCTGCAGGCCTGGGCGACCACGGCGTACCTGATCACCTCGACGATCGTCACGCCGATCTACGGCAAGCTCTCCGACATCTACGGCCGCAAGCCGTTCTACCTGGCCGCGATCACGATCTTCGTCGCCGGTTCGCTGGCCTCGGCCTTCGCTCAGTCCATGTACGAGCTGGCCGCGTTCCGCGCGATCCAGGGCCTGGGTGCCGGTGGTCTGATGTCGCTGGCCATGACGATCCTCGGCGACATCGTGCCGCCGCGTGAACGCGCCAAGTACCAGGGCTACATCCTGGCCGTGTTCGGCCTGTCGACCGTCCTGGGCCCGGTGCTGGGCGGCTTCTTCGCCGGCATCGAGCACGCCGGAAGCATCTTCGGCTACGACATCCACGGCTGGCGCTGGGTCTTCCTGATCAACGTCCCGATCGGCGTGCTCGCGCTGTTCGTCGTCGCCCGCGTGCTGAACGTGCCGCACGAGCGCCACGAGCACAAGATCGACTGGTGGGGCGCGCTGACGATGATCGTCGCGGTCGTGCCGTTCCTGATCGTCGCCGAGCAGGGCCAGAAGTGGGGCTGGGGCGACGGGAAGGCGATCCTCTGCTACGTCGTCGGCGGCCTCGGCGTGATCGCGTTCATCGCGGTCGAACGCTGGATGCAGGACGCCGCGCTGATCCCGCTGCGGCTGTTCAAGAACTCGACGTTCACCGTCGCGATCATCGGCGGTGTCATCGTCGGTGTCGCCATGTTCGGCGCGATCACGATGATCCCGCAGTTCCTGCAGGTCGTGCAGGGCAAAACGCCGACCGAGTCCGGTCTGCTGATGCTGCCGCTGATGGCGGGCATCATGCTCAGCTCGATCGTGTCCGGCCGGATCACGGGGAAGACCGGGCGCTACAAGGTGTTCCCGATCGTCGGCACGCTGCTGATCGCCGCCGGCGCGTTCTTCTTCGCGCAGGTCGACTACAACTCGGCGCTGTGGCACCCGCTGACCGCGGCGGCCATCATCGGCCTCGGCCTCGGCCAGTGCATGCAGACGCTGATCATCGCGGTGCAGAACGCGGGCCCGCGCAGCGACATGGGCGTCTCGACGGCGTCGGCGACGTTCTTCCGCCAGATCGGTGGTACCGCCGGTGTCGCGATCTTCCTGACGGTCCTGTTCAACACCCTGATGCCCAACATCACGAAGGCGTTCGGCGGTCAGCTGCCGGCCGGCGCCGGCGCGAGCGTCGGGAACCTGTCGGAGAACACCAGCGTCATCCAGACGCTGCCGGACGCGATCAAGACGCCGATCCTGGTCGGCTTCACCGACTCGATCACCACGGTGTTCTACATCGCGGGCGCGGTGGCCCTGCTGGCCACGGTGGTCCTCCTGTTCATGAAGGAGATCCCGCTGACCAACGCGGCCCCGGCCGCGGCAGCCATGGAGGGCGGCGAGGCGCTGCTCGACGCGGACGACCACGCCGACGAGCCGACCGAGATCGTCGAGGCGGTGCGTCCGGCCGACCGTGAGCCCGCTCTCGTGGGCGGCGGAAAGCACGCGCTGAGCACCAACGGGCACGGCGACTACCAGGCCGTTTCGGGCGCGCTGCCGATCACGAACTCCGTGGCGGAGTCCGAGCTCGACACGCCCGTCGGCGCGGGCGGCCTGCCGGTGACCGGCCACGTCCGGCGCCAGGACGGCAGCCACGTGGCGGGCGCCGCGCTGACCCTGATCGACCAGCGCGGCCGCCAGGTCGCGCGGGCCACCGGAGGCGCCGACGGCAGCTACTCGGTGCCCAGCCAGGGCCCGGGCGCGTACGTCCTCATCGTGTCGGCCCACGGCCACCAGCCGCAGGCCTCCAGCGTCGTGATCAGCACCGGGCCGGCGACGGTCGACGTCACGCTCACCGGGTCCGGCGAGCTGACCGGCACCGTGAAGGCGGCCGCGACCGGGCAACCGCTGCCGAACGTGACGGTGACACTGACCGACGGCCGCGGCGAGGTGAACGGCGCGTTCATCACGACCGCGGACGGCACCTACGCCTTCGTCGGGGTCGGCGCCGGGGCGTACACCCTGGTCGCCAGCGGCGCGGGCTACCGGCCCGTCGCGCTGACGCTCACCGTGCCCGACAGCGGCGTGCTGCGCCACGACGTCGAGCTCGCCAGCTCGGTGCAGCTGACCGGCACCGCACGGACCGAAGGCGACCGGGTGGTCCCGGACGCGCGGATCACCGTGCTCGACGCCGAAGGCAACGTGGCCGCGGTCGCGCGGACCGACGGCGAAGGCCGGTACGTGGTCAGCGACCTGCCCGCGGGCGCGTACACCGTGGTCGCGAGCGGCTACCCGCCGGCGACCAGCCAGGTGGAGCTGACCGGCGGCGAAGCGGGCCACGACGTCCGGCTGAGCTACGACCAGGCCCTCGACGAGCTGGTCGACCGGTCATGAGTGGCTTGCGCGCGACCTTCCGCACGGCCGAGGGCTGGGCGGTGGAGCACGCGGTGCTCACCGTCACCGACCCGGCCGGGCGGCAGGTCGCCCGCCAGGCCGCCGACGTCCGCGGGGAGGTCGTCACCGACGCCCTCCCGGCGGGCGTGTACACCGCCGTCGTCACCGCGGCCGGGTACACCCCGGTCGCGCGGACGACGCAGATCGCCTCGGACGGCAGCGGCTCGCTCGGCGACGTCGTGCTGGCCCCGGTCGCCGAGGCGATCGAGCTGCCGCCCGCCGGGCCGTGGGTGATCGACCCGGTGCATTCGTCGGTCGTCGCGACCGCGCGGCACATGGGCATCGCGAGCATCAAGGCGCGGTTCCCCGACCTGTCCGGCCGGATCGAGATCGGCCGGCCCGCCGAACGGTCGTCGGTGCACGCCGAGATCAAGGCGGCGAGCGTCGAGACCGGCATCAAGATGCGCGACGACCACCTGCGCTCGCCGGACTTCCTCGACGTCGACGTGCACCCGGTGATCACGTTCACCAGCACGGGAATGCGGCAGCGCGGCGTGGACTCGTGGACGCTGCTGGGTGAGCTCACGCTGCACGGCGAACGCCGGGAGATCGAGCTCGAGCTGACCTACGGGGGCTGGAACCCGGACCCGTGGGGTGGCGTGCGCGTCGCGTTCCACGCCGAGACGACGCTGCACCGGAACGACTTCGCGATCAACTACAGCGCGCTGGCTCGCGCCGGCGTCGCGGTGGTCGGCACGACCGTCAAGGTCGAGCTGGACATCGAAGCGGTGCAGGGCGAGACGCTGCCGCAGTTCTGAGCCGCCGGATCGGAGGCCCTCTCACCCCTGGGTGAGGGGGCCTTCACCGTTGGTGAGGCGGGTGCTCGATTTGACCGTTAGCCGCGGCGAGTTCACCTCGGCCACGTAGGCTCGCGGTGTGAACGTCGTGAGCATCGAGGCCGCGGGCGTCGGCGTGAGCTGGCTGGACACCGCCGGGCCGCTGCTCGTCTGGGTGATCGTGCTGAGCTTCGTGTTCGTCGAGTGCGCGCTGATCATCGGGCTGTTCCTGCCCGGTGACTCGCTCCTGTTCGGGGCGGGCGTGGTGCTGGCGCAGCACGGTTCGGACGCCAACGCGTGGTTCCTGTCGGGGGCCGCGTTGATCGTCGCGGTCCTGGGCAACCAGATCGGCTACTACATCGGCCGCACGAGCGGCACGAAGCTGATCGCGAGGCGCGACGGCAAGGTGCTGAACCGGCAGGCCCTGGACCGCGCGCAGCGGTTCCTGGACCGCCGGGGCTTCTTCGCGATCGTGGCGGCCCGCTGGATCCCGTGGATCCGCACGCTGGCCCCGCTGATCGCGGGCGCGGCCCGGATGGACCCGCGCCGCTTCATGGTGGCGACCGCACTGGGCGGGCTGCTGTGGGTGCCGACGCTGGTCCTCCTCGGCTACTACGGCGCCGGCCTGCTGGACTCGCTGCCGTGGCTGAAGACGGTGGCGCTGTGGGCCAGCATCGCGTTCTTCGTGGTCGGCACCGGGTACGGCGTCCTGCGTTACCGGCAGGAGATGCGCCGCCCGGTGGACGAGCCGGACGACAGCAACGCCCGCGCCTGAGCTGAAGGTGCCCTTCAGCTCACGGGGTCAGAGTTCCGGGTCGGCCCAGATCTCCAGCTGGATGCCGTCGGGGTCGCGGAACACGATGACGCGCGAGCCTTCGAAGGTGCGGGACGGCGCCGCGTCCTGGTAGTGGACGCCGAACTCGGCGAGGCGGCTCTCCCACTCGGCCAGTTCGGCGGCCGAACGCACCCGGAAGGCCACGTGGTCGAGGCCGGTCCGGCGTTCGTCGAACCCCCGGCGGCCGGTGTCCGCGTGCTGCACCAGGACCACGGAGAACTCGTCCCCGGCGGACCGCAGCACGACCTTCCGCAGCCCGGTGACCGGCTCTTCCCGCCGGGTGACCTCTTCGAGATCGAGAACGCGCACGTACCACGGCACGCTGCGGTCCACGTCGGTCACGGTGAGCGCGAGGTGGTGCACGGACATGAGTTTGGCCATGGCTTCCGAAGCCGTCCTTTCGCGTGGCGGCTCCCCAGAGTTGCACAGCGTCCGACGGTCGAAACCGAGGTGACCAAGTTCCCGTCCGATCGTGATCTCGCCGTCTCCGGCCGTCCCAGCAGGCGGACACCACCTACCGGTGGTCACCCCGGTCTTACGGATGGTGACCGGCGGTGATCCTCACTGGCTGAGCAGCCGCATCCGGTCTTCCTCGAGGATGCGCTTCGTCGTCACCCGGTCCGGGTAGCAGCGGGTGAACATGTTCGTGAAGTGCCTGCCGTAGTGGATGGCCTCGGCCCCGCCGGCCAGCGGGCCGACCGTGGTGCCGAACGACGGTTCGTGGAAGTACGCCAGCGTGTACCGCTCCCGGTCCGCGAGCCGGACCTTGTGCGGTGTCGACAGGAGCCGGCCGCCGGTGAGGAACTGCAGGATGTCGCCGGGGAACACGGTGAACACCGCCGGCTCGGGTTCGACGAAGCGCCACGGCTCGTCGTCCTGGTACATCCCGGCCGTGCTCTCGTCGGCCAGCCAGTTGCGGCGACGTGGCTCACCGGGCACCGGCGGCCGGATGAAGAGCCCGCCGACGTCGTCCTGCGCGGCGATCACGAGCAGGCCGTAGTCGGTGTGCGCGCCGATCCCGCGCTCGGTCGTCACGGACCGGGCCGGGAACCGCAGCACGCGCATGTGGTGCCAGCCGTCGCGGGTGAGCCGCGTCAGCCGGTCGATCTCCACGCCCAGCCCGAGCGCGACGAGCCTCAGAAGCTTCTCGCCGATTTCACCGACTTCCCGGAGGTGCGCCTCCATCGCCGTCCGGTAGCCGTCGTCCGGCCACGGGACCGGCCCGTGGCACGGCCAGCCGCCGGTGACGCGGCTGTCGGTGAGCGGGATGTCGGGGCACACCGTGAAGATTTCGGAATAGTCGGCCTCGCCCGCGGTCACCTCCTCCCCGGAGGCGATGTAGCCGCTGTAGGTCAGATCGCTGACGAACTTCGCTTTCTCCGGCGAGGATCTCGCGAAGAACCGCCTGCTTTCGGCGAGCGCCTCGCCGGTGATGCGGTCCTGCTCGGGCGTGGCGGCGACCTGGAAGATCCCGTCGTCCTCCCAGGTCCGGACCAGTTGTCTGCCCAGTATCCGATCGACTGTCGTCCCGCCCACCGATTCGGGCAGCTCGAACGTACGCATTCTTGTTCACCTTTCGCGCGGTTCCGGGAACGCTCACCACACGAAAGCCGGGAAATCCCGGTTCACCAGGATCAGCGGCCGCCGCCGACGTCGAGGACCGCGCCCGTCGTGAAGGACGACGCATCCGACAGCAGGAACAACACCGCTTCGGCGATTTCCGCCGGCTGCCCGGCGCGGCCCATCGGAATCTGCGGTGCGTACTTCGCCATCCGGTCGGGCAGCCCCGCGGCCGCGTGCAGACCCGTGTGGATCATGCCGGGCCGGACCGCGTTGACCCGGATCCCGTCCGCCGCGACCTCCTGGGCGAGGCCGAGAGTCAGCGTGTCCACGGCGGCTTTCGACGCCGCGTAGTGCACCCACTCCCCGGCCGAACCGGTGCGGGCGGCCGTCGAGGAGATGTTGACGATCGCGCCGCCCGCGCCGCCGTGGCGGGTGGACATCCGGCGGACCGCCTCGCGGCAGCACAGGAACACCCCGGTCACGTTGACGTCGAGGGTGCGCCGGACGACCTCGACGTCGTAGTCCTCGAGCCGGCCCGGGGTGTTGCCGACGATCGCCGCGTTGTTGACCAGGCCGGTCACCGGGCCCAGCTCGGCGGCCGCGGCGAACAGCGCGCGGACGTCGTCCTCACTGGAGACGTCCGCGCGGACGGCCAGCGCCTGCCGTCCCGAAGCACGCACCTGCTCGGCGACGGATTCGGCGGGCGCGGGGTCGCCGGAGTAGTTGACGACGACGTCGTGGCCCCGGGCGGCGGCCAGTGCGCAGATCGCCGCGCCGATCCCCCGGCTGCCGCCCGTGACGACGAGGGTCAAATCGCGAAGTTCGCCAGCGGCAGGTTCTCCAGCACCAGGTCCGCGCGATCCCGCGTCTGCGAAATGAGGTCGGCGTTGCGCTGGTCCGAGCCGAGCGCCCGCTGCTTCGCCTCGACCAGCGAACGGCCGTAGCGGCGGTGGCGCGACACGAGCCGCTCGATGCGCTCCGGCTCGTCCGGTGCCAGGAACCAGGCCTCCGTCAGCAGCGGCCGGATCGCGCTCCACGGGTCGTCCGGGAGCAGCAGGTAGTTGCCCTCCGTGATCACCAGCTGAACCTCCGGGGGCACCGCCACCGCGCCGGCGATCGGCTCCTCGATCTCGCGGCGGAACTCCGGCGCGTACACCGTTTCGCGCCCTTCGGCCAGGCGGCGGATCAGGTGGTAGTAGCCCGCGGCGTCGAACGTGTCCGGGGCGCCCTTGCGCTCGGTGCGGCCCAGGCGGCGCAGCTCGACCTGCGCGAGGTGGAAGCCGTCCATGCCGACCACCGCCGCGCGAGAGCCGAGTGCGTTGGCCAGTGCCCAGGCGAGCGTGGTCTTGCCCGACGCGGGCGAGCCGATGATGCCGAGCACGTTGCGCTGCCCGCGCACGGTCAGCCCCTCGGCCCTGGCCAGCAGGTCGTCGAACGCCGTCATGTCCTGTTCCTTCCTGCGATCGCGGTCGTCCACGACCGCGGTCCCACATGCCGCACCCGTTCGGCGGCCACCTCGTTGGCGAAGCGGATCCGGTCCGTCACCGTCCGTTCGCGCGTCACGGCCACGGCGAGCGCGCCGTGCCAGACGTCGCCCGCCCCTAGTGTGTCTCGCGCTTCCACGTCCGCGACAGGCACCTCACCCGAGCCGCCGTCCGCAGTGGACCAGCGCACCGGGCCGGGCCCCGCGGTGGTGATGACGGTGGGGACGCCGCGCTGGTGGAGGCCGGGCTCGGGGGCGCTGAAGTGCGCGGAGCAGGCGGCGATGTCCACCAGGGGCAGCAGCTCGTCGAGCACGGGTTTCCAGCTGCCGGCGTCGAGCACGACCGGGACGTCCCCGGCCGCCCGGGCGACCGACAGCGCGAGGTTCGGGTGGTGACCGTCGACGAGCACCACGTCCGCGTCGATCGAGCCGGTCCAGGTCGCTTCGGACCCGGCTGCGTTGCGGGAGACGACCGTCCGCTCGCCGTCGCGGTCGCGGACCGCGACGGCGCTGACGGGCGGCGGATCGGCGAGCGAAGGCGAAAGGTCCACGACCCGGACACCGCACGCTTCGAGGTCGGCCCGGGCGAGGGCGGCCAGCGGGTGTGCACCGAGGACGGTCAGCAGGGTCGCCTCGGCGCCGAGCGCGGCCGCCGTCACCGCGGCGTTCGTCGCGGGCCCACCGGCCGCGACGTCCACCTGCAGCGACTGCACCTTCTCGCCCGGCGCCGGAAGCTCGTCGACCCGCTGGACCAGGTCCACCGTGCACAAGCCCGCCAGCAGCACTCTCAACTCAGACCGGCCACGTGGGTCGCGGCGGCCGCTTCCTCCACTTCGCCGTTTTCGGTGAGCCGCAGCGCCCCCGTGAGCAGGCCGACGACCTGGTTCATCGTGTGCGTCTTCGGCGAGACGACCGCGACGCGCTTGCCGAGGCGGTGCACGTGGATGCGGTCGGCGATGTCGAAGACGTGCGGCATGTTGTGGCTGATCAGCACCACCGGCAGGCCGCGGTCGCGGATCCGGCCGATCAGGTCGAGCACCTTGCCGGACTCGGCGACACCGAGGGCGGCCGTGGGCTCGTCCATGATCACGGCCTTGGTGCCGAACGCGGCCGCGCGAGCCACCGCGACACCCTGGCGCTGGCCGCCGGAGAGCGTCTCGACGGGCTGGCTGATCGACTTGATGTTGATGCCCAGCTCGTCGAGGATCCGCTGCGCCTCCGACCGCATGGTCGCGGTGTCGAGCTTGCGGAACAGCCCGAGCGGCCCCTTGAGCCGCTTTTCCCGGCCCAGGAACATGTTCGACGCGATGTCGAGCGCGGGCGCGACCGCGAGGTCCTGGTAGACCGTCTCGATCCCGTAGTGCCGAGCGTCCAACGGGGACTTGAAGTGGACGGTCTTGCCGTCCACTTTGATCTCTCCCTCGTCCGGGATCACCGCCCCGGACAGGGCTTTGATGAGCGACGACTTCCCGGCACCGTTGTCGCCGACCACGGCGAGCACCTCGCCGGGCAGGAGGTCGAAGTCGGCGCCGTCGATGGCGGTCACCCGGCCGTAGCGCTTGACCAGCCCACGGGCTTGCAGGATGGGTTCGGTCATGACTGCTGCTGCCTCCTCGCGATCCGGTCCACCACGACGGCGGCGATGAG